>Ga0315314_1000313_pt1 | contig 59786 bp, 62 predicted proteins | sample TDP9_MG_FD_203631 | JGI IMG/M metagenome (GOLD analysis project Ga0315314, IMG submission 203631) | Freshwater sediment microbial communities from Lake Towuti, South Sulawesi, Indonesia - TDP9 | ecosystem: Environmental > Aquatic > Freshwater > Lake > Sediment | place: Indonesia: South Sulawesi...
TACCGCCAGAGATGGAAGCCATATTCGACGAATCCGTTCAGCCCATGTTAAGGAAGATGGCGGGCAACGTAGTGTTTTTCGAGACCAGCATCGGCGTGGACGGCATCATGGAATCAGACTTGGCGCCACTCATCGACAAAACGATGCACGACAACGCGTACATCTACATAAAATCTCATCCTGGTCGTAGAGACGAAGGCAAGCCGCACCTAGAATTGCACCTGTCCACAACTGCGCAGGATTCAGAGACAGCCAAGAAAAGAGTCACAAAAGCTCTGCTGCAGATCACTGGTCTAGTAGAAGAAACAAAACGAGGAAAAGTGAGAGTCAAGAAACAGAAATGACACGCGAACCGCAGCAAAAAACGTTGTGAAAACCGCTTTGACCACATCCAGAGCGCTACCGCCTCCGTTCGAGGAGATGGAGCAAGCCTACGACGCAATTGTAATAGGCGCAGGTCCATCAGGACTAGCCGCAGCCATTTACCTCTTAAGAGCAAACCTGAAAGTCTTGATCCTAGAAGCTGAGAAAGCAGGCGGTCGCCTAAACGATGCCAAACTGATAGAGAACTACCCTGGCTTCGAGTCAATCTCAGGCGCAGAACTCGCAGACAGAATGATCAAGCAGGCGAAGTCAACTGGAGCCAAAATCGTCTGTCCTACAAGAGCTATACGCTTCGAATTTGCTGGCGACCCCAAAATAGTATGGACGCGTGACAAGGAATATCGTGCCAAAGCTGTTGTACTGGCGATTGGCGTCCAAAGAAAGACAGTAAAGATTCCAGGCGCCAGGGAGTTTCTCGGCATGGGCGTATCTTACTGTCCAGTTTGCGACGGAACCCTGTTCAAAAACCAAGAAGTTGCCCTGTTAGGTGAAGATGAAGAAACAATCTCCGACGGCTTGTACCTATCTGGACTTGTCAACAGAATTCATTTGATTCCTGGCACGCTTAAACCGCATTACAGAGCGGATAGTCTGGAAAAGCTGCTTTCAAAAGGCAACGTGCAACTGTGGCAAACCCATGAAGCCATGGAAATCAAGGGTTCACGAGTAGTTGAGAGAATAAAGCTCCGTGACATCAACTCGAAGGATGAGCAAGTTGTAAACGTTAAGGGAGTCTTCATTTCAGGCGAGAAGACGCCTGTAACAGAAATGCTGGCTGCAGCAGGCGTTAGAACCGACACGGCTGGAGCAGGCTGCATAATGATTAACGAGCAGATGCAAACCAACATCCCAGATGTCTACGCTGTGGGAGACGCGACCTGCGGACGAAAATACCAGATAGCTGTCAGCGTTGGTCAAGGCGTTGCTGCAGCGCTGAATATCATTAAGAAACATGTGGAAGCTAAACGTCAACGTTAAGGAGTGTATTTCTCTCCTGCGCTAAGTATGCGCTCAAGCGCTGCGTTTAGGTTGGTGAAGCCTTCGTTGGTTTTGGCTGCTACGGGTATTAGAAGGAATTCTAAGCCTAGGCGATGAACCGCATGCATTGTTTCTCGGGCTAGGAGCCGTTTTGTGCCATCAAGTTTTTCGTCTATTGATGTCTCCAACGTGTAGGGATTAGCTGACCAGTCTACGATTCGCTGTGTTTCTTCAGGCGGCAGCAAATCGCTTTTCGATAGAACATACACTTGAGGGATTAGGAATCGGTTGTAAACCGCAGCGGCCAAGAACAAGTTTGAAACGTAGTTCTGCGGATGCGAACTGAACACGGAGTCGAACAGGTAGATGAGAGCTTTGGACTCAGTTGTTAACTCGTTTGCCAGATAGGGTCCGCTCTGTCGAAAAGCAAACAGTTCCATTTGTCCAGGCGTGTCGATAAGCGTGATGTCAGGCTGGAACGTGGCGATTTCGTCGCTGAGCCTTTCAACTTCATCGGCGATGAGGTCGGCTGCCATTATTAGAGCACCGTTGGGTCCAAGCTGATAGTCATTCATGAGCTGTTCGATCTTGATGTAATCTCGAATGTCAATGTCGGGTGTATAGGGCACTGTGATGACGCCTGGGTCTAAGTTGAGTGTTATAACGTTTTGTTTCTGGAGATGCAGCCAATTCGCAAACGCGGCAGTGAGTAAGGACTTGCCTGAACCTGCAGTGCCAACAATGAACACCGTGAACATGTAAGCTTCAGCCCTTTCGAGGCGTTTTACTTGGCTCGTTAATTCGTTGCAGCACACCTATTTATGCTTGTGAAAACGCGATGCCAGACGATTAACCTATTGCGGAAAAAGTTTTCAGCGTTTTCACAAAAAGCATGTTACCTAAAAGAATCGCTCAAGGCTGAGGGTTGCGACGCCTATTTTTTCTTGTCGCTAAGCCACCATTTCAAGTACTCTTTGCGTTGTCTCTGCCGTTGTTCAGCCTCAGTTTCTTCGGCTGGACGCATTTGTTCACGCATTTCGATGAGTTCTTGATGTGTCACCGACAACCCACAGCTCTTGCACGCGTACCTTTTCGTCGTGGACGAATAGAGCATTTGACCGCCGCATTCTGGGCAGAATGGCATATTGTCTTGTTCGCCTTCTATGGTGGGATGCATAACGAGTGAATTCTATCACAAATATCTTTTGGTAGGTTGAAAATTGAGATAGAAGAGTTCTAGCGCACCAGCCTTCGACTGACAACTCTACGCCTAGGCAAACCTTTCAGCCTCACTACGTAAAGGGCGACTCCTACAGCAACAATAACAATTACTGCAACGAAGATTGTACCCACATAGCTGGGCACTCTCAAAAGGCCAGTATTAACACTGAAGTTGATCAATTCCTCCCTCATGTTTCCAGCGTTATCATAGGCTCTGATTTCCACAGTGTGTCCCCCGCCGCTCACGTTAGTAAACGTATACATGGTTGCGTTGTGTGCTCCAATTATATGCCAAGGACCGCTGTCCATCCTGATTTCATAATGGTTAATACCAGAGTAATCATCCCAGCCTTCCCACATAATGGTTACATCAGACGACCTAATCTCGCTGCCAAACGTAGGAGCGATTATAGAAATGTTAGGCGGATACATGTCCACCACTGGGAACGAACTTAGCGGGTAACGGTCAACATTCTTAGAGTCAATGACGTACGGCGTATCTCCCACCCCGTTCTTGTCCATGTCCGCACCCATATAGTCGCTCCAGAAATTGCCTTCAACGCCATCGTCCCACGCATTCGTTGAAACATACCCAGAAGACATGTTAGAAAATGGTGTGAGGAAATCAGACACGACTTGTCTTTCGTTCTCGGCGAAATAATTGTGGTGGAAGAGGTTGCCGTCAGAATGATAGAAAGTCAAGGCATAACTGTTGGCGTAAACTCTGCTGTCAACTACTGTGTTGTTGTTTGAATTGTAGAAGGTGAAGCCTCCCCACGCTAAGGGTCCACTAATGCCGCCGACTGTTACGTTCATGAAACTGCAACGTGTGGAATACGCGATTAGTATGCCGTCGCCATTGCTGAAAACATCGAAGTTCTCAACCTTTACGCCCACGCAATTCACGAGAGCCAGATAACCAGGATTCGGATAAACCAGCGGATTGATGACGCTGTCACGAATATTGGCCAGATAATAAACCAGCTTACTGTTCACAATGTTCGAGGAATCGATGTCCTGCAAGAAGTTGTCCAAACTGTATCCAACGACCACCAGATTATACACGTTGTTAGTCATGGCGTTCCTACGAAAAACGTTAGAACTGCCACACTTGTTAAGAACAATACTTGCATTGTTGTCCAAGAAAATGTTGCCTTCAACGCGATTTTCAGCAGAGCCTTGCTCAAGTTCTAGGCCCTCAACATTATTCATTACGGTGTTTTCTTCAACGGTGCAATCAGTGCTGTAAGCATCCAAGTGGATTCCCATCAATCCACAATCATCAATAAGATTACGTGACATCAGCACCTGCGAAGACGCGTAACAGATTATGCCGCCATACACTCCGCCAAAGACACTGCTACCACTTACGCTTACAGAAGATGAGAAGGCAATCCATGTGCACACGGCTGCGTCGGTCAGAATCGCATCTTTGATCTGCACATTGGAGACGCCATCCACAAGGATGCAACTGTCAGGAGACCATGAGACTGGCGGCGGTCCCCATGTTTTGCCTGCATTTCTTACTGTGAAATTGGCGATGACCACATTCAGCGCATATACTCGGACAACTGTTCCAACACCTTGACCATCAATAATGACAGCTTCTTTATTCTCTCCGACAAGCGAGATCGACTTGCTTATGATAACGTTTTCATTGTACGTCCCGTTATAGACGAATATTGTGTCTCCAGTGCTTGAAGCATTTAGCGCATCTTGTATTCGTGTAAAGTCGGCTGGAAGATCGTCGTCCACGGTCCAGGTTCTAGGCTGGGCCAAGGCAATTTTGGAGTGATAAACTCCGGCTACTATGAACGTAAGGATCAGCAAGACAACACAAGCGGCTTTACCAGTCAAAGAATCGCCACCGCTCATAGTCAGGTTATGAAATTCGTTAGTCCGGCTTCTTTGGCTAGTTGAACAGCTTGTTCCATCTCGTTTCTCGTGAGCTGTCGTGTCAGTTCAGGTATTTCATGGGCTTTCCATTCTGGTCTATACTGGAACATGACATTGACGCGTACCGAAGTGCCAAGGTTCTCCGCTATCCAATTCAGGATAGGTTTGACGCAGCAGTCAAGATGCTCAGGCAAAACTAAGACGCGAATCAGAAGTTCACCGTATCCTTTTGCGTACAAGTGGTTTCGGGTGCAGGTTTCCCAGTAATCTGGCGCGTCTGAAATGCGCGTTGCACATTCATTATTGCCGTACTTGAAGTCAAGCAGGTAAACATCAGCGAACCCAGCGAGCAGCTTAGCCGTCTCTTCACTGTAGTAAGAGTTGGAATTCCAAACCACGGGCACATTGATTTCAACGTGCTTGAAGGTTTCCAGCCACTGCTCAAGCCACGGCGTCGGCTCACCGCCTACCAAGTTGATGTTTCGGCAACCACTCCGCCTCAAATCCTCAACGCTGTGCGCCAGCCGCTTAGGCGTGTAGACTTCGCCCTGTTCATGCCATTGTGAAATTGTCCAATTCTGACAGTGCTTACAACGCATCGTGCAACCCAAAGTGAAAACTGTGCCAGAAGGTACAAGCTCAGGTTCTTCGCCCATGTGCTCGAAAATGGTTGAAACCGTGATTTGCGTCCCGCTTTTGCACCACAAACCTAGCTCACCTGCAGTGCGGTTGAAGCCGCAGCGACGCGTGCAGAGGTGGCATTTCTCCATGATTCGTTTTGCGATTTCAGCTTTTAAATCGAGGTATGACTTTTCTGGAGTGTCAAGTTTTTCTAGACCTTTGTGTCCACTAGTGATTTGTTTTTCCAAGCTGACGTATTCTTCTGTGAGTCGGTCATGTTGGGTCCAGAGTTGCTTAAGCGAGTTCTCTGAGCCGAAGTCGACTGCTAGTTTCTTGGCTATCATGAACTTCGCTGGCTTGTCATCTTGCATAACGTTGAAGTAACGCGGCATGCTTTGCCGAGCCTTTTTGTCATTCAGTACAGCTAGAGCATCGGGTCTCCACGCTGAGAACATTGTGACTTCAGCTCTCATGAATGGCTGCGGCTTCAATCATTCTTCTAACCAGATGCCCGACGGTTTTCAAGCTACCTTACCATGCGTTTAATTTTGGTTGAACTCACAGCTTTTCTGTAAGCTCTCTCCACTTGCATCCTCTTGTATTCTGGATAGCTGATTCTGACGCTCGGATAAATCTGAGTGTAACGTTTGTACGTTAAACGCAAGTCAACTTCTTTCTGCAATGTGTAAGTCTTAGGCGAGCCAAGCCATGCAGCGATGAACAGCAGAACGATCCAAACTATTACGCCAATGAATAGCAGCCACAATATTGTCAGAATCACTGCTTTGTTCCCTCAGACCCGCCGCTTTGACTTCCCCGTTTGATGGGCAACACTGTCGGACCGCCTTCAAGACCTAGCACTGTAAGTATGTCAGCGGTGGCGGGAACAACTATCTTGGTCTGCTGAGCGAAGGTGTCCCGGATAACATCCAGCCTCTTGTTCAACTGTGCGTTTTCAAGGAAGTACTGGTTTGCAGCTTGAGAGACTACTTTAACTGCTTCAGCCTGAGCGCCGGCAACGAGCTCAATAGCTTTAGCATCTCCCTGCGCCCTAAGTATGGTAGCCTCACGGTCTTGCATAGCACCTTCTTTACGTCCAGTTGCCAACAACCGTATCTGTCTCCGTTCCTGCTCAGCTGTCTTCTGCTTATGCATGGCGGTTTGAATATCGCTTGGCGGATCGATGCGTTGAACTTCAATGCGATTAACTTTAGTGCCCCACTTGTCCGTTGCTTCATCTAGAACCTTGCGGAGTTCGATGTTAATCTTCTCTCGCGATGTTAGACAGGTGTCGAGAGACATTTCTCCAACTATGTTTCGAAGCGTTGTCTGGGCCAATTTGACAATTGCGAGCTCAAAATCTTCAATTTCGTACAGAGCCTTCACGGGATCAGTGATCTGATAGTAAACCACAGCGTCTATAGTAACGACCACGTTGTCTTCAGTGATAATCTCTTGGGGTGGAACATCAATTACCTGCTCACGCATGTTAACCCGAAAGATCCTATGAACAAAAGGAACAATGTATCTTAACCCAGGGTTAACCGTTTTCTCGTAGGCACTCCACCGTTCGACTATTCCTCGTTCGTATTGGTTTACGCGTTTCACGCCCATGCTGAGTAGAACTGCAACTATGAGGATTATGATGACCACTGCAAGGATTATTTCTTCATACATTCTTTCATTTCACCTCTTCCACGATCAAACTAACCCCTTCTACACCAACGATGTGTATCTGTGAACCCTTTTTTATTATTCGGTCCTGTTTGGGTCGGCAAAACCACAGCTCGCCAACAACTTTGATCAAACCACCGTCTATTGGATCTATATCTGTATGTGCCACAGTTGTTCGTCCAACCAACGCGTCAATGTTAGTCTTTGTAAGGTTCACGTTTATCAAATCTGAAAATCGACGGGTTTCATACATCTCCTGGATCTTGTACGTGGCTCCTTTGATGTGGCTCAGCCGTCTTATCAACTCACCCAAGTCGTTAGTTTTTACTCTGAGAACGAAGTGTTCGTTTTGTCTCGTCAAGGTGTAGCTGACTTTGTACTGATTCGCGAATTTGTCCAGCATCTGAGTCAGTTTGAAGTCATCTGCATTTATCGTAAGGGTGATTATCATCGTTGGTCAATAATGACTGACATTTACGTTTATTTAAGTCTATTGGTTGCCATTGATTTCCATCACTTCACAACCATTACAGGACAAGGAGCTTTATGACTCACCCCTTCACTCACGCTTCCAAGCAAGATTTCGCTCAACTTGCTCATGCCCCTATGTCCAACCACAATAAGACTGCATCCTCCTTTCTCAGCTTCAGCCACAATTTCCTTTACAGCGTCACCTTCCTTCAGCACCACGTCAACCGAAATCCCGCGCTCCTTGACTATAGTCATCAACTCCTCAAGAATCTTGTTTCCCGATTTTCTAGCGTCCTCTGCCATTTTAGCAGCAAGCGCAGCTGAAGCTGGGCCTGCCGCTGCAGGAGACGAAAGCGCATTTGTCGCCGGGATAATCGGCAAGATGCCTGAATAGACGTGTATAAGCCTGATCGCCGAACCAAATTTCTCTGCCAACTCAACCGCATATCCCAAAGCCTTTTTAGAATTCTCGGAACCGTCAACCGCCACCAAGATCTTCTCAAACATAGTTTAACCAGCCTTCAGCAAAGCGGATACCATGTACACGAATATATCACTAATGGCAAATAATCGTTTTGGCAAGGAAAACTTACGGAGAAAGAAGCTGGCAAAGCGAAACATGCAAGAGACAGGGTAGTCGCAGAACACTAGATTATTGAGTACGGGTAAGACGCGCCGGCTGGTTCAAACTGTCCCTTGACGGCTATGGCGTGACCGCAGGCGGGACATCGCATGTCTTTCGTCAGAGTCCACTTGACAATTTCAAAACTAAATCTCTTGATCACCATCTCGTGACAGTTTGGGCAGTACGTGTTTTCGTATGGGTGACCTGGCACGTTGCCGATGTAGACATAGTTGAGTCCAGCTTCACGCGCTATATTGCATGCTTTCTCAAGCGTCTGAATTGGCGTAGAAATCAGATCGGTCATCTTGTACTCAGGATGGAAGCGCAGCAGGTGAAAAACTGTGTCTTTGCCCATGCTGTCTCGTATCCACGTTGCGAGTTCTTTGACGCGCTCTAAGGAGTCACCGATTTTTGGAACCACAAGATTGGTTATTTCGACATGGATGTCGTGGCGTTTCATCTCCAGCAAAGCTGCGTAGATGGGTTCAACCGTGGGCACGGCAGAAAACTTCTTGTAGAATTCTGGATCGGCTCCGCCTTTGAAGTCTAGTGTAGCCGCGTCTAAGTACGGCGCGATGGTGTGCACTGCTTCGCGTGTCATGTAACCATTTGTGACGAATGTGTTGAAGAAACCAACTTGGCGGGCTAGCTTGGCTGTATCAAAGGCGTATTCCATGAAAATTGTTGGCTCTGTGTAAGTGTAGCTGATGCCTTGGCAAGCGTTCTCTCTAGTTGCACGTACTACATCCTCAGGTGAAAAGTCGTTGCCAGCAATTTTTTCTTGGCTTATCATCCAGTTGTCGCAGAACTGACACCGGAAATTGCAGCCTCCAGTGGCGATGGACAAAACTGACGATCCAGGATGAAAATGAGCCAAAGGTTTCTTGGTAATTGGGTCAACAGCCACTGAACAGGCTTTTCCGTACGCTAAAGCGTAAAGTTTACCGCCAATGCTTTTCCTGACTTGGCAAAAGCCTAGGCTACCATCAGGAATCGTGCATAGTCGGGCGCAGAGGAAGCATCGCACTCTTTTGTCTGGGAGAGGCGAGTACAGCATGGCTTCGTGAAGCTGCTCTTTGGGTAGACCTGGCAGAGTCATAAACTAGCTATTACCTCCAGTTGAGCATTCAAATCACTTGGGTTTCTTTGGCTATTTACCTTTTTGACACGTGTGCGCAACGCTTATATGTTACCTTTTGGTAATTGATAATTAGTAATTACCAATTAGTAATGAGAAAGCTTCCACTACAAGGCTGAAATCAATGAAACTCAAGCTCCAGCTCAAGAAAAACGGCGAAGTCCTCTTTGAGATGCCCCTCTCGATGGGGGAATGGACCAAACAACGCCTAGAGAGCGAGCTGGCTTTCTCCGAGATCGAACTTGAAAAATTCTCCAAGTTGTTCGATGCATTGTCGCACGGAACTCGCCTGAAGATGATGAAACGACTGCTCCAAGACGATGACTTAACGCTTGGCTTCGGCGAATTCATGCGAGACCTAGGCTTGAACCCGAAGACTGTGTGGGAAAGTACACGTAAATTACAAGAAGGCGGCTTGCTGGTCAAGTCGAAAGACGGCAGATATCGTGCTTCTGAGCCAGGTGCCGCGGAGTTTCTGTTGCTCAGCCTTACCTTGAGGCGACTACTCAAGGCGGTGGAAGAAGTATAGGAGGTGAAATAAGAGAGATGTCAGACGATTTTCAAGACATATTTGACGACGTGGACAAGCTCTATCAGAGATTTGCCAAGAGGATGTTCAGGGAACTCGAAGACATTGAAGACGCCATTAAAAGCGGCAAGCTGGAAGGCGAATGGGACATTAAGCCCATCGAGGAACCAAACGTGAAAGGATTCATCGCACGCGGACGCTTCGAATTCGGCAACAAATCAAAGCCAAAGACGGTGACCCTGCCCAAAGAAATACCGCAAGAAACACGCGAAGCCTTAACCGATGTTTTTCAAGACGAAACCAACATAAGACTCTACGTTGAGTTGCCTGGAGTAGAAAAAACCGATATCAAACTTGACGTTTCGCAAGGAAAAGCAGAAATCAGGGCGAAGAATTTCTACAAAGTCGTTGACCTGCCAACAGTTGACGTTGAAGCCGACAAGGCTGTGGCCAACTACAAGAACGGCGTCTTAGAAGTGACAATTCCCAAGAAAAAGAAAACAAAGGCCGAGCTGCCTAAAGCAACCATAAAAATCGAGTAATAGCTAGAAAAGCAGTGTGCACGTTCATGCAGGCGAGCATCTACAACATTGACTACACAGGCCTCGTGCACATTTTGGGCACAACTCATTTTTCTAAGCGCAGTCTCTACGATGCCTACAGAGCAGTGGCTCGTCTCAAGCCCACAGATCTTGCCATAGAACTCGACCCGAAACGTTACCGAATCCTGAACACTGAGTGCATTAAGTGTTCTCAAAGCCTGAGTTGCAATAGGAAATGCGAGTTCATCGGAGCTGTTGAAGCCTTAGAAAATCGAGACACAAACATATGGCTGATTGACATGTCAAGGCGTGACTTTTGGAACAGAACGCAAAGGTTGCGATCACAATCGTCACACTGGCGCGTTTTGTTGCATGAGAGAGATGCGTTGATGGCGGCGAGGCTTGCGTGGATAGCCACTCAAAGTCTGGAAAAGGGAGAGACGCTTCGGATCTTAGCTATGGTTGGAGCAGCTCATGTTGAAGGTATCAAGTCTCTACTGGAGAACCCAGCTTTCTTGGAAGACGCCCTTCGGAGACTTGATTTGGTTTTCACTCCGCCCTCGCTCATCAGACGCGTCGTGGTGAGGGGAGACTAAGCCCACATCACGGCGAAAAAGGCAGCAAAAATCCATATGGGCTAGGTGAATGCAGTTAAGCCTTTATACGGTCGAGGATCAGTAAGTGAAAACCCTGCATAATTCGGAGGTTAAAAGCGGGTTGACAAAGAAAACATCGCAACTGCCTGGTTTCTACAAGTTAAGTCCTAAGCAAAGGCTTCAGCTTGTGAAGAAATTAGCAAATCTAACGGATGAGGATGTTGCTCTCATACAGTCAACGGGCTCATTAGATTTGGATCTGGCTAACAGAATCATCGAGAATGTGATCGGCGCTTTTCCCGTGCCGTTGGGTATAGCTGTGAATTTTCTCATCAACAAACGCGATTATTTGATTCCAATGGCTATTGAAGAACCGTCGGTTGTGGCGGCTGCCAGCTACGCTGCGAAGATGGTGCGAGAAGGCGGCGGCTTCGTCGCCACCAGCACAGAGCCAGTTATGATTGGGCAGATTCAAACAGTTCGGGTTAAGGATCCGCACGGCGCAAAGATGGCAGTTTACGCAGCTAAAGAGGAGATTCTTAAGAAAGCGAACGAGCAGGATCCGATGCTGGTTTCTCTTGGCGGCGGCGCCAAAGACCTCGAAGTCAAGGTCATCAACTCGTTAACGGGCCCCATGGTCATCACTGAACTGCACGTGGATTGTCGAGACATCATGGGCGCCAATGCTGTTAACACTATGGCTGAGGCTGTTGCGCCCATTATTGAGAGAGTAACTCATGGACGCGTCTACTTACGCATCATCTCGAACCTTGCCACTAGACGTTTGGCGAGGGCTTGGTGCACGGTGCCAAAAGAAGCGGTTGGAGGCGAAGAAGTCGTGGACGGAATTGTTCACGCGTATGCTTTTGCTGCCGCTGATCCGTTTCGTGCGGCGACGCATAACAAGGGCATTTTGAACGGCGTAATCGGTGTCGTAATAGCAACGTGTAATGATCATAGGGCTGTTGAGGCTGGCGCTCACGCTTACGCGGCGCGCAAAGGCGTTTACGGTTCGCTTTCGACGTGGGAGAAAAACGAAAACGGCGATCTAGTCGGCGCCATTGAGTTGCCCGTGGCTGTGGGTGTTGTGGGCGGTTTAACCCGTGTTCACCCCATCGCGAAGATTGCTCTGAAAATTTTAGGTGTCAAAACAGCTCGTGAGTTTGGAGAGGTTTTGGCAGCGGTTGGTTTGGCTCAGAATTTGGGTGCGTTGAGAGCCTTGGCTCACGAAGGTATACAGCGAGGGCACATGCGGTTGCATGCCAAGAATTTTGCGATGTCTGCTGGCGCTACAGGTGACATCGTCGACATGGTAGTTGAGCGCATGATTGCAGAGCGTAAGATCAGGCTGGACAGAGCTAAGGAACTGATTGACGAGTTCAAGGCAAAGGGAAAATTATAACATAATAGAAGCTTCATACAAGTAGCTCGTCATCAGCCACACGCGGAAGTGAAAAGCAGCCATGATTGTTGTTCCAGGTCCAGCGTCGACAGAGTTAGGCAAACTTATCGCAAAGGAATTGAAGGTCAAAGCGGTTCCTGTCGAATTTAAGCGATTTCCAGACGGCGAGTCCCGAATTAGGCTTGAGGGCGATGTTCAAGGCGAAGACGTAACTATTGTTCAGACCACTGGTCCGCCTCAGAATGAAAATGTGGTTCAGCTTTTTCTCCTAGCAGACACAGCTAAAGACATGGGTGCCAAGACGATAACCGCTGTGGTGCCGTATTTTGCTTATGCGAGGCAGGACAAACGGTTTAGGTCTGGAGAATGTTTCAGCGTCAAAACCATCGTAACATTGCTGCGAACTTGTGGCGTGAACAGAATCTTAACAGTGAATTCGCATAATCCTGCCATTATCAAGACCTTGAGCATGCCTGTTGAGGATTTGTCTGCGTTTGGGTTGCTAGCTGAGCATTTCAGGAAGTTGGGGTTTAAGGGCTCTTTTGCAGTGTCTATGGGTAAGAAGGGATTGGATACAGCGGCAGAAGCTGGAAAAGTGCTTGGAGGAAGCTACGATTACATTCCAACTCAGCGGGATGTTGTGACAGGAAATGTTACCATTGAAAAGAAGCCATTGCCCATCAAGGGTAAGGATGTGATTGTTTTTGATGATATTGTGAGCAGTGGAGGCACGATGATGAAGACGGTTGCATGGGTGAAGGAGCAGGGAGCTAGGCGCGTTATTGCCGTGTGTGTGCATCCTTTGCTGACGGAAGATGTGAGAGAGAAGCTTTTGAAAAGCGGTGCCGACGACGTGGTTGGAACTGATACCGTGCCCAGTCGGGTTAGTAAGGTTTCAGTTGCGCCTCTCATTGTCCAAGCTTTGAAGAAGTGAGATGCCCGGTCTGTGCCTAAGCTCTTTTTTCTGCTTTCAGGTGAACATGCGACTCTGCCGTTTTCCGAAGTGAAGGCAGTTTTGCAGGCAGAGGGACACAGATACAGGATTGTGGGTCAGCTTAAGCAAGTTTTGCGTCTGGATGCTGATGTTGAATGTATAGAGTCTATTGTGCGCAGGGCTGCTTTGACGCGAGCCTGCTGCGTTGAAGTTTTGAGCGTTAGGGCTGAGAGAGCGGAAATCCTTAGGCGAATCCGTTCTACTCCGCTTAATGAACATGTTCGGAAGGGCACGAGTTTTGTGGTGCGTGTCAGAAGAATCGGTGAGAGCGCGCCGGGAATCAACAGTGTGGATCTGGAGCAAGAGATCGGCGCAGTAATCTTGGACAAAGTTGAGGGTGTAAGGGTTCGCCTAACCGATTCTGATGTGACGTTTTTGGGCATATTAACCGAGGATGTTTTTGTTTTTGGACGTAGGTTAGCTGAGATTCCTGCGAAACCGTTTGTTGAGAGGCGTCCTCGTCAGCGACCTTTTTTTCATCCGTCGGCTATGCCTTCTAAGTTGGCGCGGTGTATGGTTAATCTGGCTCAGGCTAGAGTTGGTGATGTGGCTTTGGATCCCTTTTGTGGTACGGCTAGTTTTTTAATTGAAGCTGGGTTGATTGGTTGCGGGCTGGTGGGTTTTGATGTTCAGTGGCGTATGGTTCGTGGTAGCTTGCGCAATCTTAGCCACTATGGTGTTGAGCCTGAGGGTGTGCTAAGAGCTGATGCAAGGTTTCCACCGATTCGTAGAGCTGATTGTATTGTGACTGATCCGCCTTATGGAAGATCGGCGAAGACGCTGGGTCGAGATGTTGGAGACATCGTGAGGCATTTCCTGTCGACTGCGAAGGACTTGGTTTCCAGTGGCAGGCGGGTTTGTGTGGCTTTTCCCAGAGGCGTTGAAGTTAGCAGCGTGGCTGGGGGTTTAGGCTTTAAGGTTGTGGAGTCGCATTATGTGTATGTTCATCGAAGTTTGACTCGGGAAGTGGCTGTGTTGGAGCGGGTTTAGCGCTGTGAGCATGCGTGTTGTTTTTTTGGGCACTGCTGCGAGTATTCCTACTAATGCTCGAGCCTTGCCCAGCGTAGTTGTTCGACGTAAGAATGAGTTGTTTATGTTTGACTGTGGCGAAGGCGTGCAGAGGCAGATGGTTAGAGCGCGCGTAGGTTTTCATAAGAGAATGCGGATTTTTGTTTCGCATATGCACGGCGATCACGTGTTGGGCTTGCCTGGGTTACTGCAGAGTATGTCGTTGTTGGATAGGCGGTTGAAGCTCGAGGTTTATGGCCCTGTCGGCATCCGGGCGTTTGTTGAGGCGATTAAGCGGACGGTTCAGTTTGTGTTGACGTTTCCAGTTGAAATCTACGAGATAAGCAAGAGTGGCATAGTCTGCGACGAGAAAGAATATTACGTTGAAGCGGTGCGAACAAGCCACGTAATTCCCAGTTTTGGCTTTGCCCTAGTTGAGAAGCCGCGATTGGGACGGTTTAATCCTGAGAAGGCGAAGATGTTGGGTTTGCCTGAAGGTCCGTTGTGGTCAAGGCTGCAGCATGGTAAGAGTGTGAAAAACCCTAGCGGGCGAATCGTGAAGCCGCGGCAAGTTGTAGGACCATGGAGACGGGGTGTGAAGATAGCTTATTCAGGTGACACAAGGCCCACAAGGAGTCTAGTGAAGCTGGCTCGCGGTGCTGATTTGTTGGTTCATGAGGCTACGTTGATGGATGAATTGACTGAGCGAGCTAGGCGAGATGGGCATTCTACGCCATCTCAGGCCGCAGAAGCCGCTAAGAAATCCGGGGTGAAACGGTTGATTTTGACGCATGTTAGTGCGCGGTACAAGGATGTGCAGGCTATGTTGAGGGAGGCGCGGAAGGTCTTTCCACATACGGATGTGGCTGAGGATTTTATGACGTTTGAGTTGGCGCCAGTCGAGGCATAGTGCATACAAAATACATCGAAGCAAGTCTATCCTTTGGTGCATAAGGATAGATAGATTACCATATCATTCTAAAAGCAAAATATCAGAAGAAGATTCATTTTTCATTGTTTACAACAGAAAATAATAAATCTGTGTATGCGCATATGATCCAAAAGAGCATCATGCGCCTTCGCTTAAAGCGGAGGCATGGGCTCTGCTCGTTTGAGAGTTGCGATTTTTAGACTACTAATCAGTTTCGTGTTAGGAGGTCGGTGATGAGATGAGAGAGCGAATTTCAGCTTCAAGAGCCCTACTCCTTCTCACTCTTTTACTTGGGCTCGGCTCACTCGCTTCAATTACACCAGAAGTTTTGATTCCAGAAGGTTCTGCATCTTCCTATGGCATAACCTGTGATTCAACTTATTGGTACGTGGAATCGGCCAACCTTAAACTCATTATTTGTAAGAGCGATGGCTTATGGCAGTATTTTGTCGGAGAAGGAAATTGGACAAGCACAAAAGGACTTGGCGGCATAAGCGTGACCAAAAAAGGCGTAGGTTTCAATGATGGTGCTTCGCCCCCTTACGATATGGACTTGACTCCTTTCCCATACTCAGCAACGGAGCTTTCATTGAATGCCACACATCTAAGTTACATGCAAGCTAAAGAATCGGGAGCAACTCTGCGGCTTTACGTTGATATCGAAGCTAAGGCGGATAGCATAGAGTGTCTATTCAAAATAGAGAACCTTGACAGGGTTGTAAGAGGATTTACTCTCGCTTTTTCAGCGTGGATTTACAGAAATAACATGAAACAAGTGTTTCCTTACAAGTCGATTTTGGAACAAGAAAGAGCAACATTTGGTTTCCTTAACTCGTTGTCAGGGGAGACAATTGCTGTAAATTACCCGGTTGGAGCGCTTGCAAATGCAAGTCATGCAGTTGCGTTGTATCAGAGCCCATACAATAACGCCCAGCTGAAATATTACGGGGTTCTAGACGATAGTTCACGAGAAGCGTTTTATTATGGCTATGAAGCTCTGCGAGCGATGCCGAGCGCCAATACAACTGAGGTTGGTGTTATCTTTTTCGCTGTTGAAGGCAACTGTTACTCTGCCTTGAACAAGCTTCCGACAATTCTTTCGTCATGCATCGCTACGACAGCAATACCGAGCGAATTCTGGGTAATCTTCGGGACGCCTATAATGCCGAGTTTGATTACGGATTCCTATCTCAGGGAACTTAAAGACAGAAATATCAGGCATATCGAGCTTCAGTTTCATGCTTCATCTACTTACACAACGAACCGCAACTGGACTTTGACCAACACAGAAATCGCCTCCCTCTTGACCGATCTGAAAGCCGAAGGTTTCAATACATGGTTCTACATAACAACCAATTTTGAAGCTTCTCGAACAGACGCTAAAAACATGTATTCAGACAGCTTGATCAAGACAGCAACCCAACAGAACGTTAACGTGGATTACGCCGTCCTAAACCCAGACCCGGCTTATAGTTGGGGAGCTCGAATAGTCTCAGACGTGGACTACATAATGACAACTTTTGGTGGTTTGATAACAGGGTTTTTCATTGATGATTTAGGCTACTACGGCAACCGCTTAGATTACAATGCTGACCACAACCCAAAATACTACGACCATAACATTTCCACAAGAAACGCCACAAGCTTATCATTCGGAATAGCGAATTTGATGGCACAATTAGCAACGAAAGGCTGCCCCTTAGTTGTGAGTGCGCCTATTCATATTGAGGAAGTGTATTATGCTGACGGTGCGCTTCTCTGGGACTATCCGATAGATTCAGGCACACCACTTTACTTGCGATTTAGCACGCTGAACTGGCTTCTCCCAAAGGGTTTTCACAAGACTGGCATAGCGAGCAACGTAGGTGATTCTCACGACGGTCCCAACAATATCGCTTACAACTTGAGCTTCTGGACAAACGGACAAATCTACCCGTTTGGCTACAACGATTACAAAAACACCGTTTTCTCCGATGCTAAAACAAGGCACCATGTAGAGAATGCGTGGTTTCTTGAGCAGCCGGCTGAATACGCTTATGGGAACACGACGCTTGAGATACAAAACAGCGACACAAAGCTGGCAATATTCAGTCAGTCGTCAATAGCTACAATTACATCGAGCACACCACTTGACATTTACACGAAATCGGGCACCTTAATAGCTAAATCGACAATCAACCAGAGCGTTAGTGCTTATCTTGATGGCTTGCTTGACATCTTTGTTGTGAAGCCCAGCCAAGCCACGCCTTATGTTGCTTTATCTGAATCAACCAAGATTAATGGCGAGACAATAGTTGGTGACCAGTTCTCCTTCACTGTTTCTTCCCCATCTTCGTTTACGAGCACAACTATAATCCATTGCGGAGATAAAGGAAAACCTTTCAGAATCTACCCTTCAAGCTCCGATATGGGTTATAACGAAGTCACCGGATTACAGACTATTTCCTGGACTCATTCAAGTGACCAGTTAATTGAAGTGATTTTCGGCTCAGCACCCCCTGACGACTACCCGCCCATAGTTCCATCCGTGGATGAAGCTCCTCCTGTTGTTACGATAATATCTCCGCAAAGCAAGACATACGCAGCAACCGATCTGCCCTTGAGAATCAATATTAATGAAACAGTTTCATGGATTGGCTACAGTCTTGACAGCCACGCCAATGTGACAGTGTTGGGGAATGCAACGATCTCAGGCTTGTCGGAAGGCGTGCACCAACTAACCGTCTATTCGAGTGATACGTCAGGCAACATGGGCCGTTCTGAGACCGTTGGTTTCACAATTGACACTGTTCCTCCTCACATCACTATCTTCTCGCCGGAAAACAAGTCATATGCGACACAATCCATTTCGTTGAACTTCACTGTTAGCGAAACCGTTTCATGGATTGGCTACAGTCTGAATGGACAAGCAAACGTCACGATCAGTGGAAACACAACTCTATGTGGTCTGTCTGAGGGGTCGCACAGAGCGGCAGTCTGCGCCAAAGACGTAGTTGGAAACACTGGTGGATCTCAAGTGGTTTATTTTACCGTGCATGCCGAAGCAACAAAACCCATTATGCCACTTGAATGGGGCGTTGCCGCAATCGTAATAATAGTTGTCGTTTGCGGAATCGCAGGATTGATTCTACCAAGAAGAAAGGCTCTAGAACAGCGTTGAGCGTGGCTTAATTGTTTCCAGTGCGCAACCAAAACATTGAAATTCGCAGGATAGCCCACGTTGTACTTGGACGATGAGGAAATCGAGGTACTTTGACTGGGGACAACGCTGGATGATTTTTTGTTCCGCTGCCGAGTCCACCTAACAATAGAGGCTATGCCGACAGACGCTGCAGAAAAACAAATTTCAAAAGAAGAAGGCGACAAGCCCCTTTAACCTTCTTCTACTAGTGTTGGAATGCATTGTACGGCTGTGGCAGTGTTGGAGTTTTTGGCTAGCGTAGCTTTTGCCCGCAAGCTCCTTCAAACTTCAATTCACCTTTCTCCCTTAAGGATAAGAATGAAAGTTTTTCGAAATAAAATCCCTCAAGCGCCTATTATGGACGAGTCTTACTTTGTGAAGATTCTAAAAGGCTAAGCAAAAAAACTATGATGTTGCGTGTACAAGTCCCCTAGCTCTTGTTTCGATGAATTCTGCGACTTTTTGTTCACTGTACTTCCCGGATTCCTGCTGTTTCTTCAGATGTTCCTTGATTATCTTAAGAAGTTTCTCGGCGTGCACTGGCTTGAATACATAGGCGTCTGCGCCATTGTTCACGGCTTCAGCTGCATTCTGCAATGATGGATAGCCTGTGACAATTATCTTCACCATTTTTGGAGTTGTATCTTTCATCGAGGCAATAAGCTTGGTTCCCTCCATGTCAGGAAGTCGAATGTCAAATAGTGCAAGATTATAGACTTCATTATTGGTTTTTTCTATTGCTTCCTTTGCATTTTCTGCAGTATCAACAACGTATCCTTCTTCTTCTAGTATGGCTGCAAGCGTCATTCTTATGCTTTTGTCGTCATCAATAATGAGGATTTTGGCATGTCCTCCCAAACACTTTCACCTCCATTCAGTTTAGGCTCAACAGGAAATGTCAGAATGAACGTTGCGCCTTTTCCTAGGGTGCTTTCCACAGAGATCTTTCCAGCATGTGCCTCAACAACTCGTTTGCATATGGGCAAGCCGAAGCCCATGCCCTTTGGCTTTGTTGTAAACAACGGTGAGAAAATCTTTCCCAAGTCCTCTTTCGAGATGCCAACTCCAGAATCTGAAATAATGAATTCCACATTGCCATTCAATGCTCCGCTCATTAACGTCAGTGTTCCGCCCTTAGGCATAGCTTCAATAGCATTTCTAATGATGTTAACGAACGCTCTTTTCATGTAGGGCATGTCAACCTTAATTGCGGGTTCATTCCGAGTTTCATTCGAGACGCTGACATTAGCTGGAATTTCGATTGTTGCAAGTGCAGCTTTCACAAGTGCCTCGGGGGTTGTCGCTTCCAGCTGCAACTGGATCTCTCTCGAATAGTCAAGGAGGTCGTTGACAATCTTGTCTGAGTAATTGACGTCCTCCTCAATTAGCTCAAGCATCTCTTGCTGCTTGCTGTCTCTCATGCTCATCTTTCTTTTCAAGTAGAAGGCAGCGTGGGCAATGCCCTGCAATGGGTTGCGTAGATCATGAGCAACCATTGTTGCTAGTTCTCCTATTGCGGCAAAACGCTCCGATTTCTGCAGTCTGACGGTCTTGTTTTCGATTTCGGCTAACATACCGTTGATAGAACCCGCTAAGATCGATAACTCATCATTTCCCGACGTTAGCACTCGCGCCGACAGATCTTCACGCTTTCCTATGCCACTTACGTTAGCTGTGAGTTGGCCTAAGCGGCGCAAGATGACCTTTTCCAAGAGCAGCATGATCAATGTGCTGAACACTGCACATGTCGCAAACAAGGACAACATGAGATAGTTAATCGTTGCTTGACCTTGCTTGTAAACATCTCTGGTCATTTCTGCCCTTAATACAAGTATCGGTTCCCCTTGAACGTCATTTATCAACGCATAGCCAGCAATCGAATCGGCATTTAACGGGTTTGCAAAGATTGGGGCGTTGTCGGACAAGGATGAGGTTGCTTCCTGAAAGTCGGCGGGCAATTGTGAATCGCCATATCTATACATAACTAGAGGCAGGTGAACTGTTTCCGCCAAGCGTTTTACTTCATCGTCATTGAAATATCGCGCAAAGATCAAAGCTCCACGAATTGGTCCTTCACGTTGACTCGTCAAGATAGGCCTTGAAGCAAGCAACAAAGGATCCTCTGGAAGAAGAGCAATTCCGCTTACACTGCTGCTGGTGTCTTCATGTCGCCAGACGACATCGGTTGTGGAGAGCAATTGCATCACACTCTGCGGAATTGAGATCTCCGTCATGTTTTTCAAATCGAAAGCCATGCCTGAGACAAGTTGACCGCTGGGATTGACAAGCAACAGAAAGTTTATCCTTATGTTAATGAAGGATGCATCTACGAGGTTGGCTTGCTCGTAGTCTTCATTGAGGTCTTGCACGTAGGTATACGTGTCGTCCCATTCAGCCCAGTCACCGCACTTGCTGTTCAACTCAGAGAATCCGTTAGATAGGGCGCTCATGACGCGTTCAACGTTCTGACGAGTGTTCTGATCTTCCAATTCGGCAAAGCTACTAAGAAGAATAGTCTGTGAAATTATGTAAAGAATCGAGACCATAATGATGCTGGCTGAGACAATTATGATTATTGTCTTCTGCCGCATCTTCATGTTGCAATCCCCAATTGTTTTGGCTCATAAGACATCAACTTGCGAGCATGCTCGACGCATTTGACGAAGTCAAAATCATTAGATGCAGGCAAATCGAAGCTTTTGCCGATTTTTTCGTACAGCTGCTTGAAAATGATGATCTGAAGAAAATTGGTTCCTAACCCGAAAATCTTCTCGATGGCAGCCGCAAAATCCTCAATCTTGTAGGGGATTTCTTGCCTGTTTAGGTGAGAACCATTCTCAAGGTAGTAGTAAATTGCCTGCTTTGCCGATTCCCCAATTGAAGACAACCCCTCATCAACCGCCTGATATAGAAGCTCTTCGAAATGTTGATGAGACTGCATACGCGTCACAATATCCCTAATAGTGAAGCGAACTGAACCAAGCTGCCTATGAAGAACCTCGCATAATTAGGTTGTGAATTCATGATTCAAATTAGAACTCGACAGATGAGGCATGAGAGGCTTAGGCAGAGCGCAAGTTATGAATGAATCCAGCAACTTCTCTATGAAGCTTTAGACATTGCCGCGGAAGCTTGAGGTTGCACAAGAGTTGGCCTATACGCTTTTATGATGTAGAATCCGAAGATTGCGAGATATGCTATCTGAACTAGAAGTATCAGCAGTGATGGCGCATCGTGGAAGCCGATGAACACATGGAGCACCGAGCCTAAAGGTCCATCTTCCGGCAAAACCGCACTCACATCGTAAACATGTTCAACGATTGGTGGCAGGATGCCGAGTTCTTGGAGCGCTTGTGTTCCGTGCATTGTGATGCCCGATGCAAAAAGAAGCAACAGCACGCTGGTGTAGAGGAAGAATTTTCTCCAATCAAGTCTCACTGTACCGCGCATCAGAAATACAGCGACAACAGCTGCTACAAACAATCCTAGAACGGCGCCAATGGCGGTTTCCGTGAACGAGATAGCAGCGGCGGCTGACAGAAACAGAATGGTCTCCACGCCTTCCCTCAAAACTGATGTGAAGGCTACAGCGGATATTCCTAGCAATTGGCCAGACGAAATTGCCACATCAACTCTCTCCTGCAACTCACCGCGTATTTTTCGAGCGTTCTTCGCCATCCAGAAAATCATGTAAGTCAAGACAGCAGTGGCAATGAACATAGCGAAGGCTTCAAACCATAATCCAGCGAAGCTCTCAGCGAAGCCATACAGAGTCCAGAAAACAAGCGAAAGAACAACGCTAGCCAAAACAGCGAGCCCGCTGCCCAGCCACAAGTATTTGGTCAAGTCGTTCTTTCCGATTTTTCTCAGGTACGCGGCAACGATAGCGATTATCAGAGCGGCTTCAAGACCCTCTCGCAGAGTCAGTATGAACTGAGCCAGCATTTTGATTCAACTTCTTTTAACCCAGATGACAGAGGCAACGTTTCTTCCCAAGGCGTAGTTGGCTGAGCCCACCCTAACTATAATCGGACCCTCGAAAGGCGCTTTCTCCTGAATCTCCACAGATGCACCAGGCTTAAGCCCAAGCTTGCCCAGATATTGCAGTATATCTTGGCGTTCATCCGTCACTTTCACGATTACTCCTTTGTCTCCAGCATCCAATTTTGTTAGCACTTCAGATCGCTCTTCAACCAGTTCTCCAGACGCTGAAGGAATCGGATTGCCGTGAGGACATGCTTTCGGGTTGCCCAAGGCTTTCGCTAAAGGTTCAATCAGCTCCTTATCAGCAAAAGCGTGCTCCAGCTTACAGGCAGCGTCGTGTGCTTTGCCCCACTCTAGCTTCAAGATGTCAACCAGCAGGCATTCGGACAAGCGATGTCTCCTGACTACGTTCAAAGCGATTTTTCGACCTTTAGCCGTGAGTTTGACGCCTTTATAGGGTTCATGAACCACGAGGCTCTGCTTCTCCAAGCTTTCAACTGTGTTCGTGATCGTGCCTAAAGCTACTTTCAACTGCTTGGCAAGCTCTGTGGTTTTGGCGGCGCCGTCTCGTTCCTGAAGCCTATAAATGGCTTCTAAGTACTCCTCTATGGTTGACGAAACCTCTTCAACACCTGCCATGCTCATGCCTCGTCGTGAAGGGACAGTCGTAGATAAAATTACGACCACTCGTATTTATTCCTTACTGTCTCATGCCTACGTGACGGCAACAACCGCATCAACAATCGCACTCCGGCACGATTCAGCATTTGCCGACTAATATCAACAGCCACGATCCGCTTGCCCTCGGATAGCCTATGAAGCTGTGAAAGTATCGTAGAATCTAGCCTCTCAGATGTGGATTCGTTTCAGTTTTTGGAGTGGCAAGAACATTGAAACCTTGGCTTTGTATTCCTTGTATTTCTCTCCGAATTTTTCCTCCATATCTTTCTCCTCTTGCCTTGCCAGCCGATAATAAAGGACAAGGAGCAAAGGCCACATGAGAAGAGTAGGAAGCGTCGTCCATTGAACCAGCATGCCCAAGGTGATAACAAGGAAACCTAAGTATTGTGGATGGCGCATATAAGCGTACAAGCCCGTTGTCACCAACTCTCGCCCAGCTAAAAAGATTCCTCGCCATCCGTATATCACTAGGAACCCGCCCACGACGAGCATCAGGGTTGAGAGCGGGTGAACCACCGTGAAGAACAAGCCCTCTCCAACAACCGACGCCAAAATGTGACCCGCCTCGTGCGTCAACGGATTCTGATAGCCAAAAAACCAGGATAAAGCGTAAATTGTCAACGGAAAGCCATACATTTCCGCGTACAACGCAACTATGAAAGCCAGATAGATGCTTGAAGGGAGCCTGTAAAGTTTCTTCCTGAAAGGAATGAACAACATGAAAAAACCAAAAATGGCCACGTTTAAAGCTACAAGACCCCAGTCACCATAACTATAATCAACCATTCGAAAACGCTTCCGATTCAGCTAACTCTTTTTTATCTCGCCAAGAGCAGAATCAATAGCACAAGGAGCAGAAGCCCAAAATACATGTACCATGCCAAGCCACGTGCAGGCTTGCCGCAGCCTTGTACTCCGCAGTAGCCGCCATAATGAGTAGCATGTCGAGTCTCATCCGCTTGACCCGTGTGCTTGTCTGGGTTCTTTAGGAATTCTGCTTGGCAGGCAGATGAGTGGAAGTAGAATACTTTGTTTTCATATATCGACTTGTAAACCGCTGTTTCTTCGTCTACTTCCATCCCGCACACTGGATCCTTAACTGTGCCCATGCTTCTCGCCCCTCACAGCTCCTTTTGCGAGTCTCTTTTCTTCCTTGTACGAGTGGGCGCAGTGCATGCAGCAGAAAGTCGTTTCTTTACCATCGATGACTTCGCGGTAGCCTCCTTCATAGACTTTGCAGCCACAGTGAGCGCAAACAAAGAGGCTAGGTTCAATCGCGATGGAAACCAGCCCCGCGAAGCGTTTGAACAGACCTGTGCAGAGTTCTTTTCCTTTTTGGGTGAGCTCGAAGACCTTCTTTTCTTTTTCGCCTACGGGCTTTATTTTGTGTGTGACCAAGCCTTTTTCTTCGAGTTGTTGGAGAAATGGGTAAACCAAGCTGGGGCTGACTTCTTTGCCTATGCGCTTCTTGAACTGGTCTAGTATGCTATAGCCGTGAGCTGGACCTTCATACAGAATCATGAGTATGTAAAACCGTGAGAAGTCGGAAACGAGTTCGTTAAACGTGTCGATTCTTGTCCTTGCCTTCATTTTGGCGTTCCTTCAAATGGTATATCTGTGTGTGTTGAATATAAATATTATCAACAGAGATATATCTGCAGAAGATATAAATAGCTCTGTTGCAGATATATTTGTACGCAAAAAGAGGTGACAACTATGGGATTGTTCACGAAGTATTGCGAGATTTGCGGCAGAAAAATAGAAAGAGGAAATGACATCGAAAGGTTTGGTAAACATTTCGATTCTGAAGAGCACGCTGAGCAATACGCTAAAGATATTGAGACAAGGAGACAAACAGCGCGCGAAGAGACAACACAGTCAAGTTCAGGCGGCTGTTGCTGCTAGAAAACTTAAGACCGAAGGAGTTTATCTTCAATGCATAGGGGGAGCGGTCCTTTGGAAAGGGTAAAAGGCTTCCGTGCGCACCCTTCTATTTTTCTCCTCTCTCTCCGGGCGATTCTTTAGGAGCCTTTTACCTCCAAAAATGGACTGCCCTTCACCTCGTCTTGATGGAGGAGTTCATAGTTGAAGAAAAAGTCTGGAGGTGGTGCTTCGCCAATGTTGCCAAATTGGAATGAAAATGCCGAGCTGGATCTAAAGGCTCTTCAACGCGAAAGAGAACGCTTGCTGGAGGATTTCGAAAGAATCAGAAAAGAGAAAAAGCGCCTGCACAAAGAGACACACCAGCTCTTATCGAGGGCGAAAAGTCTGAGCCGTATGTTGGAAGGAACCCATCCACAGCCTGAATACCTGAAGAGAGAAGAATAAGAATCGATGGTGTCTCATTCAGATATAATGTCTGATTCAGATATATCTAAAAAAGATATATTTATAAGCCGAAACCGATAGAACACTATAGTGAAACACTAGAAGGTGGAAAAATGCCCAGAGATCCCGTGTGTGGAATGACTGTTGACGCCGATAAGGCGATTCGGCGAAAGATTGGAGACAGGACATACTATTTCTGTAGCGAATCATGCGCCCGAACCTATGAGCAACCAGAACAAGAACTCAAAGCCATGAAACGGCGGGTTGCAGTGACTCTGATAGGAGTAATCGCCGTAACCGGACTGCGAGTCATCGTCACACTTGGCTTAGCAGCTGCTATAATGACGTTAACCCTCGTTGGTGGCTTGTCTGTCTACGGCTTCGCAATATTCGTAGTGTCCACTCCTGTTGTTTGGATAGCTGGGTGGAGCATCATTCTAGGAGCATTCAGATCTCTCAAAAACCGCGCAATAAACATGGACGTACTGATCGCCACAGGAGTTATAGCCGGTTGGACTTATGGTGCGGCTTATGCGTTCTTCCCAACCGTGGCAGCAGGCGGAGAAGGTTACTTGGAAATCGCCGTGGCAATATTGGCCTTCGTTTTGTTGGGCAAGTATATTGAAGAAACAATAAGAAGACGGTCAGCGGCGTCCATACGGAAATTGCTTGAGCTTCAACCCACAATAGCCAGAGTGCTCAAAGATGGAAACGAAATAGAGGTTCCAGTTGACGAGCTTCAAGTGGACGACATAATCATCATTAGACCTGGCGAAAAGGTCCCAACAGATGGAGTGGTAATCGAAGGGTACTCTTCTGTCGACGAGAAGATAATCACTGGGGAAAGCATTCCTGTTGAAAAGAACGTTAGAAGTGAGGTCATAGGTGCCACAATCAACAAGAACGGCTTGTTAAAGATCAGAGCCACAAAAGTTGGAGAAGACACAGCGCTATCACAAATTGTGCGTCTAGTCGAAGAAGCTCAAGCTTCAAGCGCACCCGTTCAGAAGTTCGCCGACCGCGTCGTTGCAAAGTTTGTGCCAATAGTCTTCTCTGTTGCAGCAGTGTCTTTCGCATACTGGTATCTCACGAGTGGTTTCACAGTCGCCTTCTTCGCTCTACTGGCAGTCCTCTTGATTGCTTGCCCATGCGCATTAGGCATTGCGACGCCTACAGCGATTTTGGCAGGAGTGGGCAAAGGCGCAGAATACGGTGTACTGCTCAGAAGCGGCGAATACGTCGAAAAAGCCAGAAAGCTCAGGACTGTGGTTTTTGACAAGACAGGAACATTGACCAAAGGTGAACCATCAGTCACCGACATCTTATCCCACGGCAACTACAAGGAAACCGACGTACTGAAGTTTGCAGCGGTCGCAGAGAAAGGCTCAGAACATCCATTGGCAGAAGCAATAGTAAACGCAGCACATCAATCAGGCTTCGATGTTCCCGATGCAGAATCGTTCGAGGCAGTGCCAGGACACGGAGTACAAAGTACATACGAGAACAAGAAAATACACCTCGGAAACAGAAAACTCATGGAACGAGAAAAAATCCCAATAGAGCAGCTGGAAGGTGACCTTCAGAAACTTGAAGAACAAGGCAAAACAGCCATGATCTTAGCAGTGGAAGGAAAAGCAGCAGGCATAATCGCAGCCATGGACACGCCTAAGGAAAACGCCATGGAAGCCATAAAGAAACTAAAAGACATGGGCTTGGAAGTGGCAATGCTGACAGGCGACAATGAAAGAACCGCAAAAGCCATCGCCAAACAACTAGGCATCGACCACACGATAGCCAACGTTTTGCCATGGCAGAAAGTGGACGTCATCAAAGAACTGCAAAGACAAGGCAAGACAGTCGCGATGGTGGGCGATGGCATAAACGATGCACCCGCCCTTGCGCAGTCTGACATTGGGATAGCGATCGGAAGTGGAACTGATATCGCAAAAGAAACTGGCGGCATAGTGCTGATTAAAGATGATTTACGAGACGTGGCTCTTGGCATAGAGCTAAGCAAAAAAACCATGAAGAAAATCAACTCCAACCTATTCTGGGCATTCATCTACAATACGGTCATGATTCCTGTTGCCGCTGTTGCACTATTGAGCCCAGTTTGGGCTGCAGGAGCGATGGCGATCAGTTCGCTAACCGTTGTCAGCAACTCTGCAACCCTGAAGTTTGCCAAGTTCAAATTCGAAAAATTCGATTGAGGGTTGAAAATGCAGGGGGAGGTGAAAATGAACATGGCGAAGGATCCAATATGCGGTATGAACGTAGACGAGAAAACAGCCAAGTACAAATCCGAGCACATGGGAAAGACCTACTACTTCTGCAGCCAAATGTGCAAGACAACATTCGACAAGAACCCGGTGAAATACGCAGCCGGCTCAAGCGGACACTCGATGCATAATGGAGGAAGTTGCTGTTGCTGCTGAGAGGTAGAAAGACGCCGAACGTGCTAAATCACGAATCAAAGCGGGAACCCAGACCTGTAGCGATCATTCCCGCTTTCCGTCACAGTTTCCTGACTCCTTTCTACGATTCCGTGATGAAGTATGCTGCACGCGAATTAGCGTTCAAGCCAAGGTTGGTGGAACAGGGGATGATTAAGAGAGATCACAGAATACTGGATTTGGGCTGCGGCACGGCAACATTGACAATACTCATCAAAAAGACCGAACCTGAAGCGGAAGTCATAGGCCTCGACGCCGACTCGAATATCCTTGAGATAGCCAAAGTGAAAGTGGCAAAGGCCGGAGTAGACATTAGATTAGAACATGCAATGGCTTATGACTTGCCATACTCTGACAACTCTTTCGACCGTGTATTTTCCAGCATGGTGTTTCATCACCTGAGCATTGAAAACAAGGCACGAACACTCAGAGAGATATTTAGGGTCCTCAAGCCGAGCGGAACGTTGCATACTGCAGATTTTGGCAAGCCGCAGAACACGCTTATGAACTTATCGTCTTTGATCATAAGACGCCTCGAAGAAGCTAAAGACAATGTGAATGGCTTGTTGCCTGAAATGATCCGCACCGCAGGGTTCAAAGAAGTTGAGGAAAAAGCCAGAGTCATGACATTGTTTGGCACAATCGCGCTGTATAAGGCGCGAAAACCTGTTCTATCAGCTGAAATGGAGGTGAAGATGAATTGAGTTCACAAGCAACATCAACTGCAGCCTTCATCTCATCGCTAATTGGCGGGATACTGATTCTTTTAGGCTCTGGCATGACGTGGATGTGGTTCGCATCCGACGGGTTCAACTATCGCGGCATGATGAACGGCTTTGGACACATGATGAGCGGCTACGAGGACATGATGAGAGGCTTCGGCTTTCCTGGCGGCTTCATGATGGGACTGCCTCTCGTAGGACTAGTCTCGGGCATCGTCGTCATCATAGGCGCAGTAATGCTTGGCGCACAGCCTTCGGCGCACATGACATGGGGTTCAATAATACTGGCTTTCTCCGTTGTCAGCTTCATGGGCATGGGCGGATTTTGGATAGGTGCATTACTTGGAATAGCTGGCGGCGCTCTAGCAATCAGCACCAGGCCTCCTCAGAAAGGCACAGTCTAGAATGTAGTCCAAGGCTCGACTTTCCTGCTGTCAGGCAAAAGCTTGATAAAGCTGTTTTGCGGATAGAAGCGAGCTTGTCATATGAAGGTGGACGCTTGATGATTGAGTTTCCTCGCGTTTGAGCGGCTCTGCACTGTTTTATCTGATGCACTAGACCGTTAAAGCGTTCATCGGCTCGATTTAGGAAGCGTTCCAATTGCAGTTAAGCTCCAGACTGAAAGCTGAGTTTGCCTTTCTCAGCGGCAACATTCGCGTCTTGATGATCAGTTGGTTACTCATGAACTTCGCAGGCGCCATTCCCTCCACCTACAATTCATTGTACATCTTGGGACTTCAGGGCACACCGTTCATCATTGGAATCATAGACTTCGTCTCATTCCTAATGCTCGCATTGGTGCAGTTTCCAGGCGGCTACCTAGCCGACAAGTATGGAAGACGAGGACTGATAGTAACCTTCACGTTCGGAATTGCTCTAAGCAACCTCATCTTCGCCTTCGCGCCTTCATGGCACTTCATCCTCATAGGCTTTGCACTATCAAACCTCTTCCTCATCTATCAACCAGCACTGTCAGCCATCCTAGCTGACTCTATACCGCCAGAAAAACGTGGAATCGCCTTCTCAACGATAACGCTCGTCAACAATGCAGCGTCGATTCTTTCACCAGCCGTTGCAGGTTTCCTCATACTTCAGTTTCAGTTGATCCCAGGCATGCGAATCGCCTACCTCATAGTAGTAGGCTTCTACCTCGCCACAGCAATTCTGAGAACAAAACTCACAGAGACACTGCAGTTCCCAGACAACGAAACCAGTCTCTTCAGTGCTGTCAAAGAGTATCCCAGAGCGGTTAAGGAAGGCTTGAACGTGTGGAAACTGCTGCCGCGCTCAATGTTCTACCTGTTCCTCACAAACGCGTTGTCCAGCTTCATCTTCGCTATGACGTTTTCCTACCTCGTAGTCTACGCCAAGGACATACACCATGTTAGTGAAATCAACTGGGCACTGGTCATGATGTGGTACGCCGCCTCCATGATTCTAACAGCACTCCCTTCAGGAATACTGACCGACAGGATTGGAAGAAAGAAGCCGCTTTTGATTTCATGGGTCTTTCTCGGCGCTTATCCAGTGCTTTTCATAATTGGACCCTTACCGGTTCTCTATGTTGCATTCTTGTTTTTTGGAGCCAGCAACGCCCTGTTCGCCGCTGCTTACCAAGCACTAGAAGCAGATCTAGTGCCTCGAGAGCTGAGGGGAACGGAAGTGGGCTGCAGCCAATTCATCATGTACTTACTCATGTCTCTAGGCGGATTAGCAGGAGGCTTCTTCTACGAGTACATTTCGCCTATGCTGCCATTCATACTTTCATTCATTGTCACGATACCGTGCGCTGTCATAACTTGGCTGCTGATTCACGAATCCGAAACGCGACAAACCTGAGCCTGAAGGAAACTTAATTACAGCAGAAACCTCATAACAGCACGACGCAAGGCGCATCTGCATGGGCTACGAAGAAACCTGGAAAATTCTGGATTCATTAGTAGTGGAATTCAGAAAACGTGGCGAAACCATTCCCATCAACATCATCGAAGATCTGCGCTCAGCCAAAACTTTGATGCAAGTCTTGAAAGCAGACCCAACTCACATGGAACACATGCCCACGATTGAAATGTACATGAACAACGTTGAATCCTACCTCATCTTTGAGGCACACCAAAAATTCGGTGCAGAATTCGCTGAAGACTGGATGCAAAAACTGCGCGAAGCCCGACAAGCCACAGTTACAGAAGAAGCCGAGACTGTTGAACCCTCCCGGAAATTCGTGCCAGGCGTGCCCCGCAACCAGAGGTGGATGAGAATTCAGATTTCTAAGGAGACGCCTAAGAACACGATTGTGCAAATGGCTGCTGAGCATGGATTGTCAACGAAAATGCAGCCCGACGGTTACATGCTCGTGTACGGTGATGAAACCAAAATCAAGTTGTTTATACAGAAAACTGGTGAAAAACTCCAACGCAGAAAAGCCAGGTAACCGCGAAATTTTGCGCAACAGTTAAAACTCATATGGTAACATTTATTATAGAAACTTCGTCTAGAATTGGTTTCGGTCGGTTCGCCCAGTAGTCAAGTCGTAATAAGAGAGGTGGAGGATGGCGCTTAGAACAAGATGCCCTGTTTGAAGAAAATTGAACTCAAAGGCTTCAAAACCTTTGGCAAACCCACTTCCATCCTCTTAGAGAAAGGCTTCACAGTCATAACTGGACCGAACGGAAGCGGCAAAACCAACGTTATGGACGCAGTTTTGTTCGCGTTGGGAGAGCTCAGTTCACGTAGGCTGCGAGCTGAAAATTTCGGCAAGCTTGTTTTCCACGGTTCACCCGAAGCTGAATTGGAGAAGTCGAAAGCAGCCAAAGTAGTCATGCAGTTTGACAATTCTGACGGTCGAATGCCAGTTGACACAGCTACGGTTACTATTTCGCGTGAAGTCTACCGCAACGGACAAAGCGTCTACCGCCTGAATGGCAGACGAATTTCACGCGCCAACCTCGTGGACACGTTGTCTATGGTGGGCATAAGCCCCTCTGGACACAACGTCGTAGTGCAGGGAACAATTACACGTATGGCTGAGATCGCGCCTCCTGAACGGCGGAAAATCATCGATGACATGGTGGGCATAGCGCAGTACGATGCTGAAAAAGCTGAGGCTGAGGATAAACTGCGCCAAGCTGACATCCAGATCAAGACTGCCACGGGCAGGATTGAGGAGGTTCAGAAGCGAGTAGACGATTTGGAGAGGGAGCGCAACCAGCTTTTGCGTTTTAACTTTATTCAAGACGAGGTTAAACGGCTTGAAGCCATACGCATCAGCTATGATATGGGCGTGATTCAGGCAAAAATCGCAGATTTATTCAGCAAGATTCAAGATGCCTCAGGCAGGGTTGAAAAGCTTAAGCAGTTGAGAGATGAGCAGCGTGCGCAGCGGCATCAAATCGAGAAGGAATGGCGGAAACTCAGTTCTGAGTCGGTTGAGGAAGGCGGCACCAAAGTCTTAGAAGTGCAGATCCAGATCGGCGAAACCAAATCTAGGCTAACCGAGCTCACCACAAAAATCGGCGCAAGCTCAGCCAGTCTCGAAGGACTCAGAAAAGTGAAGGAAAACAGCTTACAGCAGCTTCAGGCAATAAACAGCGAGGTTGACGAAAACCGCAAGAACGTGGGGCAATTCAAACGAGAATACAATCGTTTAAACAAGGAAGTCGCTTCAAAGCATGTTCAGCATGATGCGTTGGTGAAGGAAACCGCTGAGCTTTGGGCCAGCCTAGGCGAGAACAGTAAGCGAATTCGAGAAATTGAACAGCGTTTGGACAAGCTTTCTCAGAGTCTTATTTCACTTAGAAGTGCTTTTGCAGAAAGTCAAACCACTGTGCGAATGTTGTCTCGCAGGCTTGAAGACCTCACCGTTCGAAAGCAAAGGTTTGCGTCCAGCCTCAGCGAACTCAACAAGTCTCTAGCGGATCTGAATCAAGTGCAGAATGACCAGAAGGCGAGACTGAAATCACTGCAGCACACGCTTGAACGACGCATCGCACAGAAAGAAGCTGTTGTACAAGAAATCGCAGATGCTGGCAAAATCGCAGACTCAGCCCGAGAGGCAGTTGTGGAATTTGCTACTCAACGCGAATTAGCCGAGACTGTTGCTAGCGAAGAAGTGGCGCTTAGAAGCATAGAGGAAATGGGCGAGTTAGGCGTCATACCAGGCGTGCTTGGAAGATTAAGAAACCTGATAAAGACTGAAAGAGGCGCTCAAAGCACGGTTGAGGCTGCTGCAGCGGGTTGGCTTGACTCAATGGTGGTCAAGGACATTGAAACCGCGTTCACGTGCTCGGAGACCTTAAGGCGCCTGAAACTGGGTAGAATCAAGTTGATACCGCTCAGGGAATTGATGAGCGTCAGACCTGTTCGACAGCCGCGAATCGACGGTTTAAGTGGTTCAGCCTCGCAGCTTGTGAAGTATTCTAAGCAGTACGAGCCTGCAGTAACCTACGTTTTGGGCGACACTTTGATTGCACAGGACGACAAAGCCGCGTTGGCTGCGAGCAAGGAAGGTTTCAGAACAGTAACCATGAGCGGAGATTTGTACGAGGCTGGCGGCGCGTTGGAGTGCGGATACTACAGGGAGCCAATCGACTTTTCAGCGCTCATTCCTCGAGAGAACGCCGTCAAAAGCCTAGAGGATGCAGTCCAAACGTTACGGGATCATCTGACGCGAAGAGGTACAGACGTGACAGGATTTCAGGAGGACATAGACAAGACCAGGGAGGAAATAGCGCGCTTGACTGAGGCAACAGCCACGTTGGAGAATGAAATTACACGTCTGAAGAGAAACGCTAGGACCACAGCCCGCAACGTACGCCGAATTGAATGGAACATCCAAGGGATTAATAGTCGACTTGAGAAGAAGAAAACTGAAATCGGCGTTCAGAAGGCTCAGCGCAATGCCGCAACCAAAGAGATGCAGAAACTGCGCGGCGAATTAGCTGGGCTAAGACGCAAGGTTGACCCGTCTCACATTCAAGAATTGGAGGTTACACGCGGCAAGCTGGGCGAAGAACTTGTGGAGAAGAGGCAGAAACTCAGCGGCATAGAATCCGCGTTGAACACTGCTCAAGCTAAACTCAATAACGTGCTCAAAATTGGATATACTAACGCGCAAATTCAGCTCAGAAGAGTGGAACGCCAACTCACAACAATCGAAGACGAGGTCAAAGTTGCAATACAAGAAAAAATCGCAAATGAAAACGAGTTGAAGAAGCTGGAAGCCACAAAAGACGAGCTGGCACGCTCAGTCTTGACCGCTAGGAAGGAATCTCAGAAGTTCACCGACAAAATCGACGACATCGACAAGCAACTGCAGCGTTTGGACAGCGAATATGAACATGCTGACCGCTTGCTCAATCAGCTTCAGCTCAACAACCAAACCCTGCAGCTTCAGCAGGATCAGCACAAGGCTAGATTGAAGGAATATGGCTACGACGAGCCTTTAGCGATCACTCCTGAGCAAGTGGAGGCAACTCAGTCTTCGTTGAGATTGATGCGGCTTGAACTGGAACGATTGGGCGCGGTTAACCAGTTAGCTCTGGCGCATTATGACGAGCAGATTGGACGCTACAGGGAACTGTCTATTCGCATGAACGAGTTGGAGAAAGAGAAGCAGTCGATCATCGCTTTCATGGATGAGATTGAACGAAAGAAACGCCACGTGTTCATGGAAGCCTTTCACAAAATCAACGACAACTTCAGCAAGTACTTCCTTAAACTGACCGAAGGCGGCGAAGCTTCATTGAAGCTGGACAATCCAGAAGAGCCGTTTTCAGGCGGCATTGACATGGTGGTGCAGTTTCCAGGCAAACCGCCTATCCTTGTGAGCGGCGCCAGTAGCGGCGAAAGGTCGGTTGCAGCTGTAGCTTTTCTCTTTGCCATCCAAGATTTTATGCCTGCGGCATTTTACCTGTTTGACGAGGTGGACGCGCATCTGGACGCTTTTCACGTGGCTAAGCTGGGCGAATTGTTGGTTGAGGAGTCGAAGCGGTCTCAGTTTATTGTTATCACGTTGAAGCCTGAGATGGCGAATAAGGCTGAACGCGTCTACGGCATTTACGAGCACAAGGGCGTCTCGCATGTGGTTTCGCCGTCTTTTAGGAAAGAGGCAGCTTAAGACATGACTGAAGCCCAAGCTAAAGAGAAGCCGTTTTTCTTCACTCCTCCGTGGAACATACTCTTCGAATTGAACAGACTCGCCAACCTGCGACCTTGGGACATCAGCATAGCCTTTCTGCTCACAACTTTTCTTGAAGAGATGGAGAAAAGGGGAGAAGTCGATTTCCGAGCGTCTGGGGTTGCTTTGGATTCGTCTGCCACAATCTATCTCATGAAATCAAGACTGCTGTTGAAGTTAGAGGAGCCGCCTCCACCTCCTAAGATGCCGCTGGACAACGTTCCTCCGCCATTATTCCTACCTGTTAGATATGAGTTGACATCGACGACTGTTCAGGAACTTCTCAAAGTGTTAGATGAAGTGTTGAAGGGCGAAAGCCTGTTCGCATTGAAACCAAGAACCACGCCGATCCTGCCGTCGCCGCCTGAGATTCTGCCGCCTGTTGACATGTATTTGATGGAAATCGAGAAGCAGATGGAAAAACTGTTTCAGACACTGCTTAAACATGCGGTTAAGGGAAAAGTTGCGGTCTTCTCCAAGATCATTGAAGGATTGAGCAAGCTTGAGGCTATCAAAACTTTTATTGTCTTGTTGTTCTTGGCTCAGAAGGGCGACGTCTCGCTGTGGCAGGATGAAAGCTTGACTGAGATTTACATTACGTTGTCATCTCGCGCATTAGGGGAGAAGCCAGCGGTTGGAGTTGTCTGAAACCTTGTTGCCCGAGGAAAAAGCCCAAGAGAAACCCGAAGCAGCAGAAGACAAGGTGGACAAGCGAGACTTAGCCTTGCTTGAAGCTGCCTTGTACGTTGCTGGTCGTCCACTCGAAGTGCGAGAGTTAGCTTCTGTCTTGAAAACTCGCTCAAGTAAGAGAGTGCAGAGAACCGCTCAGAAGCTCATCGAGTTGTACGATGCTCGAGACACTGCCCTGGAGATTTTGTTGCTGGAAAATGAACGCTACGTGTTGCAGCTGAAAGCGGAGTACACGCCCGAAGTGCGTCGTTTAGCTTTGCGGCCCCTTCTGTCCATTGGACCTTTGAAGACATTGTCGTATATAGCGTATCGTCAGCCACTTCCGCAAAAACAGGTCATCGATGTTCGTGGTCAACACGCGTACGGTCACGTCAAGCAGTTGGAGGATTTGAACCTCATAAGCCGCGAGCGAGCTGGAAGAAGCAGGCTAATACGAACAACAGAGTTTTTCGCAGACTACTTCGGGTTAAGCCACGACCTCAAAACCATGAAACAGCAACTCAAGAATATTTTCGAGAAAGAGGACCTGGACGAAGCAGAGCCGGGCAAGCTGCAACCTGAAACACTGTAGCGTGCGTGCTTTGTGAAGAATACGCGCGGATTAGGGTTATTGCGTTCCTCTGTAGGAAGCCGACTCTAATTCTTTGGCTCGAATTTCTATGAATTCTGCAACTCTTTCTTCACTGTATTTCTTTGCTTCTTGCTGTCTCTCCAGGTGTTCTTTTATTGTGCTGAGAACGGCGTCCACATTGAACGGCTTCAATATGTATGCGTCAGCACCATTGTTTGTGGCTTCAATAGCATTATTGAGTGTAGGATGGCCTGTGATAATCATTTTGACCATTTTTGGCGTCGAGTCTTTCATCGCAGTCAGCAGATTTGTTCCTTCCATGTCAGGCAACCGTATGTCTATCAACGCTAAGTTGTAGAACTTATCTCGTGACTTCTGGATGGCTTCCTTCCCGTTTTTTGCGGTGTCAACACTGTATCCTTCGTCCTGCAGTATAGTTGCCAGAGTTTTCCTTATGCCTTCATCGTCATCAACAACGAGGATTCTTGCGGGTTTTTCCATTTGCTCTTACCTCCTTGAGATTCACACTTGACAGGTATCGTTACGGTAAACTTTGTTCCCTTGCCAACAACGCTTTGGACTGATATGGTACCCCGATGGGCTTCTACAAACCGTTTGCAGATAGGCAAGCCTAATCCCATGCCCGTAGCTTTTGTTGTAAAGAGTGGTGTCCAGATCTTTCTGAAAACGTCTTCTGACATACCTATTCCAGTGTCAATGAAGCCTATCTCTAGATTGCCGTTTGATTCATTGCTCGTAATTGTAAATGTACCGCCATCTGGCATGGCATCGATAGCATTTTTGATGATGTTAACAAAGACTCTTTTCATTCTCTCCGAGTCAACCACTATCTGAGGCTCGCTTTGCGTCGAGTCCACTACGTGGATATTCTGAGGAAACTCGACCAAACGCAGGGCTTCATTCACCAAAAACTTTGGATTGGTCTCTGTGCACTCCAACCTAATCTCCCTTGAATATTCAAGAAGGTCGGTTATGATGTTGTTTGCATGTGCAATGTCTTTCTCGATTAGCTCGAACATTTCTGCTGCCTTCATGTCGATTGTCGAACCAAACTTCTTTCTCAAGTAGTAAGTAGCCGCACCAATGCCAGTGAGTGGATTGCGCAAGTCATGACCAACCATGGCAGCTATTTCTCCGATGGCGGCGAGTCTCTCAGCGTTGAGAAGCTGCTCTTGTGCCTCTTTCAACTCTTTGGTCCGTCGATCAACCAGTTCCTCTAAGTGCTGCGAATACTCCTCCAACTTCTTTTCCATTTCTTTTCGTTCTGTGATGTCTCTGTACAATCCTACAGCGCCTGTGACTTTACCTTCAACCGTGATGCGAGCGACAGAAACTGAAACTGGAACTAGAGTTCCATCCTTTCTTTTTCTGACAGTTTCATAATAAAAATATCCTTTCAACGCTTCGGCGTTCAACATACCTGCTTCTTCTTTCCTTTCTTCTTGCACCACAACATCATCGATGAGCTTTCCCTCGATTTCGTCTAAAGAGTAGCCAAAAAGCTTCACGAATCGTGGGTTGACATCCAGAATGCGAAAATCTGAATCCACACACGCCGCAGCCTCTGGATTATCCATGAAAAACCGCTCGAACTTTTCTTGGCTCTCTCGAATTTCTCGGGCTTGCCTTTCTAGGTTCTTAGCGTGTTTTAGGTTGCTCATTGCAGTAGCAACATGAGACGCCAAGATCTCAAGCAGTTTTTGATCTTTCTCGTCAAAGGCATTGACTGCCTTACTATCTACACCTATAACTCCGAGAACCTTGTTTCCAAACTTGACGGGGACATCGAGCCCAGAATTTATGCCTGGCCAAAACTCAACCCAATCAGGTTCCTTCTCTGCACCTCGAACGTTGATTGACTTGCCCGTTGTCGCAACCTTGACGCTTATGCCCCTTTTCGATCCGTCTAGAGGTAGCTTGATGGAAAGGCCCTCAGGGTATCCGCGTTGATCGACGACACAGAGCATATTTTTGTCCACAACCATAAAAAAGGCGATTTCAAATCCGAGTAACTTCTCCGTGGCGTCCAATGCCAGTTGATAAATCTCCTGCATGCTTTCTGCCATGTTTAGTTTCTGACTGTAAATGTTCAACGCTGAAAGCCTTTCTTCGTACCGTTTCCTTTCGGTGTCGTCTCGGTATATTCCCACAGTGCCTATCAACCTGCCTTCAATTGAGACTGATGCTGCTGATATTGACACCGGAACTAGCGAGCCGTCTTTCCTCTTCCTGACAGCTTCGTAGTAGAAGTACCCGTCCAAGGCTTTTCCGTCCAGCATCTTTGCCTCTTTAATCATGTCCTCGGGCACTATTATCTCGTTGATGTGCTTGCCTTTGATCTCGTCCAAAGAGTAGCCGAAGAGCGCGGCGAAGCGAGGATTAACATCTAAGACCCGAAAGTCCGAATCCATGTAAATGACTGCTTCAGGATTATCCATGAAAAACCGCTCAAACTTCTGTTGCTTCTCTTTAATCTCTTGCGTGAACATCTCTAAGTTTCTCGCGTGCTCCAAGTTGCTCATTGCTGTGGCAGCGTGGAACGCCAAGATCTCTAGCAGTTCTTGATCTTTTTCGTCAAAAGCATCTAGTTCTCTACTCTCCACGTTTAATACTCCAAGAACCTTATTCCCAAGCTTGATGGGCACTGCGAGCTCGGAGCGCATGCCGAGTCCGCCTTCAACGTAAGCTTCCTCCTTGTTGATGTCTGGAACGAAAACAGGCTTGCCAGTCCTTGCAGCCCTAGCAGTTACGCCCTTTTCTCCATCAAGTGGTAATTCAAGCGACGAAACCCTTGAGTATCCTCGATGAGTTGCTAAGCAAAGCGTTTTTTCCTTCAAAATAAGGATATCAGCAAATTCGAATCCTAAGGTTTTCTCCACAGCGTCCAATGTTAGCTTTAAAATGTCTTCCATGCTTTTCGCTGTGTTCAAGTTCCTACTGTAAGTGTTCAACGCTGAGAGCTTTTCCTCGTAACGTTTCCTTTCTTCCTCGGCTCTCTTTCGTTGAGTAATATCTCTTGCAGTAAGTTGGAAGCCGACTGGAACCCCGAACTTCTTGATTACTCTCCCCTCTACTTCCGCCCATATCCACTCTCCGTCTTTACGCTTGAACCGCCCCTCTGAAAGGCGACTGGGTTTCCCCATTAATCTCTCCTTCATCCGTCCGGCGAACAACTTCAATGTTTCATCGGACATAAGACCAAGCTTGAAGCCGTTCTTGCCAACGACCTCATCGCGCGAATAGCCTGTAGCTTCTTCGAAGCTCTTGTTGACATAGGTGATTTTCCCTGTAAGATCGACATTGCAGATGCTGATTGGAGTTTCTTCCATCAGAGTCCTGAATCTTTCCTCTGATTCCTGCAGTGCTCTCTCCGCTTTCTTACGTTCCGTTATGTCCCGTACGATTCCAAGAGTCCCAACGGTCTTTCCGTTACTGATAAACGGGGTTGAGGTAACTTCAACTAGGACAGTTTTCTTTCCGGCTGTTTTGAGTTCCAGTTCGAGTCTTATGGACTTTCCCTTGATTACGTCCAGAAAGCCTCTAGCAGCTCTAAGGTAGCTTTTTGCCGGAATGATTTTTCTGAACGATTTTCCGATGAACCCTTCCCGTTTGAACCCAGTTAATTCTTCTGCCTTGCGGTTAACAGCCACGAAATTTCCGCGCATGTCAAGGATATAGATGGCGTCGCTTGCATTCTCAAACAAATATTCAAAAGCGGTCGGAAGAGGTACGGGTTTTGAGAAGACTTCAATTACCTCTCGACTATCATTTGGTCGCATTGAACCATCTCTTCCGTTATCTTTTCGGTTTCTTTCCTCGCCAGAAAACTTCGCCTTGCCGCAACCACATATTCAGCGAATCTGAAATCTTGCGCTCTATGATATCTGAAACGCCCTCGCACCTTCTCATGAAGTCGTTTCATAATCAGGACTTCAAGGAAGTTAGCGCCTAACCCGAAAATCTTCTCGATTGAATGCTCAAAAACATCGATTTTACAGGGAATCTCCTGTCTCTTAAGGTTGAAGCCTTTCTCCAGATGAAAGTAGATTGCCTGCTTTGAAGATTCTCCCATCGAAGATAGCCCCTCATCAACCGCCTCGAGGAGAAGCTTGTCGAAATCCTTTCTTGACAACGGCTATTCCCAAGGGCAAGCGGATATCCTTGGCTCAGGAACCTTTCCAATGGACCCCTATAAGCAAATTATGAATTATGGATTTAGCCGCTCGCTCCAAGAAGCGTTGTTCAGAATCTGAAGAACTATAAGCGACATCAAGAAGCGTCATAGATGTTGTGAAGAAAATGGAGCCGGGGCAAAGGATAGCTGGATCTACTGTCAAAATGAAAAACAAGAAAACATGGCGGATGAGCGCACACAAGCGGGCCATAAGCAGCCTAACCATCACACTGATAACCTTGATCGCAGTAGCAGTAGTCGTCGCCGCAGCTCTCACCTTCAGCAGATTCTTGTCAACCCGCACCATAGAAGGTTCTCGCAACCTAATCACCAAGACCATGGACTTCAGCGATTTCACAACCGTCGATGTTGGAGGAGGCTTCAGAGTTGAAATCACCCAATCAAGCTCATACAGCATCCGCATAACAGCCGACAACAACACATTCGACTATATCGACGTCTTCAAAACTGACAACTCGCTAAACATAGGTCTCAAAGGCGGCTACAGCTACCGCGGCGTAACGTTGAAAGCTGAAATTACGATGCCTGACCTCTACGCAGTGACGCTTTCCGGCGGAACACAAGGCGCAGCCAAAGAATTCACGTCTACGCACGAGTTCAACCTCGTCCTCTCAGGTGGAAGCAGCCTCGAACTTGAAGGCGCGACCAGCAACCTCAACCTTGTTGCCACAGGCGGAAGCCGCTCAGATCTCTCAGAGTTTCCAGTGCACAACGTCAATGTCGTGTTAAGCGGTGGAAGCCAAGCCATCATAAACCTTAGCGGCACGCTGGACGCAGATCTGAGCGGAGGATCACAGCTTCAATATATCGGAACGCCTACATTGGGCGACATAAGCACATCCGGCGGCTCCACAATAACCAAGAAATAATAGAAGCTGAAGGAAGAAACCGAATTGGAGAACCTACCCAAACGACTGGCAGCATCTGGCGCAGTTGAGATGCGGGCTAAACTAGGCTCGATTTCTGGCGGAAGGGTTCTGGATATTGCAACAGGCAGCGGCGACTTCATTAACGTCTTAATGAAAACACTGAAGAACTATGACAGCTTTGTTGGAATTGACATTTCAAGAAAGGATCTAGAATCCGCGAAGAAACGATTCAAAGACCAGCCCGTTGAACTCTTAGAGATGAACGCGGAATCACTAGACTTTAACGACAGCTCCTTCGACACCGTAAGCATGGCTTATTCACTGCACCATCTTAACAGAATAGACAAAGTACTCTCCGAAATGCAACGCGTGTTGAAACTAGGCGGAATTGTCATCATTCAAGAAGAACTCCGCGATGGAAACCAAACTGAAGCACAGAAAACCAACTTGCTACAACATACGTGGGACGCAGAGATCGACACACTACTAGGCAAGACCCACAGGAAGACCTTCACAAAACATGAAATTAAAGAACTTGTCAGCAACCTACAGCTTGAACATGTTGAGATATTCGAATCCACACGCCCTGTCAAATGTTTATCGTGTGAAAAAAGATACAAATGCGAAGACCCAAAAGACGAAGAAAATATCCAGAACCAAATCAAAGAAATCGATGATAACCTCAAAAGACTGCAGGATGTTGCCGACCCAAAGACTCGCATTAGCCTTCAAAAGAAAGGCGAGGAACTGAAAAAAAGAAACAAAGAATTCGGCAACGCTAATCCTTTAACACTGCTTGCGATTGGAAAAAAGCGGACGCATTGAAATAGGTTGGTTGAATAGGAATCCAATACACAGATTATCTTGAAGTTGTTCAGCGCGCTCTTGAGACCACGGGAAGACCCAATGTTACCCTGTTTAATACGCAACTGGTACTAATGGCAAAACGGACACTATGAAATAAACGATTCCACTCAGGGCAACTATCGCAAAGGACTTTTCTGTAGAGAGATCCAGCGATTGCCTAACCGCAATCACCAGTGCCGCAATCATCCAAAAATTAGTACTTACCAAGACTAGAAGAGCCCATTCATACAGAGAAAACAGCGGCAGCAAAAGTTGCAGCGCAATCGGCACGTACGCAAAAGCTATAGTCCTCTGTATTTCGCGAAAACCAGCCGTTCCCTTGAAGATCTTCACACCAACTAAATAAATTATGGCCGTCAAAATCAACCATTTAGCCAAGGCTAGAAAAACGGCTTCGCCCACAGTTAAGCCAACGATGGGCAAATCCCCGCTAGACATCGTCTTTCCATACAGTCGCACATCATGAATCACACTGCCGATCACACTACAAACATTGATGAAAATCATCGCCACCAAGGCATGTTTCAGCGCTGTGGGATCATGCTCAATAGCCTCATACAAACTGGAGTCTAGCTTGGCAGCTCTTACTAGCTTTGTGAAGAAAGGAATAGAAACTGCAGGCGGCTCGTTTCCACTTGCATCGTTCATTTTCCTTCACTTCTAAACCCACAATTTGCTGCTACTTGGCTTATAAGGTTCTATTACATACTTGCAAGCTACATGAACAATGCGTGCGCGTGTATAGACTTCAACGGTCTTTCAGTATCTCTCACTGTCTACCTTGTGGATGAAAGAATCGAGAGAGGGTGGAGGAAAAGCAGCCTTCAGCTAAGCAAGACCTTCAACCAACATCCAAACCGCCACTTGGGGCATCATTCTAACTTCACGCATACCAACATTAAACTTCACGCAAAACAACATAGAACACCACGCTAAAACAGCGAAAACAAACCCAAAAACACCATACAGAAACAAAAACAGCCCCTCAAAAACAAACAGAAAAGTTAGACTTTCACCCCGAAAATTTTTTTCTGCACTCATACTAACCCTCATCAGCCCACAACTTTACCATTGTAAACATATCCCAATCTAGAATACGTCTCGAAGTAAAATATAGAAGATATTTCAATAATGCCTAATTAACCGTGTGTCAATATTCATAATCAGAGAGAAAGGAGGCCACCCCTTCACCATGGAACCCGAAACAGACGAAACCCGACGCATAGCCTACAAAGACGGCTACAACGAAGGCTACAAAAGAGGCTACGAAAAAGGATACGAAGAAGGAACAGAAAAAACCAAACGCAAAAACACACACACAGCCGTTCAATTCTTAAGAATCGCCTGCGAATGCGGCACAACCAATTTTCACCCAATCTTCGAAAACAAACTCATCATAAACGACGACGAAGAACGTCGATGCTACGGCTGCGGAAAAATCATCCCACGAGACGACATACTCAACTACTACAGCCGACTGCAATCAAACCGAACCTAAAGCAACACACGCCACAAGCAGCACATCAACCATCAACACATTATCCAGTTCTCAACAAATCTCTGCAAAACAAATGAAACCCTAAACCAACAAACATCAACACACCTTTTCAACATGAAACCCATCGCCCAAACTCCACAGAGACCAAGTGAAAGAACACTGCAAGCTATGCTGAGGCGCACCACAAACCATGCAGAAACGCACCACAAAGCAAAAGTAAACAGACCAACAAACGCCATATAGGAGCCAAAACAGCGCTTAGAGCGCAAACAGAAAGCAATACTTTCACTTCAAAAATTTTTTTCCAGACTCATACTAACACTAGCTAGCCCCTGGCTCATCAACGAAGGGAAATTTAAATAAACAACGCCACTCATGTTGATAAGCCACCAAACAAAACAATCAGAGGCATCCAAACATTGTCAGTCTGGCACGGCGACCTACACAAAAAGAAACCCTCAGGCGGAAGAAAAAAAGCCTACAGAACAAAACGCAGATACGAAAAAGGCTCATTCCCAATCGAAACCACCCTCGGCGAACCAAAACAAAAACAAGTCCGCAGACGCGGCAACAACACCAAGACAAGACTACCAACCACAAACCAAGCCAACGTTTCAGACCCATCCTCAGGCAAAACACAAAAAACCGAAATCCTACGAGTCATCCGCAACCCAGCCAACGTAGACTACAACCGCAGAGGCGTCATAACCAAAGGCACAATCATCGAAACATCCCTCGGCGCAGCACGCGTCACCAGCCGACCAGGACAACATGGACTCGTAAACGCCATCCTGACACCCAAAGAAGGATAAAAACACAACTGCCTCCGCTTTTCATGACCGTTGCTTCGCTTATCGCGATTCTTTTTTAGAAAGGTTTAAATAAAGCGCTCCGTTCGGGAGTTGTGGCGCGTTTTTATTAAGGAGAGGGGAAAGCCTAGACTTGCAGAGAATTGGCTGTGTGCTCCACATCAGCTCGGCGGGCAACCTAATTCTCAAAGCTGATAACGTTCCCCGTATCGGCGACCAAGCTATGGATGAAAGTCTCAAACCTGTCGGCATGGTTTTCGACGTTTTCGGTTCTGTCTCTAAGCCTTATGTTGCAGTGCGTCCCAGCGTAGACGAACCCACCCGCTTTGTTCAGCGCGTATTGTACGCTGCCCCCTCTAAACAAAGGATGGAAAGGAAGAGGAGAAAAAGATGAGTCTAGACGCTGAAGGCGTACCAGCCACAGCTACAAGGGTTCAGCAGTGTCCAGAGTGCGGAAGCCAGAGGCTGATGCGAGATCCCGACGCAGCTGAAATTGTCTGCATGAACTGTGGGTTCGTGGTTGCTTCTAAACTGGCTGATAGAGGACCTGAATGGCGGGCTTTTGATGATGAGCAGCGGGCGAAGAGGGCGCGGGCTGGCGCACCGTTAACGTACACTATTCATGATAAGGGCCTTTCAACCATGATTGACTGGCATGACCGCGACATTTATGGAAAACGGTTGTCGCCGGGGCAGAAAGCCCAGATCTATCGACTGAGGAAGTGGCAGCGTCGTATTCGGGTTTCAGATGCGACTGAGCGTAATTTGGCTTTTGCGCTTTCGGAGATTACGAAGATTGCGAACAGTTTGAATTTGCCTAAGAATATTTTGGAGACGGCGTCTGTTATTTATAGGAAGGCTGTGAAGGAGCATTTGATTCGTGGAAGGTCGATTCAAGGTGTCACTTCGGCTGCTATTTATGTTGCTTGTCGTCAGTGTGGGCTCGCGCGGACGTTGGAGGAGATTGCTCAGGCTTCGAGTATTAATAAGAAGGAGGTGGGGCGTAGTTATCGGTTTTTGATTAAGGAGTTGAATTATTTTATTCCGCCTTTGAAGCCTAGTCAGTATATTACTAAGTTTTCGAATCAGTTGACTATGCAGGGTAAGGTGGAGGAGATTGCTCAGAAGATTTTGTTGACGGCTCGTGATTTGAAGTTGACGTCTGGTAGGGGTCCTACGGGTATTGCTGCGGCGGCTAGTTATATTGCGTCTGTTTTGACTGGTGAGCGGAAGACTCAGAGGGAGATTGCTGAGATTGCGCAGGTGACTGAGGTTACGATTAGAAATCGGTATAAAGAGTTGGTTGAGAGATTGATGTTTGAGATGACGCTTTAATAGGGTTAGTATGAGTCTGGAAATTTTTTTTCAGTGTGTGAGTTCTGGTTTTCTGTTTGTGTTTTGAGCGCTGTTCGTGTTTCTGTATGGTGTTTTGGGTTCTGTTTTCGCGGTTTCTACGTGCGCTTGTATGTTGCTATGCGTGACGTTTCATGTTGGTATGCGTGGCATTTGGGTATGTTGAGTGGTTGTGTGTGGTTGTATGCGTGTTAGTGTTGACGTTGTCTTAGAAACACTAACATGTGCTATGTTGACGAGGCTCTGCGGGAAAGAGAATTTCGGAAGAAGAAGGCGCCTTATCCCTTATACCTTCTTCTACCATGTTGCGTTGCGGTTTGTGGGAAGAGCTGTGCGGAAGAAGAAGACGGGTAAGTAGTTTACGGTTCTTCTTCTTTCATGTTGCGGCTGTTTGGCTGCGTGGGTGTTGATGCCCAACTGCTCTATGGTGGCATCAACAAGTGATGTGGGGCAGAAGGCTGTTTTGATGTTGTTGTTGACTCTGGTAGGTCTGCCCGCAACAACTTCTTGGATGTTGGTTATGTTGACGGGGATGGGGGGGGTTTCTGTTTCAGATGTTATTAAATGTCGCTTAGAATTGGTAATAATACCGAACTGGTTTTGTTCAGAAGTAGTAGTCTGCGGCGCGTGTGCGTTGAAGGTTTCTTCTGTGTTGGCGGTAGTAATTTGTGGAAGCGGGTTTCGTTATTTGTTTGTTTCAAAGACTGCCTGGAGGTTTGCTTCGTCAAAGGTGATTTTGAAGTGTTTGAATATGTCTGCTCTGCCGATGAGCCTTGAAACTTCGTCTGAGTCGGCGAAGGCTATGTTGGCTTTGAGTGTGGTTTCGCCTATTTTCACTTTGGCTCTGTGTATGTAGGCTGGCAGCAGTATTTTGCCTATTCCAGCGATTGGGCTGTATTCGCCCTGATAGAGGTTGAGTTTGAGAAGGGTTGCGTCGCTCTTTGTGAACAGTGAGGTGTCTGCTCCTGAGTCTACATATGGGTAGAATAGGTACCATGTGCCGTCTTTGGATTGGAGATGAATGTGGGCTATTGGTCTGTTTATGATTCCCCTTCTTGAGGGTTCGGGAGAATATTTGAATGTGCAGCGTTTCAAAGTATCAGCACGTCTGCGACCTGAATGTAGAATAGGGCGATTTGGTCGGGTTTGAGTTTTGGATGGGTTTTAAGTGCTTTCTGGAGTGTTTCTACAGAATTGCTTCCGTCAGCGATGATTTTGCCTTTGTGGAGGGCTACGTGTTTTCCTCGGAATTTTTCGTATTCTTGTGGACTTATGTGTGGGGCTTGATAGATGTTTTCGGGCATGAGTGAACCCTGTGCTGGTTGAAGCTTTTATGCTCATCTTCTAGTGTGTGTTCACGCTTACTAAAGACTTATGGCGCTGGGAGGTTTGGCTGTTTCGAAGTTGTTGTTGACGTTGAAGGGTCTGCTCATCAACAACAACTTGTTGGATGTTGGTGGTTAAGGTGGGTTGGCTGTGATGGTGTGGAAGCGGTTTTCTGTTTTCAGATGTATTAACTGTCGCTTAGAATCGGTAATAACACCGAGCTGGATTCTCACCCTGTGTTGATTGTTAATGGTGGTATGGATATGCTTGCGGGTTTGGAAGAGGCAAGATGGAATTATGAAGCAGCTAAAGGTTCCTAAAGAACTGGTTGTTATGGAGTCTGCCATTAATGATCCGAAGCGGATGGATGAAGCGATAGGTAATCATGTTTTTCAGGGCAGAGAGAAGGAAGTTATCGATAAGTCGCTGTTGTGGCTGGGTGGGTTAAGCGCTTTTTGAGGTTCGTTGTTTCTTTTTATAAAGGTCTTGCTACTCTAATCGCAAGTTATTTATAAATGGCTTGCTAGTGAAATACCCGAGGAACCCTGATGACTTTATCTGAGCTTAGCGACCAGAATCCTTGGTGGAGAGACGAGGCTGCTATTAGGGCTGATAGGCTTATCTTGGCGTGGGAAAACTCGTCTTTCAAGTGGATGCCGAGGATCAGTGAGACTTTCTGTTGGGATGCCAACGTGGTCTATAGTCTGCGTGGACCGAGACAGGTTGGCAAGACAACGCTGATCAGGCTTAAGATAAGAGAGCTTTTGAGGAGTGGAATTGACGCACGGCGTGTTTTCTATTGGGCTTGCGACCAGGTTGAAAGCTTCGCGAAGTTGAGCTCTATAATCAGTGGGTATGTGGATTGGGCTCGAAGGTTTTCCAAGGACAGGTTGTATCTGTTTCTTGACGAGGTCTCTGCTGTTAAAGATTGGCAACGTTCTATTAAGTATCTGTATGACATCGGCAAATTGAGCAGATGCTTAGTTGTGCTCACCGGTTCGCATAGCCTCGACTTGGAGAAAGCTACCGAGACTCTTGCTGGAAGACGAGGCGAAGTTGACAAGATTGCAGACAGGATTCCGGATAAGGTTTTTCTGGCTGCCAAGTTCTCTGAGTATGTAGAGACACGTAGTGTCCAAGTTCGAAAGGTTCTTCGGGATTTGAGGCTTCTTTCGATGCGAAACAGATCAATGTTGCTGCGTGGTTTGTCTGAAGGAAAGATACCTCGCAGCTTTCGTGCTCTCGAGCCGCACCTTAAGGATTTGCTGGGTCTTCTTGACGATTATTTTGTTACAGGCGGAGTCCCACGCGCCGTAAACGCGTATGTTTCGGAGGGAACTGTTCCGGTTGTTGTTTACGGTGATTATGTGAGTTTGATTTTGCGGGACATTTCGAGATGGGGTGGTAACGAGGTGTTCTTGAGACAGATTGTGCAGCGGCTCACGGAGACTATGTCTTCTCAGGTTAGTTGGAATGCTTTGAAAGAGGAAACTGAAATATCTACGCATGATACTGTTCGCTGGTATGTTGATGCGCTTAAGAATAGTTTTGTGGTTTCTTATGTTCACCAACTTAACAGAGACAAAGGTGTGCCCTATTACAAGAAAGCGAAGAAAGTGTATTTCAATGACCCGTTCATTTTCCATGCTTTGCGGTGGTGGGCTTTTGGCAGAAAGGATCCTTTTCAAGAAGCTGTGGATTTTCTTAAGTATTCTGAGAATAGGAGTAAACTCGTGGAGTCCGTGGTCTGTAACCATTTGGTTCGGCTGATGTTCAACTTGGAGCCAAGTCCACAGTTTGACTATGCGACAAAGCTGTTTTATTGGGAGAGTGGCAAGAGACGCGAAGTTGATTTTGTGGGAAAGTTTGAAGGTGCCTTTCTGCCGATTGAAGTTAAGTATCAAGGGGCCATACGGAGGAGCGACTTGTACGGCATGATTGACTTCATGAAGGATGGAAGGTCGCGAAGAGGAATCATTATCACAAAGGACACTTTGGGTCAGGGAAGAAGCCACACGGAAGTGCCGCTTCCGATCTTCTTGCTCATGTCATAATTGGAGTGATGGTAGTGTGAAGCGGCTTCATGAGAAGGGTTTGGTTAAGGTTGAATGTTTCGTTAAGGCGGGTCGACGGGTGAAGTTGGTTTCAGCTATGGACTATGAGTCTTCGCCGGATGTTTTCAGGGTTCCTCTGGATATGCTTGATGGTGCTTCGTGGAAAGACAGTGCGCTTATTTATGGTTTGGACAGATTGACGATTGGTGTTTCTGGAAAGCCCGTTCCTGAATGGGATGAGGCTGCGGTGTTGAAATCTAAGGTGCCTGTTAAAAGAGTGAAGGAGAATTTGGTTTTTCGATTGCCAAAGAAGTTTGTTGAGTTCTACGCGTTGGGAAAGAGCATAGTCACACTTTCAACCGTTAAAGATATGGTCCTGCTCACAGTTGAAGGACAAGCCTGTTAGCCTATCTAATCTCTCCTCTATATGCTGAGCACGCGAGGAAGGAAAGACCAGACTAGGAATACGCACCAGAAAAACTGCGAAACGTAGAATACGCTTTGGGCTTGCCAAAGACTTAAAGAGTCCTTGATAAGAAAGTTGGACAATAGAAGAAGGAAAAATAATAAGAAAGCCGTGCTGAAGAAGAGATGTGCAATGCCGTCGATTGAAGATATTGACGTGGATAAGGTTCTCGTTGGGCTTAAGCACGCCGCTGCCACGGCTGCAAACGAAGAAGAGCTTAGGATAAAGGCTTCAGCAATTCTCGAAAGTGAAGTCATTTCTAAACTTGGCATTACGCCTGGAAGATATGAGTATACGTTTGTTTCTGGAGGAAGGTCTGATGCGCTCTATGGTCATGTGATAATCGAGTATAAAACGCCTGGGAAGCTGTTGAAGGAGCCTGATGTTGCTCGGGCTAAGGAGCAGTTGATTGGCTATATTAAGAAGGAATCTGAAGTTGAGGATAGATTTAGACTTTTTTTGGGGGTAATTCTGACTGACAGGATTGGTTTTGTTCGTTATGATGAGAAGAGTAAGACTTGGTTGTTGAGGGGTCCTTATGATCTGAATCGGGAGACTGTTCTGAGGCTTGTTGAGGCTATTAGGGGTCTTAGGCGGAAGAAGCTGGCTGTTGATGAACTGCTTAGGGATTTTGGTCCTAAGAGTGATATTACTGTCAAAATGGTAGGAATTTTGTATGACAAGGTTATGGCTTCTAAGAGTCCGAAGGTTGAGGCGCTTTTTAACGACTGGAAAAGGCTGTTTTCTCAAGTGTGTGCGTACAGTCCTGAGAAGTTGAAGGGTTTAGAGGCTGAGTATGGGATTTCGGGTTCGGTTGATTATAGTGCTTTATTGTTTGCTATTCATACATATTATGCTCTTTTGATGAAGCTTCTGGCTGCTGAGGTGGCATATCTTTTTGGTGCAGGTAAATGGTTGAAGTCATATGTGGCTGAGCTTGAAGATGCAAACATGAAGGGCTTGGATGTTTTTAAGAGGTCTTTGGAAGACTTGGAGAGCGGCGGCGTTTTTAGGAAATTACTTAATATAACGAATTTTATTGAGGGCGATTATTTCTCGTGGTACTTGGAGGAGTTGGACAAAGAAGTAGCAGATGTAATTGGTGACTTGGCTAAGGGTTTAGCTGATTATGAGCCAGCCACTCCCGTACTTGAACCTGAATATACCAGAGATTTGCTGAAGCGGTTATATCAGAATTTGGTGCCAAAGAAGATAAGACATGATTTAGGAGAATATTACACCCCAGACTGGCTGGCTGAGCTTCTCCTGAACGAAACAGGTCTAACTCTTTCGGACTTTGAGAAACTTGCGCAAAGGGAAAGCGATCCAACTTTTCCACTTAATCTTAGAGTTTTAGATCCAGCTTGCGGCTCTGGTACGTTCCTTCTGCTGGCAATGAAAAGACTTAGGGAATACAGTGAAGGACATTTTTTGAAGGACATCTTAGCAGGCTACATGCTGAGAAATGTTGTTGGGTTTGACTTGAATCCACTCGCCGTTCTAACCGCCAGGACAAATTATTTGTTATCTATCGCAGACTTGCTTGGATATGTCAAGGGACCAATAGAGATTCCTGTTTACTTGGCAGATTCGTTGCTTATCGAGACAAGAACAACATTGACGGGAGTTTCCTACGCTGTCAGAACATTTGTAGGTATTTTTGAATTGCCAAAATCATTAGTGGATGCAGGAATGCTGGGCAAACTACTCGAGAACATCGACAGATACGTGAGGCGGAAGTATAAGCTCGAAGAATTCTTGGAAATAATAAGAGAAGAGCTTGACCTGCACGACAAAGACCTGCAACTTGTGAAGAATCTGTATCGAATCTTCCTGAAGTTGGAGATTGAAGGCAGAAACCATGTTTGGACTTCTATTATCAAGAACGCTTTCGCTCCTTTAACTATAGTGAACTCCGGAGGAAAATTCAACTGTGTTATCGGCAATCCTCCGTGGATAAACTGGGAAAGTCTACCTGACGATTATCGAGAAACATCAAAAGATTTGTGGGATTCCTACGGGTTACTGAAAGGTAAAGGGAGAGGACTCGGGAAAGTAAAAAGAGAAATTGCATCTCTTTTTATTGCAAGAAGTTTGGACAAGTACGTTAATGATAACGGTATACTGACCTTTCTGCTACCGTTCACGGTATTTAAGAACCAGTCTGGAGCTGGGTTTCGCGAGTTTGTTGCAAAAGGAAAACCTTCCAACAAATTGTTGTGCAAAACTTTGAGGATTTACGACCTGGTTACTCTATATCCTTTTGAAGGTGCAACGAACAGAACAGCCATGATTACGATTAAAAGGGCTGGTATTACCGAATTTCCCGTAGAATGCATTATTTTTCATAATCCTCGAAGCAGTGGGATTGACCCTGAACTTGCTTTGTCGGAAGTTAAAGCATCCACAAGGCAATTCGAGATGATTTTTACACCAGTAGACAGAGGCAAGCCTGACAGCCCTTGGATGCAAATCACGAGCACCGCGTATGAGGGAATTAAGAAGATACTGGGCAAGAGCGATTACAGAGCCTACGCGGGTGTATGTACTGCATTGAACCAAGTTTACTGGATTGAAATCCTTGACAAAATTCCTGATGGCGTATTGATAAGAAATCCCGTTTTACCCGGGCAAAAGAAGACTGTAAAAATCGTCGAAGCTGCCGTAGAAAAAGACTTCGCTTTTCCTTCTGTTAGAGGAAGGGATGTGAAAAAGTGGTATGTGACGAAAGAACATGGATGGATTCTCCTCCCTCACGATCAGAAAACTGGTAGACCGCTTGCAGAGCGCTTGATGAGACTCAGTTACCCCAAAACATACGATTACTTCGATAATTTCAGAGGAGCTTTGGAAAAAAGGTCAATACATATGTTATGGGGAAAAGGAAAGCCTTTTTATTCAGTCTACGATATCGGTGATTACACATTCTATCCTTTCAAAGTTGTTTGGAAGGAAATCTCAGGCAAGATTTCCGGAAAGGCTGAATTCTTAACGTCCGTAGTAGAATCAGGTTATCATTCAATCGTAGGGAAGAAAGTCATAATACCAGATCATAAGTTGATGTTGATACCGTTAGAGAGACAAGATGAAGCTTATTATGTATCAGCAATTCTAAACTCACGGATTGTCGCCCTGGTAATGTCCGCTTACGCAATTGAAACCGGTATGGATCCGCGGGTAATAGAACACGTTGAACTCGCGAGATTTGAGTCTGACAATGCTATCCATCAAAAGCTTTCTCAGTCCTCAAAAGAGGCTCATGAGACAGTCAAGCAAATTTATGACGAAGGCAAAAGTGGGCTGCAGTCTAAACTCAAGGCGACTGAGGATGAAATAGACCAACTGACTTCACAATTGTATGGCATAACAGACGATGAATTAAGAGAGATTAGAAAATGCTCCATGATCTTGCATGAAGGAGACGTTGAAGCTGATGATGAGATTAAATCAGAAATCGAAGAGCTGAAAGTTGACTTCCTAAAAGCTGTTGTGAGTCCTAAGACCTATGGAAATCTTGAGGTTTCAATAATCAACCCAAAAAGAGAGGAAATCACGGTGGAACTGAAGTTGCCAGACGGCATGGTTGAGCTAAAATCTCACAAAGAGGCAGAAATGGTCAAGGTGAAAGTTCCACCACTTCAATGGGGAGAGCACAAGGTTCCATACAAGATTATTACTCCAAGCAAAGTTACCGAAGGCGAGTTTACCCTTCATGTCGAGGAGAAGAAAAGATTCAGAAAGGACGAGTCTCTAACTGGCAAGCTGGACGAATTACTGGAGGAGAGCTAATGAGTGAACTTTTCAACAAAACCAAAAAAGTCTTCGCAGACCTTGCAACCGACAAAAGAGTAGCCAACAGACAGGAATTCTTCATGCTTCCAAGATACGTTGTGGAATACTTGGCTTCAAAATTCACTGATAAATATGGAGAAGAAAACTACGGACCCCAGCTCTCCAAATTCATCGCCAAATACTACCACGAGGCAAGAGAAAGAGACAAAGTCCTCTCTGATATAATGACAGTAGGCAAAATAACGCTCATAGACGAAGTAAAAGTGACAACCGACGTCGAACTCGGAACATACAGAGCACACCTCCAAAACCTAAACCTCAAAGACTGCATGATAAACCTCGACGTACTCGACAAAAACCAGAACCTGCTAATGGCAGGAATGTGGGGACTCGTAACCCTCTCCTATTCACCCGCCACGGCACCTGAAACAATGGCACCGATCCTAATACAGGACTTCTCGCCTTTTCAATGCACGACAACTGACGCAAAAATAATAGAAGAAGCCAGAGAGTCATTCACTTTCGAAGAATGGATAGACATAATCCTCAACACCGTCGGCCTAAACCACGAACGCTACAACCTAAGACAAAAACTCATCTTCCTAACACGCCTAATCCCACTCGTCGAAAACAACACAAACCTAATGGAATTCGGACCAAAACAAACAGGCAAAACCTACCTATACCGCAACAGCTCATACTACACCCGCATATTCGCAGGCGGCAACATAAGCGCAGCAACACTCTTCTACAACATAGCAAGGCGCGAACTCGGAGAAATGGCAGCAAAAGACGCCATAATTCTCGACGAGATTAGCAAGATTAAATTCACAAATCCAGACGAAATGATAGGCAAACTCAAGGACTACATGGAAAGCGGGCACTACGAAAGAGGACCAAAACGCGCAGCCAGCACATGTGCACTCATGCTAATGGGCAACATAACAGTAGAACAAAAAGAAACAGGCTACGTACCAGTCGAAGACTTCACATACGTCCTCCCAAAAGACATGCGCGACTCAGCGATGATTGATAGAGTCCATGGAGTCTTGCCCGGCTGGGAACTACCAAAAATAAGCATGTCAACCCGCCATTTGTCAAGAGGCTACGGAATCGCCTCAGATTACTTTTGCGAAATAATGCATGAACTAAGAAAACAAAACTACACACACATGGTAGACCAGGAAATCAACCTGACAGGCGATTACACCATAAGAGATGAAAAAGCAGTAAAACGAATCGCAAGCGGCTTACTGAAACTTCTGACGCCAAACGGCGAGATCGACAGCACTGAGCTGAAAATCATAATGGACCTTGCCACAGAATATAGAAACAGAGTCAACGACTGGCTTCACATTATCTCTCCAGGAGAATTTGCAAAGAAAAACCTTACGTACAGTGCACGCGCTGGAAAAGTCACAACCGAACCCGCGCCTCTCGAGGAGCAACCGGGTCTAATAAGACCTGACGACCCATTCAGAAACAGAATTGAATACTAACGAATGATAGCCAAATGTGACGATTTCATCTACTGGATAGACAAATACTTCTCAAAAGTTGGCCTCGAATACCTTCTGGATTCTGTGAACCCGTTAAGCGTCAAGGAAATTAAAATCTTGACATCAATAAGGAATTCAGATGAAAAATTCAGGAAACTATTCAAAGAATTCACAGAATCAATGAAAACCAGAGGCGTATCCGCTGAATTAAGAGTAATGGACCCTAAAACAGAAAGAGATTTACATGATAGATGGGTCCTGTCAAAACACAAGAACTTCAACATGCCTTCACCAGACATTGTTGCACGAGGGCAATATAGTGAAATCAAGGAAACGACAAACAAACCACCCTTCGCAGAATTATGGCATAAATCCAAAGACATAATCCAAGAATGGAGCACAATCAGCAAACTGAAAACAGAAATGGAAAGCAACGAGTAGGACATCTGAGGAAAACCCGTATCGCCCACATCGCAACCAAAATAAGCAGAAAGCCAAGGGTTTACTATGAAAATGGGGAATCTCCCGTCGAAGGTTACAAAGGACTACTGGATTCGGTCGCATCCTCCAGTTTCAGAATTCACTGAGCACGTTAAGTCGGGTGTTGAATGGTTTAAGAAAAACGCCGCGGAATATGCCAAATCTGCCAAGATGTTTCCTCGTGACATATATGCGGATGAACTGATAGAGCCGCAATCTGAGCCCGAGGTAACCCTGCACAAAATAGACCTCGAAACAATAAAGACAGTTAACCAGATGGGTGCGAAAGGATACCATTTGCTTTTCGGCAAGTGGCTCATATACGTCTCCAGGTCCAAGGTCGATGAGGTTTGGGAAAGTTTATCATCAAACATAGAGACAGGAAAGTTACCCTACGATGCAAAGGTGGCAACAGCAAAGACTAACCCTCACGCCACAGAGAAGGAGAAACACGTGATATGCGTGTACACGCCTAATTATCTTTTCAGAGACGATGTGCGGCAGTGTAGGCTTCTTCTCAAGCAACTGGGTTTTGAAGCAAGGTTGTACTATAAACCCGACGTTTTCACCTACAAGGGGATGTACAGAGTTACAGGTTCACCGATCAATCACAGGTATTTTGGCTAAAACAAGCACATTATTGTTCTGTGACCTTGCGCTTCAGAGCTGGGTCCATCTCAATAAGCCTGTAAATCCGGCGAGTCTGTTCGCGTGAGATATACTTAACAGGTTCACGACAAGGGTTTAAGCAACCGTCCTTGATTTCAAAGACTCTTTTATTTCTTGCTAAAGCGTAGTTGATTTCGTCTCCTACCCCACTTGTAATCACATCTAATAGCTTACTGAAAACGAGGATGTCGCACTCGTCTATGAGACGGTGACAAAACCCCATACCTTCTACTTGCTTTTTTGAACTGCCTTCAAATGAAGGAGGATTGACAATCTCAACGTCGGGAAATTCCCTTTTTATGATCTCCATCTCCTTCCTCTCAGCTTCAGTCCAATAGGTCTTCATGCAATGAGAGTAGTAGACTTTCATGGGAACCCTGCACCTATCATCATTTGTCAGATAGCTATCAAGTTTTCGACTCCTAACAACTGAAAAATGGAACGCCTTCCACTTATCATACATGTCTCGTCCTGTTCTCGTTGCCCGTGATGTATTCAAAACTTCCCTCTAGGCAACCTTCACGAGAACCACTTCTTAAAGATAAGCGAGATCCGGTTAGTAGACCCACCCCTACTAACTTCCAACAACAAAGGAGAAACCCACAGAAGCCAGAGCAATCCTGCTCCCCCGCGTTCTATGATTCTTTTCTTGGGTAGATGCCCCAGAAACTGCGAACCTCCACATCTTCTTGAATGTCTGACTCGTGAACCCCACGCCCATCCACACCAACATGTTTTACAGGGCTGCAGGAATCCTCATCGGCATCGCAACCAGCCTCCCAACAATACACCTCCCAGGGCTTCTAAACCAACCACACAATCACCTAAACGTTCACAACAACCAAGAAAACCAGATCGGACACAAAAACAATGACCCATCTGATACTCCAATCATATCGGTTAATCAACCTCAAAACACATCCAAGAAACTACGGAATTCACCAAGAGAATCGGTCTAGCCCTACGGTCGCTCCTTATTTTTCAAGATAAACTTCTTCTTTACGCTTGTCACATACAAGCCTAAACCGGTTAATAACGTCACGACCCAAAAGCGACGGCACAAGCATAATCAGATCCTTTTCAACTTCAGAAAGCTCCACCAAATCATGCTTCCCAACATACAAACGCAGCTTCTCCACCCGTATCTTCCTATCCTCAGTCCGAAACAACAACTCAGCATCATCAACCACATACGTATCAACCAATCCGCCAACACCGCCCACATTCCTCTCAGCCTTTCTCAATTTACCAACATTAACACCAAGCAACTCAATGTCCTTATCGAAAACAATAGTCACAGAAGAACCAGTATCAACGTGGACACCCAGAGGATAACTCAAACCCAAACTCTTCGACCTCAAAACAACACGCACAAAAGGCGCAGACGGCTCAAAATGACTATCAAAATAGCCGTTTATCCTCATAAAACCAACACAACTTTCTCTCTAGAAACAAACTCAACCAAAACACGCTCAAAAGGAAACTTCGTCCTGACCCTACCAACCAAACGACTCAAATCCCCATCGTGATCCACTACCTTGCACCTAAAAACAGCAACATACTCACCATCAAACTTAGCCACAAGCCTAGAATAATTCTTCCTAAACCACTCCCAATTAGCCTCCTGAGCATCAAACACCAACAGAACATCAGACACCATACACCTAAACCCCCAACACTACACCTAATACTCAACCAAAATTTATTAAAACATTATGGAACCCCCCAAGTTCAACAGCCAAACAAATCACAAGTCAGCTCTACTCGCGCGCGTTCTATGATTCTTTTGCGTCGTACATGCCCCAGAAACTGCGAACCTCCACATCTTCCTGAATATCTGACTCGTGAACCCCACGCCCATCCACACCAACATGTTTTACAGGGCTGCAGGAATCCTCATCGGCATCGCAGCCAGCCTCCCAACAATACACCTCCCAGGGCTTCTAAACCAACCACACAATCACCATAAACGTTCACAACAACCAAGAAAAATCATATCGGATACAAAAAGCAAACGACGTAGTTCAATGAACTAGACAACCGCCCAGACAAAAAAGAAACAGTCTAAGTCTTCAACTCTACAGGCGTCGCCTTCTTCGCTTTCATCCCAATCCTCGCCACTTCAGAAATAACCTCACTGGCATCCAGAATCTCCAACAACACAGGCTTCCCACCCTTAGAAAAATGCACAACTATTGGACCCATCTCCTCAGCATAATCAACCTTAGCCTCAGAAACCTGAAACAACAACACATCCGACTCACGATCATAACTGAATTTCAAACCGCCTCCTCCCCGCAGGATACAAGCCACAAACTACCCTCTTACCATCAACCTCCCCATAAACCCCTTTGTTCAAAAACAACGCTTATATGTATGCGATTTATTAAACTGTAAATGGAAGGTCGCTCTAAAAGTGGTTGAAGAAGAACTAACAACTGTTTCCGCACGCATCCAAAAATCTCAAGCACAAGAAATCGAACGCCTCGCCTCAAAAAAAGGAACAGACAAATCCGCCATCATACGAGAACTACTAGCCATGGCAATCCAAAACGAAAAAATCGAAGACGCATTACACAAGGTTCAAACCAAAAAAATCACGATCTGGAAAGCAGCCGAGATGGCAGGCATCACATACAGAGAAATGCTAGAACTCCTAAAAACCCACAACATACCGTTCCCACTTTCAGAACAAGAACTGAGACGAGAAATTGAAGAAATCACAGGCACAACCACAACAACCAAACGCCATCAGTAACGCCGGACCACTCATACACCTCGCCAAAGCCAACGCATTACACATCCTACAAGACCTGTACCACACAATACTCATCCCCGAAGAAGTCAAAACGGAAACAGTAGACAAAGGCAAAGAAAAAGGACACCCAGACGCCCTACAAATCGAAAAAGCCATACACCAAGGCTGGATAAAAACCACACAAGTAAAACTCAAACCAGACTTCCAAAAAGCAGCCAGAACAGCAGGACTAACCCAAGCAGAAGCAGCCGTAATACAATATGCCTACCAAAACCATCTCACAGCCCTTCTAGACGACGAACCAGCCCGAATCTTCGCAAAAACCCTAGGCATCACAATCCGCGGCACACTGGGCATCCTAATCCAAGCAACAAAAAACAACACCCTAACCCAACAAGAAGCTCTAGAAACACTCGACAAACTCACAGAAACCATGTACATAAGCGCCAACCTATACAAAACCACAAGAAAAGAAATCCAAAAACCCCAACAAAAGTAAATAAACAGATTTATAATATCACATCCATACCTTTCTACCAGGTAGAACGCCTTGGAGAACGCTTCACCACTCATCAAGAAATACGACAAAATAATCAGCAAACACCCAGGAAAATGGGTCGCCATCTCCGACAGCAAAATCATAGCCACCTCCCAAAACATCGAAGAACTCACCAAAAAAATACAACACAAAAACGACATCCTCGTAGCCTACTCACCCACAGCCTCCGAAAAAAAAGTCGGCTACCTCCTCCAAACAGGGACAACCACTTGAAACACCTATGATTCCTTTCCACGGTACACGCCCCAGAAACTACAAACCTCCACATCTTCTTGAATGTCCAACTCATGATTGCGCCTAACCTTCACAGCGTTTCTTCCTAGCCAAGTCTTAAATATCATACAAACGTACCAACCATGAATACTCCTTTGGGCGGATGCCATGGTAGTCAAGAAGATAAATCCCAGCCCAACCGACGAACTCTTCCGAAAACAAGTAAAACAACTCATAGACTCAGCCCAAAAAGAAATCCTCGTAATAGCAGGCGAACTCGGCTCATACAGATTCCCAGACCTAAAATGGGCCATGAAACGAGCACTCGACCGCGGAGTCAAAATCCGCATATACGCATCACACCCAAACCAAGCAGCCATCAACGGCCTAATAAGCCGAGGCTGCCAAATCTACATCGGCAAAAAAATCCAAAACCACTACCTCATAACAGACGCCAAATCATGGGTCCACTCCAAACCACACCCACCCATCCTAGGCGTAAGACAAGGCGAAGCCCACATAAACGAACCACAAAAAGCCAAAAAACTAGTGTCCCAATTCAA
>Ga0315314_1000314_pt1 | contig 59590 bp, 52 predicted proteins | sample TDP9_MG_FD_203631 | JGI IMG/M metagenome (GOLD analysis project Ga0315314, IMG submission 203631) | Freshwater sediment microbial communities from Lake Towuti, South Sulawesi, Indonesia - TDP9 | ecosystem: Environmental > Aquatic > Freshwater > Lake > Sediment | place: Indonesia: South Sulawesi...
CCATGATGGGAACAGCCAACTCCACAAGTTGCCTTACCGAAGTTCTGGGGATGTCCTTGTCAGGATGCGGAACAGCTCATGCCGTGGATTCTAAAAAGGTGCGCATTGCCCGGGAAAGCGGGGAACAGATTCTTCGCCTTCTGGCTGCAGACGTCAGACCGTCAAAGATTATGACTACCGCAGCTCTGAGTAATGCCATCACAGCCAGCATGGCTCTGGGCGGGTCCACGAACGTAGTTCTTCATATACTCGCTCTGGCCAATGAGCTGAGCCTCCCCTTCTCTCTGGAGACCTTTGACGAGATCAGCCGCCGCACGCCTTTCATTTGCAACGTCAGGCCCAGCGGAAAATATACCCTTTTGAGTTTGGAGGAGGCCGGAGGTGTTCCTGCTTTGCTGAGCGAAATCCAGACTCTTTTAGACCTGAACGTTCTTACCGTTACAGGAAAAACCCTGGGTGAGAATCTTGCAGGGGCTAAGAACCGGAATCGCGATGTCATCTTCTCCATGGTAAAGCCACTGCGGCCAGAGGGGGGAATCGCCATCCTGCGAGGGACCTTGGCCCCAGGAGGCGCTGTAGTTAAGCAATCGGCGGTTTCCGAAAAGATGATGGTTCATACGGGCCCGGCCAGAGTTTTCGAAAATGAAGAATCAGCTCGGGAAGTAGTCCTTGGAGGGAAGATTAAGCCGGGAGAAGTCATAGTTATCCGCTACGAGGGTCCGAAGGGAGGACCGGGCATGAGGGAGATGCTCAGCGTCACTGCTTCCCTGGTGGGTATGGGGTTGGCCGAGTCAGTCTCTCTGGTCACGGATGGCCGCTTTTCAGGCTCCACCCGCGGCCCATGCATCGGTCACATCGTCCCCGAAGCTCAGGATGGGGGTCCTATCGCGTTAGTTCAAGATGGTGACTCAATTCAGATTGACATCCCCGAGCGCCGACTGAATCTGCTCATCTCCCCGGAGGAGATCGAAAGACGAAGAAAAATCTGGTCTCCTCCTCCCCTGAAGATTAATCGCGGCTATCTTAAGACCTTCGCCGAACGGGTGAGCGGTGCGGACAAAGGATGTATTTAATGAGTTTAAATGGACATTCTTTCATAAATATTAAGGGCAGACCAGTATTTTAAGCTCTCTTAAGGGGAGAATAATTTTTCAAAGGAGGGAAATATGTGCCAGATGAAAAGTAAGCTCGCTGGGCTGCTGTCAATCAGCTTGGTCTTGGCTTTGGGATTTCCGGCGATGGCAGCGGAATACCCCACCAAACCAATCACTTTAGTCATTCCTTACCCCGCAGGGGGATCTACAGACCTGACGGGCCGGGCCCTGGCCAACGCCGCCAAGAAATATCTTGATCAGCCGATCATCGTCGAGAATAAATCCGGAGGCGGGGGCACTGTCGGCCCCAGCTTAGTTATCACCAAGCCCCCCGACGGCTATACCATCGGGATCATCACCAGCAGCCCCACGATTGCCTACCATATGGGGAAGCTGAATTTCAACCCCATCGATGACCTGACTCACATCATGCGGTGGGGTGGTTATCTGTTTGGCCTTGTGGTCCAGACCGAATCGCAGTGGAAGACCATCCAAGAATTCCTTCAATATTCCAAAGAGAATCCCCGGAAAGTCTCCTACGGATCCCCGGGTGTCGGAACACCCCCGCACCTGGCCATGGAAGAGTTGGCCTCTCTGGCCGGGGCCATCCAGTGGATCCACGTGCCCTACAAGGGCGGTGCCGAGTCGAACACGGGGCTTCTGGGTGGCCACGTGGAGGGGGTGTCTGACTCCTCAGGCTGGGCTCACTTGGTCGATGCTGGAAAATTCAGGCTTTTGGTCACATACGGGTATCAGCGATCCACTCGTTATCCCCAGGTCCCCACGTTGAAAGAGATCGGTTATGATATGGTCTCTCCGGGCCCCATCGGGCTGATTGGCCCCAAGGGGATGCCCAAGCCGATCGTTGAAAAGTTGCACGATGCCTTTAAGAAGGCCATGGATGACTCGGAGTTCCAGGCGGTCATGAAAAAACTGGACATGACCATGCTTTACCTGAATTCAGAGGACTACGAAAAATATGTCCGGCAGGATTCTGAGCGAATCGAAAAGCTTGTGCAAAAACTGGGGTTGCGAAAAAAATAATAAATGAAAAAAACTTTCCTCATCAACGATATTGTCTGGATAACCTTCGCTCTACTCGTATGCCTCGGGGGGCTTAAGCTCGGCTTCGGCACGTTTCAGCAGCCCCACGCCGGGTTCATGCCCTTCCTCTCCGGCCTTTTCTTGGGCCTGCTGGCCCTGGTGGACCTGATCTCCGGGCTCCTGGGCCAGTGGAAGGCCGAATTTGGGGAAAGGAATGTCTGGGCCGAAATCAGCTGGGCGAAGGTTATTTCGACATTGGTTGTGCTTTTCGTCTACACAGCCTTTTTTACTACCCTGGGTTTCTTCATCGGGACGATCCTTCTCCTCCTCTTCCTTTTCCGGGTGATGGAGCCGAGGCCCTGGTTGAAAATATTCATGGCTTCGGCAGTCACCACCTCTCTCTTCTACCTCGGGTTTAAGGTCGGATTGGACAGCCAGTTGCCCCGGGGATTCCTCGGATTTTAGGTCCGGTAAGGAGATCCTTTGGACCTGTTCAATTATCTAACGATTGGGTTTTCCGTGGCCTTCGAGCCGCTGAACCTCTTCTACTGCTTTATGGGCGTCCTCATCGGGACGCTGGTGGGCGTCCTTCCGGGCCTTGGCCCGGTGGCGGCCATGTCGCTCCTCCTTCCGGCAACCTTTCACACAACGCCTGTAGCTGCTATCATCATGCTTTCAGGCATATATTATGGGGCGATGTACGGCGGCTCTACCACCTCGATCTTGGTTAACATCCCAGGAGAAGCGGCTTCAGTTATGACCTGCCTCGATGGATACCAGATGGCCTGCCAGGGTCGGGCCGGCCCGGCCTTGGGGATCTCGGCCTTCGGCTCTTTCATCGCCGGAACGATCGGGATTATCGGCCTGATGCTCATCGCTCCGCCCCTGGTGGAATTTGCCCTCAAATTTGGACCGGCGGAATATTTTTCCTTAATGGTTTTAGGCCTGATGGTGCTGACCTTTCTGACTTCCGCTTCCATGGTCCGCGCTCTCATGATGGCCGCTTTTGGCTTAGTCATCGGCACCATCGGGTTGGATAACATATCGGGGTTAGCCCGATTTACTTTTAACGTTCCTGAATTGCTTGACGGTGTAGGACTCGTGCCGGTGGTCATGGGTCTCTTCGGCATCTCCGAGGTCTTGTTGAACATCGAATTAAAGATCCGACGGGAAGTCTTTACCACTAAAGTAAAAGGACTCCTGCCCACGAGGGAAGACTGGGCGCGGTCTATCTGGGCCATTTTTCGTGGCACTGTTCTCGGCTTTTTCCTCGGCATTCTCCCTGGGGGAGGGGCGGTCATCGCCTCTTTTGTCTCCTATGCCGTCGAGAAGCGCGTCTCCAAACACCCGGAGGATTTTGGCAGGGGGGCGATTGAAGGGGTAGCCGCCCCTGAATCGGCGAACAATTCTGCTGCTCAGGGAGCTTACATTCCACTTCTGACCCTGGGGATTCCATCCAACGTCGTCATGGCCCTGCTGCTCGGAGCATTGATTATCCACGGTGTAACGCCCGGGCCACTTCTCCTTTCCCAGCATCCAGAGCTCTTCTGGGGCGTGGTGGCCAGCATGTATGTCGGGAACTTATCGCTTCTTGCCCTGAACCTCCCACTTATCGGAATGTGGGTTCAGCTTTTGAAAGTTCCGTATCCAATCCTCTTCCCGGTTATTATCCTTTTCTGCTTGATCGGATCTTACTCCATCAACAACAGCTCTACGGACGTGGCTATTATGCTCGTCTTCGGAGTAATCGGGTACCTGATGAAGAAAGTTTCCCTGGAGGCTGCCCCCATGGTTCTGGCCTTTGTCCTTGGCCCCATGCTGGAGACAGCCCTACGACAAGCGCTTATCAAATCCCAGGGAAGCTTCCTCATCTTCTTCACCCGGCCGATCTCGGCCACATGCCTACTTATCGCCATCGCCCTAATGGTTGCGCCCCTGCTTCCCTGGTTCCGCCGCCGCCTGCCAGGGGCAGCAATGCAGCCAAAGGAGACAACTTAACAAGCCCAAATGATCTTCCTCATTCTCCCCAAATGAAATCCGGGGTATTTTAAAAAAAATGATTGACAAAACTATCATAAAGCATATCCAGAATATCGTCGGCAAGGAGAACGTAGCATTAGATAAAGAAACGAGGATCTGTTATTCCTACGACGCCACAAACCTTAAATACCTTCCGGACCTGATCGCCTACCCTACTATCCGGGAGCAGATCTCGGATATCCTCAAGCTGGCCAACGAGTACAATTTTCCAGTCATTCCTCGGGGCGCGGGAACGGGTTTCACGGGTGGAACATTGCCCGTGCAAGGGGGGGTGGTTCTCGTCCTAACCAAGATGAATAAGATTTTACAGATTGACCGGGAAGACCTCTTAGCCGTGGTTGAACCAGGGGTGATTACCTACGACCTCCAGCAGGAAGTGGAGAAGATTGGCCTCTTTTACCCCCCTGATCCGGCCAGCCTGAAGTCTTCCACCATTGGGGGAAACGTAGCGGAATGCGCCGGTGGACCGAGGGCTCTAAAATATGGCACGACAAAAGACTATGTCCTCGGGTTGGAAGTTGTCCTGCCTACAGGAGAAATCATTTCCACTGGAGTTATAACGGCCAAAGGAGTGGTTGGCTATGACTTAACCAAGCTCCTGGTGGGATCTGAAGGCACCCTGGGAATCATCACCAAGATCATTCTGCGCTTGCTCCCTTTGCCGAAAGAAAAACGCACCATGCTGGCCATCTTTCCCACGATCGATGCCGCGGCCACTACTGTATCCCAGATCATCAGCTCCAAGATCATCCCCGCTACCCTCGAGTTTATGGATAATGCCTGCATCCGGTGCGTGGAAGACTATCTCCACATGGGTTTGCCCGTGGAGGCAGGGGCCCTTCTGATCATTGAAGTGGACGGAGCTCCCGAAGCTTTGAGCGGGGAAGTTGAAGAGATTCAAAAAATCTGCCAGGCCAATCAAGCCGTCGAAATCAAGGCGGCCAAAGACAATCAAGAAGCTGAAGATTTATGGAAAGCCCGGCGGGCTGTCTCGACGGCCGTGGTGAAGATCAATCCTACCAAGGTGAACGAGGACATTACGGTTCCCCGGTCCAAAGTTCCAGAAATCCTCCGGCGAGTGGAGGCCATTGGTAAGAAGCATAACCTGATCATCGTCAATTTCGGGCATGCTGGTGATGGGAATATTCACGTGAATGTGATGATCGACAAGCGACGCCCGGGGGAAGAGGAACGGGCTCAGGCTGCTGTGAAGGAAATATTCGCAGCCACCCTGGAGTTGGGTGGGACCATCTCGGGCGAACACGGTATCGGCATAACCAAAGCTCCTTACATTTCCATGGAACTGGGGGACATGGGCCTGGAAGTGATGAAGCGGATTAAAAAAGCCTTCGATCCGAACAATATTATGAACCCGGGGAAAATATTCCCACCATCTCATGCCTGGGGGGAGAGGCGTATAGCCCAAGACAAGGCGGGGAAAGGGGCGAAATCATGAAAATCCTCCCTTTAGCAAAGGGAAGGTGTGAAAAAATTGATTACATTTTTCTCCCCCTTGTCGTGGTCCGGAAGCGGGGGGCGGTGAGCGCAGGCAGCATCGGCGGGAGAAGACTGTGTTAGAGCGTTCAGCCGTCATTCCGAAAAGGGAGGCGGGGTGCTTTTTCTCGCCTGATCCATGGAAGAATAACTGCCTTATGATGCCAAGCGAAGCGACTCCGGCTTCCGGACCTGCGAAGGCCATCTGAGGTTACGCTAGGTTCTGCAACTTGGAACCAGCATAATTTTTTCACAGCTTTAGGGAAATTGGGGGGATTTGGAAAGTATTTCCTTCGTGAATCAACTATGAAAACTCTACCTCAAGTTCTGGAAGAAGCCCGACAATGCGTGAAATGTGGCAATTGCATGGCCCAATGTCCGGTCTACCTGGAAACGTTGGAAGAGCCATTCGTCGCCCGTGGAAAGTTAGGGTTAATTGAAGCGGTGGGCGAGGGTGATAGTGAGTTCAACAAGCGGTTTAGTAAAATTCTTTCCCTATGTTTACTCTGTGGGACCTGTGCCGAAAATTGCCCCAACGGGATCCAGGCAGACGAGATCATCCGCCAGGCCCGCTCTCTATTCGTGGAAGAAAGAGGTCTCTCCCTCCCCCAAAAGGCCATTTTTAGATATCTCCTGGACAGCGAGCAACTCATGCCCTTGCTACTTAAAGGAGGGGCTTCTCTCCAGCACCTCTTCTTGAAAAAAATTCCGGAGGAAAGTGGCCTGCGCCTGCGTTTTCCCGTTCCCGTTTTGGACCAGCACCGGTTCATTCCCCCGCTGGCTACAGATTCCTTCTTGGATCTCCATTCCGGCTGGGTTCGCGCGGAAAAGGAAACCATGCGCGTGGGCCTCTTCGTGGGCTGTGTGAGCAATTATCTATTCCCCCGCATTAGCAGGGCCGCCCTGGATATCTTCCTCCGTCACTGCGTATCAGTCTACATTCCCGAAAATCAGCGTTGCTGTGGCCTGCCGGCCTTCGGCTGCGGAGATGAGCAAACACCCCTTTCGTTAGCCCGGAAGAACATAGAAGCCTTCGCTGGCGAGGATCTGGAAAAGATCGTCGCTCCCTGCGCTTCCTGCGCCGCCATGCTCAAGCTGGATTACCCTCTGCTTTTTGAAGAATCTGACCCTTTCCGGGGACAGGTTTTAGCTTTCTCCTCCCAGGTTATCGATGCTTCTCAATTTTTCGTTCCCCTTTTGGGCCAAGAGTCAGCCGGAAAAGGCCGTGGGGAAAAGCTGCGGATTACTTACCATGATCCTTGCCATCTGCGCCGCAAGCTGGGCATCTTCAGAGAACCCCGGGCCCTTTTGAAATCCATGCCGGGTCTGGATTATGTGGAGATGAGCGAAGCCAACCGCTGTTGCGGTCAAGGGGGAAGCTTCAACGTGGCGAATTATGACCTCTCCCTGAAAATATTGGAGCGCAAGATCCAGGCTATCGAAGAAAGCCGCGCAGATATCGTGGCCACCGCTTGCAGCGGCTGCCTGCTTCAGCTCATGGACGGGATTCATCAGGCCGGGTTGAAAAAGGAAGTTTGTCACTTGGTCGAAATTGTCAACCAGGCAACTCTTGTCTAAACCACCCAAAGCGCAAAGAGCACGGCGAAAAAAAATTTTACGCTTTGCGCCATGCGCTCTGCCCTATGCCTTTTTAATCCTTTCCCTTACCCTTTCCCAACTTTTGGTGATGAGGAAGCTTTCATCTTGATTATCCAGAAGGGTAAGGAATAATTTTGTCGGCATAGCCAGTGTAAGAATATTCGCCTCGACGAATGGGCGGGCAGAGACATCGAACATCCCCAGGATGGCGTGCGGATTTTCTTTCTCTGCTTCCTTCAAGGGATGACTGAGAATTGATCCACAACCGGAGCTGAAAGGAAGGCGAATAGCATCGGCTCGCTCGGAGGCATATCCCGTAAGAACCACTAAACCCGAGAGCACATCCGGGGGAGCGAAAAAAATGATGACCTCTGGTTCTTCTGCATCGGCCAACTTGTTCAGGGCTTTAAAAATCGCATATTTGGCCGGTGCTCTCCTCGGTTTAGTGGAGGCAAAATATTCCCTGGCGATCTCCGGAGTTTTGATGTAACGCTCGCCTTCCATCTCCCCGGGGATTCCACAGGAGAGAAAATATTCGATCTTCGGCCTCGGGATAGGGCGAAATCCCATGTAGTAGGCTCCCCCCTGGCAGCCAGTGTGGTTTTCATCGAAATAAACCGTCTTCCCATGGTGGCGCGCCTGCTTTAGGAAACTAAACATACACGCATGTCCTTCCCCCTCGGGAATGATCCCCTGGGCTGGCTTTCGATTGCTATAAAATGCTACCAGCGGATGCTCCTTCAACCCCAGCCGTTCATAAAATTTTCCGTATTCTTTTAAATCCATTTTCATGAGACACCTCCCAGGAAATCAAAAATCCAAAATTCATGCCACAGAGGCCTTAGAGGGCACAGAGTAATTTAAGAATATTTCATTCCTTGTTCAGGTCTTAACCATATCTCTCTCTGTGATATCCGTATCTTCTGTGGCATAAATTTTTTTTCAATTCTGCAATTTGGCTTTCCTTTCCAGGTCTGAAGACCAGTCTGAACGATCGAAGTAGATAGCGCCTTTGGCCACGACCAATGGAGAGACGTATATGGGAACACGGACCCTGAGAGCTAAGGCAATAGCATCACTCGGCCGGGAATCGAAGTCAACTTCCCGCCCCTGGACATCCAAGGCAATGATTCCATGGCATACTGGCCCCTCGAGGATGTCGATGAGCACATGGAGGGTATGGGCTTTCAGTTTTTCGATGATCCTGGCCATCAGGTCGTGGGAAAGGGGCCGGGGTGGTTCTTCCCCTTCCAGGGACAAAGCGATGGAGGTCACTTCTGAGGATTTGGCCAAAATCGGTAGCCCCCATGCTCCGCCCGGGCCTTCAAGGAGGATCACAGCCACTCCTTTTTGTCGGTAGAAAAAGAGGGATTTAACTTTAACCTCGATGGGAGAACCGATATTCATCCAAAAACCTTTGTCCTTTCTTCCTATCCGAGACCTATCTTGCCCTAAGAGTCTCAATCTTGGAGTGGGGAAATCTGGAAAGGTGGAATCAAAGTGGGGATGGGTACTTCAATCACCACTGGCTGCTTGCATTCCAGGGCTTGGCGCAATGCACTCCGCAACCCCTCCGGGTTAGCCTTCAAGCCTTTGGCTCCGAATAACTCTGCCAGCTTAGCAAAATCCGGGTTGTTCAACTCCGTGCCGAAGATTCTTCCTCGGAAATTAATCTGTTGATCGCTTTTGGTGGACCCAAAAGCATCATCTGTGAATACCACGGTAATTAGATTAATTCCACATCTAACCGCTGTGGCCAGTTCCGCACAAGCATACATGAAGCCGCCGTCTCCTGCAACACAGACTACCTGCTTGTCTGGGGCAGCCACTTTGGCTCCCAGAGCCGTGGGAAAGGCATACCCCAGAGTGGCAAAATATGAGGAGGTAAAATAAGTCCGCGGGCGCCTCACCGTATAGGCCAGATTGCACCAGTAACCGATATTGGTAACGCCGGTGACCAGAAGGGCATCGTCCCTCAGCTCACTGCGTAAGGTAGTGATAATCTCGCATTGGACCGGCGCCTTCTGCCACATCCAATTCTTGTGATTTTCCCTAAATTGCCTCAAGTCTTGAGCTGGCCATCGCTCCTTCATTATTTCTTTTCCCCGGACCTCTTCGGCCAGTGCCTGCAAGGCTATTTTGGCATCGGCAGCAATGGCCACCTCTGCTGGGAAATTCTTTCCGATGACCGAAGGATCCGCATCCACATGGATCAGCCTCTGGGGGGCTATCAGAGCTGTACCCGGCCGCATCTGGCTGGTTAAGCGGGTGCCTATGGCCAGGACTACATCCGCCTGCGGCGCAGCCCAGCGGGCCGCTCCGAATCCATAATATGCGCCCCCCAATGAAAGGGGGTGATCTTCGGAAATGGCGCCTTTCCCTTCGGGGGTAGTGGCTACGGGTGCGCCCAAGGCTTCGGATAACTCGGTTAATTCGGAGGAGGCGCCGGAGAGAATCACCCCTCCTCCTGCCCAGATAAGTGGTTTTCTGGCGGAAGCCAGCAGGTCGGCAGCTCTACGCACATCTTCCCTACCGGGATTCACTTGTGGATACTGCTCTTCAGGTAACAATACCACTTCAGCCTCAGCTCCCATTACATCCCAAGGAATCTCCACTTCGGTAGGGCGTGGCCGGCCAGCACTCATCTGGCGCATCGCTTCGTGAATGGCCCCGGGGATGTCTTCCACTCTCATCACCCGCTGGCACCATTTGGTCACTGGCCTAACAATATCCATCTGGTCGTTAATCTCATGGAGCGCTCCTCTGTCTTTCCCCAGATTGTAACTCTCCACCTGACCGGCGATGAGCAGTACCGGTGAAGAGCAGGCGTAGGCTGTCCCCAAGGCGGCAGAGGCATTCTGCAACCCTGGTCCGGGAACTACCAATCCTACGCCAGGCTTTCCTTTCACCCGGGCGTATCCGTCGGCCATGTACACCACGGTCTGTTCATGGCGCGAAGTGATCAATCGAATTTCCGGCTCCCCGTAAAGGGCATCGAAGATATGCATGATCTGAACACCTGGAAGGGCGAAGATGCACTCTACTCCTTCCTGCTTCAACGATTCAACGACTGCCTTTCCACCTGTCATCCTGAGCATCCATATCCTCCATAACAACCCGTTTCCCTACTCATATCTTCAAGGCAACAGTAATGAGCATGCGCTGGCATCCCGGAAGTTTTTCTCGGGTTCAGCGTTTTTCCTTGACCTTCTGGTAGATGGATTCGATCTTGCGCTCCCTTTCCCGTCTTAAGCGATCGATCTCTATCTCCCGTTTCTCTTTATCCTGGATCATGATCTCCACTTCGGCAATTTTGGCAGCGCAGATTTTGCGGATCTCAGCGATCTGGCCTTTTTGCTTTGCCGAAAGGGGAACCTCCTCCTCCCCACCCATTTTTTTGGCCTTTTCCATGGCAATCTCTAAGGCGCTCTTTAACTCCCCCATGGTTCCCTTGCCTCCTCCTTGTGTCCTTTTTTGGCCGAGAGCTGACAGTTGATTCCTTTAGCCCTTAAGGATTAGAGGAGTTTACAATAATCATCCTGAATTTTCAACGAGAGAGTTGATGGACCATGAGCAAAAAACATTAAAAAGCGAGGGAGCTTATAGAGGTTGACAAAATGAAACTCATGGGTTATAGGTAGTTGTCCATTCCATTCTGCCATGCTGAAATCGTCTGCAGGCAGAATGAAACCGCAAAGATCGCGGAGAAATTCTCTGGGTTCTCAAAAAAAGTTTCCCCTCCTGTGCTCTTGAAGCTTATTTTACATTAGGGCTTGGCCTGTTAGAGAGTGTCTTTGAGGAAGCCCAGGGTCATGAATTTGCATTGAGGAAGATAAGCTATGTTAGAAAGGAGAAATAAACTCCATTTAGTTCAATCAAGAGATGGCCTAAAGAGGTTGATGATTTAGAGGACACAGGGGGAGGGGATAGTATTTTTCAGATTCCCTGAGAATCGATGAGTTTTCCGTGGGCTCTGCGGTTATAGGTTGACAACACTTAGCGAACTGAAAGGAGGAATTCTATGAGCATGAATGTAACGGCTCCCATGGTAGGAAAGATCGTGGATATCAAGGTGAAGGTTGGAGATCGCGTTCAGGAAGATGATGAGATCGCCATCATGGAAGCGATGAAGATGGAAATGCCCATCGTAGCCCCGACATCGGGTGTGATTAAGGAAATCCGAATCTCTGTTGGCCAGACCTGCGAAACCGATATGGTCCTGGCAGTCATCGAATAACTTAGGTCATAACAATTTACCCCATAGCAACCTACCTGGTAACAATTTGATCAATCCCAGCTGCTTATGGCTGAGGGGATGAACTTAGAAGACAAAAACTCTAAGCTACCAGCTATGGGCTATCTTAGGAGGGGAAAAATGGATTTCAAGCTGAATGAGGAAATGCAGGCCATCCGTGAGACGGCCCGGGACTTCGCCGATAAGGAGATCGCTCCCTTCGCGGACAGGTGGGAAACAGAACACTATTTCCCCCGCGAAGTAATCAAGAAGATGGCCGATCTGGGTTTTTACGGGACCCTCATTCCCGAAGAATATGGAGGGAATGGGATGGGCTTTCTGGCCGGGACGATCATCACCGAAGAGATTGCTCGGGCCAGCGCCTCCCTGCGGGTGACCTTGAACATGCAGACCTTTGGCCCGGCTCTCTCGATTCTGCGTTACGGCACGGAGGAACAGAAAAAGAAATGCATCCCCAAGCTGGTTTCGACTGATTGGATCGGTTGCTTCGCCATCACTGAACCCAATGCCGGATCGGACGTGATGGCCATGAAGACCACAGCGATTCCCAAGGGGGACTATTTTATAATGAATGGGTCCAAGACCTGGATTTCTAACGCCCAGGTAGCTGACCTCTGCATTCTCTACGCCTATCACGACCCGGCAGCCAAGAGCAAAGGCCTTTCCACATTTCTCCTGGACATGCATCTGCCCGGGATTTCCACCCGCCCCCTGGATAAGCTGGGTCTTCATTCCGCACCTACTGGGGAAATCATCCTGGAAGATGTCAAGCTTCCCAGGGAAGCTCTCTTGGGGGAGCTCGGTGATGGGGTAAAGCATGTCTTCGGCTCCCTGAACCAGACCCGTCTCTCTTGCGCAGCTGGAGGGGTAGGGATTGCCCAGGCCTGTCTTGAGGCTTCGGTGAAATATTGCAACGAGCGCACACAATTCGGGCAACAGATTGGCCAATTTCAGATGAACCAGGATATGATCGCCGTCATGGCTACGGAAATAGAGGCCGCTCGCCTCCTGGTCTACCGAGCAGCTATCCAGAAAGATGAAGGGTTCATGGGCAATGTGCTGGAAACTTCCATGGCCAAATTCTACGCCGGAGAGGTGGTGGGGAAGGCTGCAGATTTCGCCATGAGGATTCTCAGTGCCTATGGATACTCTACAGAATATCCAGTGGCCCGCTATTATCGAGACGCCAAAGCTATTCAAATCGTCGAGGGCACACCCAACATTCAGAAGACTATTATCGCTCTGGATCAGTTGGGGTATCGAAAGGCAAATCGCTAAAAAAGGGAATCCCATGGGGCGGCGATAATTCCATCCTGATGGGGTGAGAAATGTTTTTTCCTTTTCCGGAAGATCGATCTATGATAATAAAAGACCTTCCAACCGCGGAGGGGAACGTAGAGTCTTTTTTTGAAAGGAGGAGCACATGATGTTTTTCAAAATTCGTCATTACCGAGGTTTGGTCATCTTAAGCGCATTATTCATCCTCTTTCTGGCCGCTTCGGCGCAGGCCCAGACCAAAGCCGTGCGCCTCTCCATCGCCACGGGGGGAACCGGAGGCGTTTACTACCCCTGGGGGGAGGAATGGCCAAGGTCATCTCCAAGTATATCCCCAATGCCGAGGCCACAGCAGAGGTGACGGCGGGTTCTGTAGATAATATCAAACTCATCCACATTGGAAAAGCTGACCTGGCTCTGATTATGGCGGATATCGGCTACGATGCTCTTAAAGGAACGGAAAGATTTAAAGCTACGGGCGCAATTCCCATCCGGACGATCGGTGTCGTCTACCCCAATTATATGCACTTTGTGACGACGGAGGGATCGGGAATTAAATCCGTTTCCGACCTCAGGGGGAAGCGGCTCTCCACCGGGTCACCAGGCAGTGGGACCGAAGTCAAAACCATGAGAGTCCTGGAAAGCTACGGGATTGATGGGGAGAAGGATTTAAAACGGGATCGTCTGGGGGTGGCTGAATCGGCTGGCGCTTTGAAGGATCGAAAGATTCAAGCTTTCACCTGGGATGGCGGGCTGCCAACGGCGGCTGTCTTAGATTTAGCTGCTACGCCGGGGATTAAGATCAAGATCTTAAACACCGCCGATCATCTCGACAGATTGTACCAAAAATACGGACCCGTTTACTTCAAGCTTCCCATACCCAAAACAACTTACCCGGGTATGGATTCTGATGCCGAAGTGGTAGTAGTGGCGAACCTCTTGATCTGCCATGAAAAGATGGATGCCGGCCTGGTCTACAACATCATCAAGGTTCTTCTGGAGTACCAGCCGGAACTCGTGGCGGTTCATAAAGAAGCCAGGCACTTTACCCTGGCCACTGCCGCAGTTGGTTCTTCATTGCCCTTCCATCCGGGGGCGATCAAATACTTCCAGGAAAAGGGAATCAAGATCAAATAAAAGATTCCCGAATGGAGGCTCCTCCCTGCCACTCCTCTCCTCTTCCTGGCAGCCGGAGGAGCTTTTTCAGTTTATTTCCCGAGATCTATTGGTTCACCGGGAGTAAGAGGTTCGGCTGTTTGGCTCGGCGGTTCGATCTGTAGAAAAGAGAGTTATATGGAAGAAGAGAGAAGAACTCCCCAAAGGGCCGAAGAAGAACTGATCACCAGAGAGCGCTTGGAAAAAGCCGAGGCTTTTATCGAAGAGGAAGAGGGACCCTCCCGCCGACTGGCCGGCAAAATGGGAACGTTCATTACCGTGGTGGCGGTCATCATGTCCCTCGTCCATCTTTATGCCGCTATAGGGGTGGTCATGACTCAAATCCTCCGGGGAATCCACGTCATGTTCGTTCTTTTCCTCACCTTCCTGGTGTTTCCCCCATTGAAACGGTTTCGCCATCGGATTCTTTGGTATGATTATCTCCTGTCTGCTTTAGGCATTGCAGTCATTGTTTACACCTTCCTGGATTTTGAAGAGTTCATCTACCGCTCGGTCACCCCCACTTCCTGGGATATGTTCTTCGGCGTCTTGCTAATCGCCTTAGTCTTAGAGGCTACCCGGCGGACGACAAACTGGATTCTGCCGTTAGTGGCGGGTTGCTTTCTCGTTTACGCCTACCTCGGCCCATGGCTTCCCTCCCCATGGACGCACCGCGGCTATGGCGTGGATCGCCTCGTCGGCCATATGTACATGACCCTGGAAGGGATCTTTGGTGTTCCCATCGATGTCTCTTCTACCTTTATTATTCTCTTCACCATCTATGGAGCCTTCCTGGAGTACTCCGGCGCCGGAAAGTTCTTTATCGACTTTTCCCTCACAGCCATGGGGGGAAAGCCAACAGGAGCTGGGCGGACCGTGACCCTGGCTTCATTCCTTCTGGGAGGACCATCCGGGAGTGGGGTGGCCACCACTGTAACCCTGGGAGCTGTGGCTTATCCCATGCTGGCCAAGGCCGGGTACGGCAAGGAAGCAGCTGGGGGTCTTCTCTCTGCCGGGGGCATCGGCGCCATCCTTTCCCCCCCAGTTTTGGGAGCGGCGGCTTTCCTGATCGCGGAGTTTCTTAAGATCTCTTATTTAGACGTGATTATCATGGCCTCCATCCCCACCATCCTTTATTATTGGGCGATCTTCCTTATGGTGGAATTTGACGCCAAAAAATTCGGCACCAGGGCCATTGCCTTCGACCGTGCCCATTCTTTAGGACATCTTACTCGTCTTTATGGGTTTCACTTCACCTCTTTGATCGCCATCGTGGTCATCATGGTCGTGGGATTTACTCCCATCATGGCCGTTTTCTGGGCCACGGTGATTGCCTTTGGCCTGAGCTTTCTCCGTTCGGATACAGCACTGGTGCCCCAAAAATTGATCGCCGCTCTCCGCGGGGGCTCTATTGGAGTGCTTTCCGTCGCCACCACCTGCGCTACCGCGGGAATTATCGTGGGCGTGACCACCCTCACTGGCCTGGGGTTAAAATTCAGCACCATTGTAATCGAGTATGCTGGCGGTAGCCTCCTTTTGACGGCCATATTCACAGCTCTTATTGTGTGGGTCGTGGGATTGGCCGTTCCCGTGACCGCTTCGTACATCATTTGCGCCGTCATTACGGCGCCAGCCCTGATCAAGTTGGGCGTTCAGGATTTTGCGGCCCACATGTTTATCTTCTATTATTCGATCCTTTCAGAGGTCTCTCCCCCCACAGCCCTCTCTCCTTTTGCCGCCGCTGCATTAACTGGGGGAGACCCCTATAAGACCACTATACAGGCCTGGAAATATGCTCTTCCTGCCTTTCTCGTTCCTTTTAACTTTACCCTTCATCCCGATGGCGTGGCTTTACTGCTTAAAGGGAATCCCGTCGCCATTATCTGGACATTTACAACTGCTCTGGTAGGCATCTTTGCCCTGGCTGCTGGCATGGATGGGTGGATGTTCAAACGAGCCACCTCTTATGAAAGAGGAATTTTGATTTTCGCTGGTTTGACTCTGGTTTATCCGGCCCTGGTTTACGATCTGATCGGCCTGGGATTGGTGGGTATTGCCGTTCTGTCCCAAAAGGTATTCAGGAAAGATGAATCATAAATAATTAAAAGGAGGGCTTGGATATGTTTAAGAAAATTCTGGTTCCCTTGGATGGTTCCAAACTGGCTGAAGGAATTCTCCCCCGCGTAGAATGGCTGGCCAAGGTCCACCAGGGAGAAGTCACCCTCTTGCGGGTGGCGCTCGCGCATACCTTTCCAGGGGTAGACCCCACGCAACACCAGATAAACGTCGTCCGCGAGGCTGAAGAATACCTGGCGAAAATAGAGGCCAACCTGAAAAGCGTAGGAGTGAAGGTAAATTCTGCGGTCCGATACGGCCACGATGCCCAGGAGATCGTGGAGCACGCCAAAGACCGCGGGTTCGACCTGATCGCCATGTCCACTCATGGACGCACCGGACTCAGCCAGTTTGTCTTAGGAAGCGTGGCCAGCAAAGTCATCCACACTTCTACCGTCCCCATCCTGCTGTGCCGGGTTTGTTGATACCATTTGGCAAGAAAGTTTACATCGGCGGAGCATCCAAGCCAGGGGAGGGCTTCTGGTTTTTTCTGGCCCAGAATCGGCCGGGTAGGGCGCGTGCGCCTTGCCATTGCCCTACTGGCTATTATCCTTATTCTGGTCGTTCCCTGGCCCGGCCTTTTTTATGGGTTGCGCATAAAGGAAAAGAGTGGGTCGGGACTGTTGATCCTCCCCTTTTTCCGGCATCACCCCTTCTCCCTATCCTATACCCATCCTTTATACATCGTTCCCGTGATGGAATATTTCGAGACCCGAGGCTCCACTATCCATCTTAGGGAAATCATCACCCACCAATGGGGGGTGGCGGATTACTACAACATCCCCGGTAAAGTCCAGAAAGAGGGGAGCAAAATCCGCATCCGGGACATCCAACATTCTGTGTCCGAGTTGCTCGTAATCATTGGATTGACGGAAACGCAGCGGCTCCATTGGGGGGATCGTCAATACGCCCTGTATAAAATGGCTGGTCCCGGCGGGGTGCTGACGATTGATGCTCCCCGCCTCTCCTTAGCAAGGTATCTATGGAAGAAAACCATGACGGGGAACCACCGATACGGGGAAAAATAAAGACGGGGAGACACGGGGACCCGGAGAAACAGGGAAGAGGGGAGGGATATCAGGGGATCAGGATATCAGGGAATCAGGGGATCAGGATATCAGGGAATCAGGGGATCAGGATATCAGGGAATCAGAAAATCAGGGGATCAGGGCATGGGGATTGATTCTTCGAACACCGAACTCTAAACTCCGAAGATTCCATGACGACGAGATGGGGTGAGAGGGCGATTTGCCTTTCTCCTTATCTCCTCATCTCCCCATCTCCCCACCGATGATTTTGGGGAGTTTCCATTCCACCGGCAGGCGGACGAGCTGGCTGGCTTTCGTTTCAAAAAGAAGGTAGCCGTTGGCCAGGCCAAAGAGGAAGAGGTCCTTGGTGATCTCCACATCCTTCTTGCAGTAGGCAATGACTTCTTCAATTTTTCCTTCCTTAAACCACTGCAAGGATTGTAGACCATCAGCGGATTTCTCCCTCTGGAGCGTCTTGTGGGCCAGGTGGCTCAGGGATAGGCGATAGCCCAGTTGCTGGGAAATCTCTTGCAAGATGTCGAAGGTGGGAAGTTTGGCAAAAGGAAAAGAGGAGTATCCTTTCAGGACATTATAATCGAAGTCGGTGATGTTAAACCCCACGATCAGGTCTGCGGTCTTCAACCTGTCGATTAATTCATGAACCCGTTCCTCTAAGAATACAGAAAAGGCGTCCTCCATGGAGTCGTAGATCACAGCCACAGCAACGCGCATCAGGTGCTTGTTTTGCCAACCGCCAACTTCCTCGGCGCTCCGCTGGGTCTCTATGTCCAGAAAAAGTATACGGCGGCGCGAGATTTCTTCTTTGAGCCAGGGAGGCGGCTCCGCGATGGCCACAGTCTGCGGCTCGGCAAGTTCGGAATCGGCAGGCAGAGGGGATAGCTGGGTGGACACCTCTTTCATTTTTTTCCTTTCCCCCTCCTTTTCCCCCAATAAGCACATGAGCACGAACTCTGCCGCTTGCTTGTCCAACGGTTTGTTCCCTGATCCACACTTGGGAGAGTGGACACAGGAGGGGCAACCATCCAGGCATGGGCACTCCCGGATCAGAGAGAGGGTTTTTTTCAAGACTTCTTCCAGTAGGCCATAGCCATATTCTGCCAAGCCAACCCCTCCCGGGTATCCGTCGTAGATGAAGATGGCCGGTTTTCCCAACTGGGGATGCACGGGATAACAGATTCCCCCCACGTCATTGCGGTCACATACGGCGAAGAGGGGGAAAAGGGCGATGGAAGCATGCTCGACCGCATGCATCCCTCCCATAAAATGTAGTCCTCTTTCCTTCAACCACTGGGAGATCTCTTCTGGAAGGATGATCCAGAGTCCCATAGTCTCGAACACATGGGAGGGCATCTCCAATTCATGCACCGAAAGAAGGTCCTGACCAAAGATGCGCCGTTTTTCAAAGCCCCTAACCCGTTCCGTTACTTTCAACTTTCCATAGGAGGCTGTAAAATTCGGCCAAGACTCTGTTCGCGCCACGGAAAGGATCTCGGTCTCCTTCTCGGAGAGGGCACGGGTATAATAGTCCACTTCCGCCTGTTTCGCCCAGACCTCCTTCTTTCCCTGATCCAGGTGGCTGACCAGGTACGGTTCGGCCCTGTGCAAGTAGATGGCCCCTGGATGGCATTCGCTGAAAACTCTGGGCACGCTGATACTGCCGATCAGCCGCTTTGTTTCCTCCTCGAAGATGGTATAGCCCTCCCCAGCAGAGCGAATGTCCACCTTTCGGTGGGGATGAAGGCGGTGGGAAAACCATTCTCGCCCCGAGGCACTCCGCAGAAGCTCACCTTCCGATACGAGTTGATCCAGGAGGGGAGCGTACTTTTGAACGGGGAAGGTCGACTCCTCCATGCGCAGCGGAACTTCCGCGCTGGCGCAGACAAGATGTTTGGAAACGACCACGGAATTATCTGGGTCTACCACTGCACTTTCAAAACTCCGATCGAAAAAATCCTGGGGGTGGCGCATGAAATACTGGTCCAGGGCGTCGGGCTGGGCGATCAGAGCAATCAGAGATTCCCGGTCTCCTCTTCCCACCCGGCCTCCCCGCTGCCAGGTGGCGGCCACTGTTCCCGGGTATCCGACCAAGATGCACACATCCAGGCCCCCAATGTCGATTCCTAACTCTAAGGCGCTGGTAGAAATCACCCCTAAGAGTTCGCCAGAGACCAGCTTGGCCTCGATCTCCCGGCGCTCTTCGGGAAGGAACCCGGCGCGGTAAGAACTGACCCGGCCCTGCAATTCCGGACGGTCTTTTAGGACCCAGGCGTGTAATAGTTCCGTGATTTTTCGGGCCTGAGTGAAGGCCAAGGTCCGGAAGCCTCCTTCGATACAATCCAAAAAAAGCCTGGCCGCCAGGGTGTAGGGACTTCCTGTGGGGTTCAGAAAAAGAAAGTGTCTGCCGGAGCGAGGCGCGCCGCTTTCTTCGGCAGCCTCGAAAGGAAGCCCGGTCAGCTTTTCAGCAAATTCTCGGGGGTTGGCGATGGTTGCGGAACAGGCGATGAACTGGGGGCTTGATCCGTAAAAGTCGCATACCCGCTCCAGCCTGCGGAGGATCTGCGTGAGATGCGAGCCGAAGATGCCTTTGTAGGTGTGCAGCTCGTCGATGATAACAAATTGCAGATTGCGAAAGAGTGTTTCCCATTGAGCATGGAAGGGAAGGAGGCTCAAGTGCACCATGTCGGGATTGGTAATCAGAATCTGGGGGATGGACTGGCGAATCTTCTGCCGGCGGTAGCTCGATGTGTCCCCATCGTAGATCTCCGCGCGAAATTCGATCTGCCCTTTGAGGGGAGAGGAAAATTCTCTCAGGGTTTTTAATTGGTCTTGCTCCAGCGCCTTCAGAGGAAAGATATACAAAGCCTTGGAATTGGGATTCTTGATGAGGGACTCGCAGACCGGAAGGTTATAGGTGAGCGTTTTACCGCTGGCCGTGGGGGTGGCAATTACCACATTCTTTCCTTGCCGAATTTTCTCGATGGCCGCAGCCTGGTGAGAATAGAGAGAATCGATGCCCAGTTTTTGCAGAGCCTGGGCCAAGGCCGGAGGTAAATCCAATCCTGCCCAGCGCGAACTGGCCGGGGGGATGGTTTGGTGATAGACTACCTGCGGGGCGTAGAAGCGCTGCCGCTTTAAACTTTCCAGGAACTTAAACATCGAAGAGGGATTTAGCCATTAGCTTTCAGCCTACGGTCAAAAGGTTTTTTAGATTTTCGATTGCTGACTGCTGAGCGCTAAAAGCTGATAGCTTTTTTTCTTGAATTACGATACCAGATGTGTTAGGAAAATTCAAACGGAGGAGAATCGCAAAAGCAAAAGATGCGCCAAGGAAAGAAAGGTCAGTTGATGGGAGGGATCGTGCTGCTCACGCTGGGATCTCTCTTCATTCTCGACCGCTTGTTCATCCTGAATATTCACACCAGCTGGCCGCTCCTTCTGGTGGCCATCGGCCTGGGTCTATTTCTGATGAACCGCCGTACCTTAGCCGGTTGGATCATCGGCGGCGTTGGGGTAATCCTTTTTGTTGTCTACTTTGTGATCGCTTTCTTTCCGGGCGTCGAAGCCTGGAGCGATCTCGTCTGGCCCATCATCCTGATCATCATCGGGGTTCTTCTCCTCCATCGTTATTACCACAGCAGCCTGGAGCCTAAACCCTAAGATCAGGCCTACGGAATAGGCTAAGAACGAGGCCCCCAAAAATTTTACTGGCGGTAGAAGAAATAATCGGCTTCTTCCATCTCCCGGTGCCGCCTGCGCCATTCTTCTAAGGGCATGGAGAACTGGCGCTCGATTTTTTCCCGGAAAACAGGCCCGGAGTTATAGGTGCAGAACGGGTAGATCTTTCCGTTGGGCGCGGCGTAGTGGATGGAGCAGCGTTTCACCCGGTCCACATTATAGTTGTAAGAATCCTGGAAGTGCATGCCCCCTATGAGTAACATATTCCAGTTGTAGATGAGTTCGATGCGCTTCTGGGCCTCCTTGTCCACTATCCCCTGGAAAAGCTCGAGGCAGATTTCGGGGGTCATTCCATCCTTGGCCTCCTCTTCCCGGAAGAACTTCTTCAGCAGGTGTTGGGCACTCAGGGCTGTTAAAGCCCGAATGTGAGAGATCTTTTGCTTGACCAACTTGTTCAATTCCATGGTGAAACCTTCGATATCAATCAGCTTGGTAATGGGGCTAACACTCTTCGTTTTGGAATGGACGAAGATGTAGCTACCAATGCCGCAATCAGCATGGGAGGTAATCTTTGCTACTTCATACTTCCAGATCGCGCTGAGCAGCTTGGAGAAGGGAGAAGTCACGGACAGAGGATACCAGTCTTCTCTCGCCTTGAGATAGCCCGTCTGCTCCTCGATGTCCTGAGCCAGGTCGGAGAGGGTGTAACGCTGCCGCTGCCGATCTTCCGTGGAGATCCTTCCCGTGAAGGCTACCGGTTGGTAGCTGATCCCGCTGATGACGTCAGAGTTATCGATGGCAAATTGCAAGATGTTCCCTACTTGGTCGTCATTGATGGTCTTGATGATGGTGGGCACCAGAACAATACGCAGGCCTGATTTTCTCGCATTCTCCACTGCTTTGGCCTTCAACTCCCAGAGGCCGGACAACCCCCGGGTCTTCTGATAAACCTCATCTCCCGTGCCGTCGAATTGCAAGTACGCCGTGTATAGCCCCGCTTCCTTGCATCTGCTGGCAAATTCAAAATCTTTGGCGATGCGGATGCCATTGGTAGCAATCTGTATGTGACTGAAGCCCATCGACCGGGCCGCTTTCAGGATATCCAAAAATTGTGGATGGATGGTGGGCTCTCCTCCGGAGAATTGCACAGCCGGTGGGAATACGGGTTTCATGCTGCGGAGCATGGTGAGCATTCCTACCACCTGCTCGTAGGTGGGCTCGTACACATACCCCTGGACATTGGCATTGGCAAAACAGATGGGACACCGCAAATTACAGCGATTGGTCAGATCGACGTTTGCCAGGCAGGCATGGCTGATGTGCAGGTCGCAAAGGCCGCAATCGTCCGGGCAAATCTTAGCTCCCGTGATCTGGGGATTTAGGATTCCGTCGCCGTCCTCATAAGTCCATCGCTCGCCTTTTTTGTAGAGCTCCGCATCTGAATAAACTAAGTCCTGGACAAACCCATGGTCCGGGCAGGTTTTTTCCATGATCACCTTTCCATGTCTTTCAACAATTTTTGCTGGGATCAATTTGCGGCATTCAGGGCAGAGGCTCTCCACGTGTTTGGGGAGGCCGACGGGAACATTCTGCGTCGGTGGGTAATAGGCTTCGAGCCTGGCAGATCTCTTCGTTGCGGCCCTTTTTCGCAGGTTGCGAATCAATTCCCCGATGGCCATTTTGCCCTCCTCAAAAAATTATTAGGACACAGATTTTCACCGATACAAACGGATAACTATTTTCTAAAATCGCCAAATATAACTTCGCATTTAGGGCTTATTTTGCTAACCCCGATCATCCGTGTTCATCCGTGTCCAGAAATTAATCTTTTAAAAAGAGCAAAATCCGGGCCAAGCTTCGGGAGGGAATTGCATTTATAACATCTTAATTTGATTAAATATTTTTTTAGTCAATTGGTCTGCGAGGGGCCGAGAAGAAGAGAGGTTTCTTGCGGAAGGACGGGGAAAAGCAATTTTTGCTTAATTTTCTTTATGTTAGTGATTGCGAATTTTTTGTTCCCAGGTGCGATATTTTCTTTCGCATCACCCATTCTCGAATTCCTTTTTGGAAATCCCGTATTTCTTGATCAAATTCTGAAATTGTCTGCGGTCCATACCTACTTTAGCCGCAGCGCGCAAGACATTTCCCTTCTCCTGTCTCAGGGCATCTTCGATGAATTTCTTCTCGATTTCTTCCTTGATTTTCTGCTGGGCCTGCTTCTTAATCCTTTTGAGTTCCTGCCTGTCTGCGGGAACCTTAACTTCTTCTCTTTTTCCGAACCGGATCTCTTCGGGCAGGTCCGCTACTTCAATGCAATCGGAGGGGCAGAGGACCAGCGCCCGGACGATGGCGTTTTCCAGCTCGCGCACGTTTCCCGGCCAGGGATAATCCACCAGCAGATGCAGCACTTCTGCACTGGCGCGATAAACATTCTTTTTAAGAGCCTCGCGGTGTTTTTTCAGGAAATGTTCGACGAGTAAAGGGATGTCCTCTCTCCGGTCTCGCAGGGGCGGAATGGAGATGTTAATCACATTCAGGCGATAATAGAGGTCCTCACGGAAAGCCCCGGCCTCGACAGCCTGCTTCAGGTCTTTATTCGTGGCGGCGATAACTCGGTTATCCACCCCAATATCCTCAGTACCGCCAACCCGCTGGAATTTTTGTTCCTCCAGAACCCGGAGGATCTTAACCTGGAGTTCCCTGGGCATCTCGCCGATTTCGTCCAGAAAAAGGGTTCCCCTGTCAGCCAGTTCCAGGCGCCCCTTTTTCGTCTTTGTGGCTCCGGTGAATGCTCCCTTCTCATAACCAAAGAGTTCGCTTTCGAGGAGGGTACTGGGGATGGCTGCACAGTTGATGACCACAAAAGGCTTGCTCGACCGGTCACTCTCATAGTGGATGGCCCGGGCCACCAGCTCTTTGCCCGTTCCGCTTTCCCCTTTGACGAGCACGGTGGTCTTGGTGCCCGCTACTTGCTGGATGAGCTGGATGACTTTCTGCATGGATGGATGGTGGCCGATGATATTTTCCGGCCCGAAGATCGTCTTCAACTCCTGGCGCAGGTCGCGGTTTTCTTCCCTCAGGCGGGAGACGGCCAGGGTTTTTTCGATCAAAACTTCCATCTCCTCCATCTTGATGGGTTTAAGGATGTAATCGGCTGCGCCCTCTTTCATGGCCTGGACTGCGCTTTCCACAGTGCCGTAAGCGGTCATGATGATTACCGGCAGGTCGGGGCGGTCTTTGCGCACTTCCTTAAGAAGGTCCACGCCATTCATGCCGGGCATCTTCAGGTCTGTGAGCATCAGGCCGATATCTCGGCCCTTTACGATTCCCAGGGCTTCTTTTCCACCCCCGCAAGTCAGAACTTCGTACTTCGGGCTGAGGTTAATCTCGAAGATCCGTTGCATGCGGACTTCATCATCGACGATCAGGATTCGCGGCTTCATAGAGCTCAACCTGAAAATTAATCTGCCACAGAGGTCACAGAGATCACAGAGTTATAGTGAAAGCCGAGTCCAATAACCATGGTCCCTATATTCGACGAGCAGCGCTAAATCTGTGGTGGACGGAAATGATCTTCTCCGTTAGTAAATCCGCCATTAATCCCTTTTTACCTCTGTGTCCTCGGTGTGCTCTGTGGCCAAAGAATTTTATTTTTCGCCTGCGGGCGCTGGGCCCACCGCGCCGAAACAACCTAAGGTGCCTTTGGGCAAGGGGAGGGTGAAGATAAAGGTAGTTCCTCCCCCATCATTGCTTACGGCGGAGATTGTTCCCCCATGGTTTTTAGCCACCCGGTAGGCAATGGATAGGCCGAGGCCTGTGCCGCGCTCTTTCGTAGTGAAGAAGGGGTCAAAGATCTTGGATTCTACCCCTGGCGGAAGGCCCACGCCCGTATCGCTGACCCGAATCACTACCCCCTGGCCTTCATTTTCCGTGAGGGCAATCGTCATTTGCCCCCCCAAAGGCATGGCTTCCAGAGCATTCAATTCCAAATTTACCAGGGCTTCGCGAACCTGCTCCGGGTCCACAAAAATGAGAACTTTTTCTTTCGGATATTCTTGCAGAATATGAACTTTCCGCTCTCGCGCTGGCATGGAAATGAGTTCCACGGTCTTCTCCAGGATATCCTTCAGGTCTACTTCGCGGAAGGCTGGGGGTTTTGGTTTGGCAAAGTCCAGGAAATTGGTGAGCATGCGGTTGATCCGCTCACCCTCTTCGCGAATGAATTGGAGCATCTCTGACCGGACGGATTGGGAAACTTTTTTATTCAAAGTCTCTGCGGAGCCGAGGATGACGCCCAGGGGGTTGCGAATTTCGTGGACGAAAGAGGCGGCCATTTCTCCCAGGGCGGCCAGTTTTTCCGACTGCATCATCTGATGGTCCTTCTTCTTCAGGTCTTGGAAAAGAAGGGCCCGGGAAATGGCCATCGCCACTGCCGGAGCAAGGGCTTCCAGGGCTTCAATTTCCATGATGGAGAAACTCTTGCCGTTTTGTTTTTCTCCTACCAGCAAGAAACCCAGCATTCCCTCATCCCACTCGAGAGGGATGGCCAGGGCAAAACGGCTGACCCTCATCTTTTGTGCTTCTGCATTCAGGGAATGGTAATCTTTGATGGATTCCAGTTCAATGGCCCGCCGGGAATGTCTGAGATACTCAATGAAAGGACCTTCGGCCGCAAAGGAGATCCCCTCGGGAAAGCCGTTTTGGCTCAAGATGCGGTAAGACCCCGATTCCTGGTCGAGAATCAAGACCGCCGCCTTCTCCACGGCCAGGGCCTGAGAGATAAAACTGACCGTAGCTTTCAGAAGGGTTTGCAGGTCCAGGATATTCAGAACGGCGCGGGTGAATTCGAAGAACTTGAGGCGAAAGAGGTAACGTTCCCGGTAGAAAAAGCGGTCAATAAATTCTTCCACTTTCCTCTCCAATGGACGCAGCAGAAAGACCAGGATCAGTACGAAAGCACTCTCCACCAGCAAGGACTGGGTTTCGAGCTTTTTGGCCAAAATATCGCAGACGTTCTTGATGAGGAGAACGTATATCACCAGGACTAACCCGGAGAGTATGGAGTAAAGGATGCCTCCCCGGATGATGAAATGAATGTCCAGTAGCCGATATTTGACCAGGGCCAGGGCAAAGAAGAAGCTAATCAGGAGGGAATAGAGGCTGGCCACGAAGAAGAAGGAATAGCCAAATTCGAAAAGGTAGTTGACGAGGTGCAAGACGAGGCCGATGAAAAACATGGAGATGATGCCTACCAGGAGGTAGATGATTTGGAGACGCTGGCGGGCGGTCTTGGTCTGGCGGTAGGAAATGATGAAATTCACAACGCCCCAGCCGAAGTACCCCAGCCCGATCAAACTCAACACCAAGGCCAGGACGTGGGACTCCAGAGGCCCTTTGAACGAGAAGATGTAGTAGAAGATGGACCCGATCTTAAGCACGCGGGCAATGTCCACCTGGAGGAGGAGGATAAAAGGAGCCAGAAGCGCAACAGGACCTACGTACAGAATCCCGCTACGCCAGCCATCGAAAAAACGGGTCAGTTTCTGGGGAAAGACATGGGAGAAATGGAGGAAGAAGACGGGGAAGAGGAAGACGCCAGCAAAGATGACCTTCACCCCCACCAGGGCCATGGAAGGGTTGTCGCTATAGATCAGGATCAGCTCTCCGGCATCCCAGGCCACGAAGGAAAGGATCAACAAGGTAAAGATCCGGTTGGCAATGCCCCGGGGATTGTTGAAGAAGACGATCAGGCAGAGGGTCAAATTGATCGCAAAGGCCAGCCCTGCCGGCAACGCATAGACACTCATTTTAACCGCCCAGTTAAAAAGGATGGGGAGGAGGCGAACTTTTCTCTTAACTTAGCATAAACCCACAAGGAAAAACAGTTCCTAATGCACCCCCGCTCCTCATCTCCTCATCTCCCTACTCGCTTTGAGCTAACTCTCGCCCAAATAGGCCTTGCGCACCATTTCATTCATCCGCAGACTCTCCGCCGTATCGCTAAGCACCACAGTACCCGTTTGCAGTACGTAGCCACGACTGGCGACTTGCAAGGCCATACGTGCATTTTGCTCCACCAGCAGAATGGTCGTACCACCAGCGTGAAGTTGCCGAATTGTCTCAAAAATGTTATCCACCAGCACTGGCGCCAAACCCATAGAAGGTTCATCCATTAAGAGGAGGCGCGGGTTGGCCATGAGGGCTCGCCCGGTCGCCAGCATCTGTTGCTCGCCACCGCTGAGCGTACCTGCTACCTGGTTGCGCCGCTCTCGCAACCTGGGAAACAGGGCAAAAACCCGTTCCAAGTTGGCCCTGATCAGGCGTTGATCAGAGCAGCAAAAGGCCCCCATCTCCAGATTCTCCATAACGGTGAGTCGGCCAAAGATACGCCGCCCTTCAGGAACTTGCACGACTCCTTTGGCCACAATTTCATGGGGAAGGTAAAGGGTGAGGTCTGCACCGTCGAGTCGGATAAACCCCTTCCTGGGCCGCAACAACCCGCTGATAGTCTTAAGAGTGGTACTTTTGCCCGCGCCATTGGCCCCGATAAGAGTAACAATCTCTCCTCTTTCCACAGTGAGGGAGACGTCCTTGAGAGCATGTATATGCCCATAATAGGTATGGATGTCTTCGACTTCCAGCATGGCCATATGACTCTCCGACTATGGAATTATTGGACTGTCCGACCGTATTGAGGCGCACTTCCCCGTCCGAGGTAGGCCTCGATGACCTTAGGGTTGTTCTGAATTTGGGCCGGAGTACCTTCGGCAATTTTCTCGCCGTAGTCCAGTACAGTCACTATCTCGGAGATGCCCATTACTACCCGCATCTGGTGTTCGATGAGCAGGATCGTTATACCCAAATCATCCCGCAGGTGCCGGATAAAGTCCATCATTTCCTGTGTTTCTCGGGGATTCATGCCAGCCGTCGGTTCATCCAGGAGCAACAACTTTGGACGGGCAGCCAAGGCGCGGGCGATTTCCAGCCGCCGCTGGTCACCATAGGGAAGATTCTTGGCTAAGAAATCACCTTTGCCAGCCAGGTTGACGAATTTGAGAAGCCGCCGGGCTTCTTCTTCGGCTACTTTTTCCTCTTGCCGGGTTACAGGCAATCCCAAAACAATGCCAAAAAATCCTGCTCTTAGATGCCCATGAAGGCCTACCAGGACGTTCTCTATCGCCGTCAAGTTGGGGAAGAGGCGTATATTCTGATAGGTACGAGCAATTCCCAGGCGGACGACCTGGTCGGGAAGTAAACCAACAAGGGAGTGCCCGCTGAAGAGGATATCTCCTGTTTCAGGTCGATAAAAGCCGGTCACGCAGTTAAAGAAGGTGGTCTTCCCCGCTCCGTTAGGCCCGATAATGCTATGAATGCTCTGCTCCTTGACTTCTATGTCCAACTGATCCACAGCTACCAGGCCACCAAACCGTTTAGTGGTTTTCCGCGCTGCGAGAATAGCCATGAGACCCCGTTAAGAATTGAAAATTGTAAAATGAAAAATGTAAATTTTTGGAAAAAGCCTCAATGATTTCAGAATTTGCCTTTAAAATTTCGCATTGGGCATTGATTTTTAGCCAATTCGAGAAATGGCTAAAGTGGCATTAACCTCCATATTTATCTGATAAGGGTTCTGGTGCCGATTCTGACTCTGTCTCGCCCCCTTCCCCTTCGTGCAACTCTCGGCGGCGCACGGCTTCCGGCCAAAGACCTTCTGGCCGCAGAAGCATCATGGCCACAAGGGCAGCCCCATAAACCAGGAGTCGATAATCGGCAAACTCCCGCAGAAGCTCAGGCAGGCCAACGAGGGCCATGGAGCCGACAAGCACACCTGGAATGCTACCCATACCCCCTACGATAATCAAGCAGAGGATGTTGATGGAAATCATCACGTTGAAACTGTGGGGGTAGACCGACCCAAGTTTGCTGGCAAAGATGGCGCCGCTCAGAGCCGAGAAGGCCGCCCCAGTGGCGAAAGCCAGCAATTTGGTGGCTACGAGATTGATCCCCATGGCCTGAGCTACGTCTTCATCTTCACGCACTGCCATCCAGGCACGCCCCAGCCGGGAATCTCTCAGCCGCCAGGAAATAAAGCCTACCACGAAACAGCCAGCCAGGATGAGATAGTAAATCTGCTGCGGGGTGGCGAATTCCATGCTCCCGATGGTGGCTTTGGGTATTTTACCGACCCCTTGGGCTCCACCAAACCATGGCCGGAGAAAATCTGAGAGAACGAGAATGCGGATGATTTCCCCGAAGCCGAGGGTGGCAATGGCCAGATAATCGCCCCGCATCTTGAGAACAGGGATACCCAGCAGCACTCCGGACACGACTCCCATGAGGATGGCAAAGGGAAGCGCTCCCCAGAAGGACAGGTTAAAGAAGCCCAACTCCGGTGAAGTCAATACGGCGGTCGTGTAAGCACCGATGGCGAAGAAAGCCACATAGCCGAGGTCTAAGAGGCCGGCATAGCCGACAACAATATTGAGCCCCAGACCCAAGAGAACATAAAGCCCGACGATGGTCAATACTTCACTCAGGAAGAGGCCGAGAATCTGGGGGAGGATCAGTAAGAGAGTGATTAGCAGAAGGAAACCCGTAATGCGCAGGGCCTGCTGTTTTGCTGAAGACATCCGCCCGTAAGCCCCTTGAATCGCATCACCCTTTTTAGTCCAAAAGCAGATGACCGAAGCTGTCAAAATCAATAGCGATAATGCGCCTTGGATAGTAAGTCCATTGGCCGTATACAGCCACTCGTTGATTACCGCGAGAGGTCCCCAGAGGGCGAAGGTGGGGCGCAGCAAATCTTGCAGCACTCCAGCCATAATCACGGTACTCAGGGAAGTTACCAGCAGGCGACGGGCGAGGCCGGGGCATAGATAAAACAAACCGGCAAGTAGACCACACATAGCTCCAAAACCAAGAAGCAAGGAGACGCCAGTCCCTATTCCGAGATCAAAAGTGAGCAATTTGAAGAGGGCGGGCGAGGCATTGATGAAGACCTTACGCAGATTGACCAGATTGCCGCCAATGACCAGCAGGACCAGCAAGCTCCCCACCATCAGGCCCGAGAGAAAGCTATTGATAAGAACCAAAGATGACTTGGTTTGAGTTGTACGCCTGGCGGCCAGATATCCTACGAAAACCACGACTAAGAGCAGCAGGGTATGGCCCATCGAGATGATCTGGCTGATAATATCGCGTTGGCTAAAAGCCTCGACCATTCCGATGAGCGCCACAAGGATGGCCACGGTGCCCCCAATCAGGCCGATCTTTATTCCTTGTTGCCAGATAGATCGTTTCATAGTTTTGTAGATGTTAGGGTCACGGTCATTATTCGGGCCGCCTTGCCATATTCGATTCTTGACCAAGTCGACTCCGTGACTGTCTGACCAGGCGACTATTTAAGCTTTCTTAACTGCCAGACGCTCTCCCAGAATACCGGTAGGTCGAAAGATCAACACGAGCACCAGCATGATAAAGGCGATCGCGTCTTTCAGTTGGTATGGCGCCACAATTCCCAGACCATCCAGGAAAAGGCTGGGTCCCACGGTTTCGAAGAGGCCGAGAAAAATTCCCCCCAGCATTGCCCCTGGGATATTGCCAATTCCCCCCAATACTGCTGCGGTAAAGGCCTTAATCCCCGGGACGAAACCCATGAAAAAGTGGACCTGCTTGAACATTAGAGCGTAGAGCACACCCGCTGCTCCGGCGGACATTCCCCCGATCACAAAAGTGGTTACGATCATCCGGTCGATGTCAATCCCCATAAGCCAGGCCATCTCCTTATCCTCCGAAACCGCGCGGATGGCCTTGCCGACCCGGGTGCGCTGGACAAAGGAGTACAGAGCAGCCATCATCAGGGCCGCGGCCACAATCACAACGGCCTGAAACTTAAGAATCCGGAACTCCCCAATAGGCCATTCCCCTTCCAATATCTTCACAACGGGGTAAGCCTGGAAACCGGATCCATAGAGTCCACGAAATGTATATTGCAGGAAGAAAGAGGCGCCAATGGCGGTGATGAGGGGAACCAGGCGGGGTGCGGTTCGCAAGGGACGGTAAGCGATCCGTTCCAAAAGGACGGCAATCAAGGTGGAGGTGGCCATGGAGACGATAAAAATCATGATCAAGCTAACGATGGGGTGGCCATCCAGGAAACCAGAAGAGTAAAAAAAAGCCGCAAAATAATAAGCGGTATATGGACCGCTCATAAAGACTTCGCTATGAGCGAAATTGATCATTCGCAAAATGCCATAGACCATGGTGTAGCCCAGGGCAATGAGGGCATAGACGCTCCCCTGAGCCAAACCGAAGATGATGAAGTCAAACCAGTGATGAGAGGTATATCGGCCTGTGGCTAAGGTGGCGGTGGAGCCCCAAACAATCAAGGCTAAAATTACCCCTCCGATTAGCCACATAAGGATGTCGGTGGGGGTGATCCTCTCTCTCCATCGTTGCAGCATAAGGGCCTTCATCCCTTGAAATGCTCGGCAAACTGAATTTTAAGTTCTCTACTTTATTTTCGGTCTCCAAATTGGGGATGAGCTGAAGACTGTTTTTAGCCCCAGCCCATCCCCGTAGCTCGAAGGAATCCTGGCTTCTCCAGGAGAACCGGGTTACTTCTTGGCTGGAGCTTTCTTGGCTGGGGGTTTCTCGGGTGGAGCTGGCTTCCAGAACGGTTGGTCCGGCATCACTAACTTCTTAACGTTTTCTTCCGTCGTCTTATACACTGCAATCCTTGGGTCGGCACAGTCGCCATACTTGTCGCAGGTAAGGGTTCCTGTTAAGCCTTTAAGGTTCTTGGTGGCATAGAGTGCATCCCGGAGTTTCTGGCGGCCGATGTGCAGCGTGCCATCTGGGGCCTTCTTGGCCACTTTCTCGACGGCGGCAAAGATCATCATCGCCGCATCGTAGCCGTGGGCATGGAAGGGGGCTAATGGCTTTTCCCCATATTTCTTCTGATGCTTTTCCAGGAAATCCTTGTAGCCAGCAGCAAAAGCGGAGAAGTCAGGGCTGGAGTGGTACATACCGATCGCCGTCTCCCCTGCGGCCTTGTAAAAGTCCGGGGAGAATATGCCGTCAGCACCCATCAGAGATACCTTCTCCAGGCCCTTTACTTCCTTGGCCTGGCGGGTAATGTGTCCACCCGCAACGATGAAAATGGGGTAGTAGATGAATTCGGGTTTGCCCGTGGCAATCTTGGTTAGAACCGGCCGCATGTCTGTATCGGTTGGAGCAACGGCTTCCTGAGAAGTGATGGTGCCGCCGAGTTTCTTAAAGTTATCGGCAAAGACCTTCGCCAGGGCCTCAGCGTAAGGGCTTCCGTCGTGGACTGTCGCAGCCTTTTTGATTTTCAATTGTTTCCACGCAAACTCCGCTGCCACAGCTCCCTGGACCCTATCGTTGTGGGCTGTGCGGAGATAACCATCATATCCCGGTCCACGTCCTGCCTCGGTTAGGAATGGTGCGGTATTCGAAGGGGAAACCGTTGCAATACCAGCCTTCCAGAGGATCGGTGCACCAGGTCTGGCTTCACTCGAGCAATTTGAGCCGACTGCCGCCACAATGGTCGGGTCGGCAGCAAGTTTGGTCGCCGCAGCCTGGCCTCCCTCGGCATTGCAACCCGTGTCCTGGACACTCAGTTTTATGGGGAAACCGAGGAGTTTGCCCTTTTTATCGTCGATGGCAATCTCGACACCCCGCTTGGTATCTATGCCCAAGGAGGCGTCCGCTCCAGCGACGACCATCCAGCAGGCGATATGGATGGGTTCGCCCTTTTTTATTTTTATAACCCCAATCTTGTCTTCATATTTGAACTCCGCCTTTTTCGTCTGGGCTAACGCAGGGACCGCAGCCAAAGCTGCCATGACAAAGCACAACAAAGATAAGATAAAAATACGTTTCATTTCTACCTCCTTTCAACTTAGATTTTGAGCGTTCCCGGATAGAGCCCTGACCAATGATTCTCTATTTATTTGTTTCCTCACCCCCCTTCGCACAATAAATATGACAATCCTAATCATAGCTTGGCCGTTTGTCAAGCGCCGAGATTTGGGTATTCAAAAATATGGTTTTCGCGCCCAGAGCCGTGATTCCTCGGGAGAATGAGCTGGCTAATTTCCTTGAATTGACGAAGAAAATGTCCTATATTGTCACGAAAAACGTACGCCCACAATACCGCGTGGATTTTGATGAGATTCGAGCTTCATCCAGAGTCACCGTACAATTTAGCCCGCTGTGCTTTGATTTTCAATCAGTTTCCCTCAGATGGGACTGATGTGTGGATTCCCCCCAGGGAAGTACTCCCCGCCCAATACCATCGCCTTCACGTCATAGAAGATGAAGCTATCTTGGCCACCGTGCAACAGAGTGGTGAGGGCGGGGATTCGCGGCTAATTGTACGCACCCATCCAGCCCGCCCAAAGCATCTTTCCACCTTAAAAGCTCGGGTAAGCTGGCAATTTCACCTCGATGCTCCTCTGGGGGAATTCTACCGTCGGGCGGAAAAGCATCCCCTCTTTCGCCCCCTCCTTAAAACCCTTTACGGAGTCAAGCCTCTCCGCCCCCCGAGCCTCTATGAGATGGCCGTCATCGCCATCACTGAGCAACAACTGGCCTACCCAGTTGCTGTGAAGATGCGCTCCCGGCTGATCGAGGCTTTGGGGAGGAGGATGACTTTTGAAGAAAAAGAATACAGGGCTTTTCCCACGGCGCAAGCGGTGGCCGAATGTAAGGTCCGTGATTTGCGGGCTCTGTCTTTTTCAACCCGAAAAGCCGAGTACCTGATTGCTCTGTCCCAGAAGGTGGCCAGCGAAGGCTTCAATCTGGAAGGCCTGCGAGATCAGTCAAACGAAGAGGTGATCGCCACCCTCACTTCTCTCAAAGGGTTTGGGCGATGGAGCGCGGAGTATTTCTTGGCCCGCGGATTGGGCAGGTCGGAGGTCTTTGCGGCGGATGACTTGGGCATCCAGACACTCGTCGGAAAACACCTGGGGCCTGGCCACCGGGTCACCGCCGAGGAATGTCGGAAGATTTTGGGAAAATGGGGACCTTATAAAAGGTGGGTGGTCTTTTATCTCTTCTGTGCTTCGCGCCTGGGGTTGATCAAATGAGGGCCCATTGGGGGAATGAAATTCAAGCGAAGAGGCTATTTGATCTTCTCTATGAAATTCTTTGCTGCCCTCAGGGCATCCTTAACGATAATCACGTCTTCCAAAAGCCCCCTATAATAGCCCGCGATGTGCAATAATTTATAAAGTTTATCAAACTCCCTTATTAATTTACCATTATGAATCCTAAGGAATTTCCTCATCATTTCCCTGTAGCCATCTACAGATTGAGGCAAGTCCTTTTCATCCAGGCCTTTCCTCAGCAAATACGCATCGATAGCCTTCAGTATTGCCAAATAAGCAATCCCACAAGCTTCCTGAACGGACTTAATATCCGTATAAGTGTTATCCTCCACACGAATAGATTGTAATATCTCTTTGGCATTTTCTAAGTATCTTAACGCTTCTTCCATTGGAAACCTTTCGTCAGCAGTTAACGATATTGTAGAAATTTTCGGAATATGCAGTCAAGACGTTTTTTATAATCCAATCCTTTTCTTGTAAAGCTCCATATCATGGGATGATTCGATTAAATTCTTTTCCTGTTTCAGGATATACTTGGCTACCCTTTCCGTTGGCGTCTTGGGAAGGTCGCTCCGAAATTGTACGTAACGGGGTACTTTGAAATTGGCCAGCCGATCTTTACACCAATCAATGACCTCTTCCGGGGTCATGGTCTGATTTTCTTTCGGCAGTATGGCCGCCAGGACTTCATCCTCTCCGAGTTCCGAGGGAACGGCAACCACTGCTGCTTCCGAAATTTTGCTGTGGGCCAAGAGCACGGATTCGACCTCTGTGGCGGAAATGTTTTCTCCCTTGCGGCGAATGATATCCTTTTTCCGATCTACAAAAAACAGGTATCCGTCTTCGTCCTTAAAGGCGAAATCCCCTGTGTATAACCAGCCGTCACGAATCGTCTGCCGGGTCTTCTCTTCCTCCTTGAAATAGCCTTGCATCATTACTGGAGATCGAACAATAAGCTCCCCCGTCTCTCCCGGACCCAATTCTTTCCCCTGCTCATCCACAATCTTTACCTCCGCAAATTTCAGGTCGGGAGTAGGATGCCTGGCGGGAAGTCCCATACTTTTCGTTTTGATCACCCCATCTATTGGGTTCTGAGAGACACGGGGAACTTCGGTCAAACCATACCCCTCGATCACGTGCTGGATTCTAAAACGCTGGGTAAAGGTCTCATAGACATCTGGGGTCACTGGCGCTCCATAGGCTGTCTTGATCTGATGCCCTGACTGGAATTCTTCCTCTGGGCGGGTGCACAGGATGCGACCGATGGCTCCGATAAAGTTAAATTCGGTTGCTCCGTAGTAAACCGCCTGGTCCCAGAAAAGGCTCGCGCTGAACCTGGGTATTAGGATTAAACTCGCTTCCGCGGCCAGCGCCCCCATAGTGCTGTAATACTCCGCATTGACATGGAAAAGAGGGAGGATGGTCAGAAGCCGGTCTTCCGGGCCAATCCCGGCGCAGATGGTAAAAGCTTCGCCCGTCAAGACGAAGTCTTTTTGCGCATGGATGGCCCCTTTGGGGAAGCCAGTGGTCCCGGAGGTATAAATAACCTGGGCCATGTCCTCGTCCCGGATTCTTATGGGCTTCAAGGCCTTTTCCATCCCTCGGAAAAATTGGGCAAAGAGGAAAATCCCCTCATTGGATGTCTGGTCAACACAGCATGCCCATTTTAGCTTTGGGCAGCGCTCTCTTAGAGCCTGGGCAATGGGTAAGAGATTGGCATCGGCGATAATGCCCACCGATTCTGAATGCTGGACGATGTAGCCAGCTTCATTTTCCTTAAAAGCGGTGTTGATGGGCACCATGACCGCGCCGATTTTGGCCAGCCCAAACCAGCCATAGAGAAACTCCGGCCTATTGGGAAGCATTAAACAGACCCGTTCTCCCTTCTTCACTCCCAACTCCAGAAATCCATTGGCCGCTTGATTGATTTTCTGGTCGAATGCCTCGTAAGAAATCACTTGGTCTTCGAAGTAAAGGAATGGTTTGTCCGGGTTTTTTTCAACTCTCGATTCAATAAAGTCCCGTATATTCAAAAATTTCCTCCCCATCTCCCTTTTTCTCTAACCACCTTATCCTTGGCTCGCCGTTTCTCCCTTTCTCCGCTTCTCCGCATTTCCCTATCTCCCTATCTCCCCATCCCCCTATCTATTATTTATTCTGCAATTCAATAATGGACAATGCTCACGGTGAGTCCTCCACAGATAAATATCGCCTGACCGGTAATGAAGGAAGATTCGTCCGATGCCAGGAAAGATACCAGATTGGCCACGTCTTCAGGCTGTCCCATCCTTTTCAAGGGAATTCCGTTCACGAGGGCCCGGGTTTTCGGGCTGTCCTCGGGATTGCTGGCTTTAAATAGCTCCGTGGCTATTGGTCCCGGCCCCACATAATTGACGTTGATGTTATGCGGGGCAAGTTCCAGCGCCCAGGTGCGGGTCATGCCGATCAGCCCTGCCTTGGTAGCGCTGTAAACCGTTCGGAGCTCTTTACCAAGGCTGGAGCGTGATCCGATATTGATGATTTTCCCGTACCGGTTGTTTTTCATCGTTGGAAGCACGGCCTGGGTACAAATAAAGGTCCCTTTGAGATTGGTGTTCACCACTGCCTCCCAATCCTCCTCCTTTACATCCTCCAGCAGCGCTGGCTGGACAATCCCCGCGTTGTTGACCAGAATATCCACCCTTCCAAAATAATCCAGGGCTTGGTGGATCGCGTGGCCCACTTCCTCCTTTTGTCGGACATCCGCCTTTAATCCCAGGGCTTCCCCGCCAATAGGCTTCAACTCCTCAGCCGTCTGAGCCACTTGGTCCCCTAAAATATCCAGCAGGGAAACCAAAGCCCCTTCCTTAACCATCTTAAAAGCGATTGCTTTTCCAATCCCTCTTGCTCCCCCTGTAATAATGGCCACCCGGCCCTGTAATCTACCCTGATTCATGAAATACTCCTTTTTGATTTATCGTCGCCACGGAGATCACCGAGAGCTCAGAGATGAGATCAAAACTGAAATCGGAAGTTAAAAGGCCTAAATAAGGCTGGCTGAAATTTGCCATTTAAATTTTAGTTATTAAATTCTAAATTTTTGCCCTTTCTCTGCGTTCTCCGCGCCCTCTGTGGTTAGGTTTTTATACCATCAAACTGGCCCCGTTCACATCCAGGGCCGCCCCTGCTCCGGTGATTAAAACAATTTTCCCGTTTACCAGCCTCGTCCCCCTCAAGGGCTTTCCATATAGAAGATTTCATAAATTTCTCATCTGTAAGATTACTGTTTCCAGGGGCCGCCTGCAGGCCACGTTTTGATGAAGTCCCGCCCCCTTGTTATTGCGCCCAAAGGAGGCATTAAGAAGCCTTTCAGATCTTCAATTACCTGGCGAAGCTCCCGGTTCCCAACGCTTAATTTATTGCGTTCCAGAAATGTTTTCCAGAGTTTTACCTTTTGGGGTTCATTTGAAAATTCCGGCGTCAGAGCAATGGGGATAATGGACGGAATCTCAGTCTGCCGGCGTTTAAAAGTTGATTCAATTGCCCTAACCAATGTTTGGCCAAGAAATTCGAGCTCTTGAGACAAAGCCCAAATATCGTAAAAATCTTTCATGCGACTATTCAATATCCCAAGGGCTACTATGGCTTGTAATTTTTCTGCGATGACGGATTCTTTGGGATAAGCGCGCACAAAAGGAGCAGGAAACCATAGCAAGACTGGATACTCCATTATTGCGGTATCTGTTGTAATCACATCACCAAAGCCAATATCAATCTGCAATTTAATCTCTGCCTTACCCAATTTGGTGATCATTTCCACCCGTTTTCCCTGGTACTCTTGATCCTCCCGAATCTCTTCTACAGTGATACTCGTTGGATCAAAAACCAGTCCATCGTCTTCTACTTCAATAGCACATATTTCTTTGACTCGCTCCGCCAATGTCTCTTCGGAGCTCTCTCCATAACCAAGAAGATCGAGATCTCTTGTTGGACGATAAGAGCGCATCTTCCACAAGAAAAAAAGCATCGCCCCTTTGAGAACAAACTGCTCAGAATATTTGGATTTGCTAAGGCGGTACAGAAATCGTTCAATACCATACCTTTTTAAAACGAGACTCAGATCTTCTTCTCGCATCTTGGCCAGACTAAGTAAGCGATGATGCACGGATGCTGTAAGGTTGAAAGGTCTCGCCCGCTTCATACCATGGCCTGCAAATAGGGCATCATCACCCTGGACACCCGGCAAGCCTTGGCATATCGCCAGAGTTCATCATTTTTGCATTTTCTTTGCCGGCGGCAATCCCGCAGGGCCTCTATCGCGACATCAAGGCCAATCTTGTTGCGGTACTTGAAACAATCCACTACCGTTTTAGCCGGGCTAAATACTCTCACTTTTACTCCTTCGATAAAATGCTCTTCAATCCCAATGCTCCGGCCCTCCTTCGAAAAACGTACAACCCGAAGGCTCAGCCCTTGCATTTTGGGGATCCGAGCTTTCCGGTCTATGGCCAGCCAAACTTCAAATGGCAGCTGGGTAGTTAGCCCATGAAAACGAAGTGCCGAAAGCAGGCAAATTACCCCATGCGGGACCCTCTTACAGGCCTCGGCCAGACTGTGATTTTCCGTAAGATCCGCATGGGGAAGCTGGTAAAGCCCCCGTCCCAACCTTTCAAGTCCTCCTTGGCGATAAAGACGAATTAGGTATTCCCTTGGAATAGAGTGAGCATCAAGATCGCGAGGACGAAGAATTCCAATTTTTTTAACAATTTCAATAATTTGATTTATTTTTGTTTTCTTCATTAGCTATTTCGATATGTTACGAAGTGTCGGCATTTGTTTTCATTTGCCGACGTTTTGTAACATAAAAATAGGAAAAGGTCAAATGATTTTTTTGGGCCTGAATTTAGCATTATTACTTGATAAGATTTTCCTGGTTCGGACAGATAGAGTCACTAGTGGTGTGGTTGGTGTTGGTCGTGGTGATGGGGATCATCGTCGTCGTCGCCATCATCATCATCTTGGCCGCTGCCGCCATCGTCATAATGGTGGTAGTCATCGTTTGTCTTAAACATTCATACCACAACGCACCACGCCCGCAGTCTTAGATGTGAAAATCAAGATTTGATCCTCCACTCCCTCTTGGGTCTGCCAATAAGTTCTTCCTGAAGTCTTGTTTTTAGAGTTTTCCCCAGGGATGCAACATTTCAAACGCAAGTCATCAATTTGGTTTTAAAAACCGAGGCTAATTCCAAAGACAATTTTTTCCCTTGACTATCAATTCGCATATTAGTATTGTTTTTATCGTCGTTTTAATCCGTAGCATAGTAAACCCATCGAAATAACCCCTAACCCTTCTCGAGTCCGGCATGAAAAGATATTTCCAAAAGATGCCCATACGATAGGCTCCAGGGGGGTTACTATATCTTTCTGGAGCCATTCTTGATCGTTCTTAATCGATAAGCAAATGGCATCAATTTTGCTCTGATATCAAGAAACTAAGGAGGATCATATGAAAAGCATGAAATCAAGGTCGATCAATGTTCTGGGAATGTTGATTACATTCCATTTTTTGCTGGCCGTTTTGGCGACTTCGGTTTGGGCATCGGCGGATGCCTACCCTGTTAAACCGGTGCGGATGATCATTCCGTTTGCCCCGGGTGGAGCTACCGATATCGTCGGGCGGATAACCGCTACTAAAATAGGTGAGCGTCTCGGAAAACAATTCATATCTGAGAACCGTACCGGCGCGGGAGGTACCATAGGCATGGAGGTTGTGGCCAAGTCAGCACCGGATGGGTACACTCTGTTATTCCATTCCACCGGATTCGCGACTGCCCATTTACTTTACAAGCTCGGATATGATCCGATGAAATCCTTTGTTCCAGTTTCTTTGGTGGGCATCTCGCCGGTAGTTCTCGCCGTTCATCCGAGTGTTCCTGCTAACTCAGTGAAAGATCTCATCGCCCTGGTAAAAAGGGAGCCAGGTAAGCTGATTAATGCTAACGCCGGTATCGGTACTTTCACGCACCTCTCATCAGAACTCTTTCAGATGATGGGCGGTGTGGATTACAAGAGCGTGCAGTTCAAAGGCGGCGCCCCCGCGATGACCGACGTGATCGGCGGTCATTCCCATATCGTTTTCGGTTCTATAACGATGACGTTGCCTCATGTTAAAGCCGGTAAGCTTAGGGCCCTTGGTTATGGCTGGTCTTCGCGCAGCAAACTCATGCCGGAGGTACCGACGATTGCCGAGTCCGGCCTACCGGGCTACGAATCCGCCATATTGCTCGGTCTATTTGCCCCAGCAGGCACACCGGCGGCGATTGTGGACAAACTCTATAAAGAAGTCGTAGCAATTACCAAAATGGAAGATGTACAGAATAAATTCGAAACCCAAGGTACAGTAGCAATGGCGTTGAGCCCTGCGGACTTCAAAAAATTCCTTGAGGCCGAGATTGCCAAATGGGAAAAGGTCATCAAAACGCGCAACATCAAGGTGGAGGATTAGAGATAACGAAGTTTAGTGTGGTGGGTGCTCGCGGCTGGTTTTAACGCTGCGAAGGAATTATCCTTTTGGACTTCCCTTGGGGCTTGGCTGGTAGATATCCCTGTCCGGCGGTTGTTTAGGGGATTATTATAAGGAGTTTTTAATAAAGCTTATGTTACGCAACAGAGATTTTTGGGGCGGCGTGATGCTTATGGGGATTGGTGTGGCGACAGTATACCTTGCCAAGGATTACCGTTTGGGCAGCATGTTGCGTATGGGACCTGGCTATTTTCCGATGGTTTTGGGAGTGATTCTTGTTCTGTTTGGCATTAACGTTATGGTTAAAGGTCTAATTAAGGGTGAGAAGATCCTGGGCAATTGGTCTCTGCGCGCTTTGATCTTATTGACCCTTTCGCTGGTACTTTTTGGTGTTTTGATGGAGCAGGCGGGTTTGATACCGGCGTTGGCGGTTTTGATTTTTGGTTCGGCATCAGCGGGTAAGGAGTTTAGGCTGGTTGAGGTATGTTTGTTGACGGCAGTTCTTACTGTACTTTCGGTGGTTTTATTTATTTGGGGGCTTGGGTTGCCTTATCCGTTGATTAAGGGGTTTTAAGAATTATATGGGCATAGAATTATTTAACAACCTCCTGCTTGGATTTAACGTGGCCATTTCTTTGCAGAACCTGATTTACTGTTTTATCGGGGTGCTGGTGGGAACTTTGATTGGCGTTTTACCTGGCATAGGACCCCTGGCCACGATTGCCATGTTGTTGCCGCTTACCTACAATATCCCTTCGGTGGCCGCGATAATCATGTTAGCCGGTATTTATTATGGGGCTATGTATGGCGGTTCCACAACATCCATCTTAGTTAACCTTCCAGGGGAGACCGCCTCGGTGATTACGTGTATTGATGGTTATCAGATGGCCCGTCAGGGTCGGGCAGGGCCAGCGTTGGCGATTGCGGCCATTGGCTCTTTTTTTGCAGGGTGTATATGCACATTGTTTATCGCGTTATTTGGTCCGCCGCTTGCTGAGTTTGCCCTTAATTTTGGTTCGCCGGAGTATTTTTCCTTGATGTTGATGGGTTTGGTTGCTGCGGCGGTCCTTGCTCATGGCGACATGGTCAAGTCTTTGGCTATGGTAGTATTGGGTTTGTTGTTGGGGATTGTAGGTTCTGATGTTGATTCTGGGATCAAGCGATTTTGCTTTGGTTTTTATGAGTTAGCGGACGGCATAGGTGTAGTGATAATTGCTGTAGGGTTATTTGCAGTGGCTGAGATCGTGAGTAATCTTGGTGAGACTGGGGAACGTGAGGTTTTTTCTTCCAAAGTGAAGAATCTTTTTCCCACGAAGGAGGATTTGCAACAATCTTTTGGGGCGATTTTAAGGGGGACTGGATTAGGGGCGTTTTTTGGAATTTTGCCTGGGACCACTCCGGCGATTGCCGCATTTTCTTCTTACATGGTGGAGAAGAAGATAGCGAAGGATCAGTCGCGATTTGGTCATGGGGCGATTGAGGGGGTCGCCGGACCAGAATCAGCCAACAATGCGGATGCGCAGTGTAAGTTTATTCCCATGTTGACGTTGGGTATTCCTGCGAGTGGGGTTATGGCCTTGATGTTGGGGGCGCTTATGATCCACGGTATTACTCCCGGCCCGCAGGTGATGGTCCAGATGCCTACTCTTTTTTGGGGTTTGATTGTGAGTATGTGGATTGGCAACTTGATGCTGGTTGTGCTCAATTTGCCGCTCATTGGCTTGTGGGTGAGCCTGCTCAAGGTTCCTTATCGTTTGCTTTTTCCGGCCATTATGGTGTTTTGCTCTATTGGAATTTACAGCGTGAACAACAGTTCGTTTGAGATTTATCTTTTAGCAATTTTTGGCATTTTAGGCGTTATGTGGCGTATTCTTGACTTTAGTCCGGTGCCTTTGATGCTGGGGTTTGTGTTAGGCCCTATGGTGGAGGAGAATTTGCGTCGGGCGTTGCAGGTTTCGGATGGTGACCCCACGGTTTTTTTAACGAGGCCTATTAGCCTTTCGTTTATCATTCTCACATTTTTTATCCTCGTAGTGATGATATTTCCAGCTGTGCGTAAAAGGTATAAAAAAATTACCGACTGATTCTATACATTAAACCTGGCGCAGCTGTGCTTCCCTGAGATCGAGTCATGATGACCGCCCGTTGGCCCAGGCACCTTAAAGAAGAAAGATAATAAAAAAATGGGGAGCCAGGTTAACTTCCTAACTCCCCATTTTCTTGAAGCGCGTTAAGCTTCGCTTGGTGCCGAAGGCGGGACTCGAACCCGCACGAGCGGAGCTCGCCACCCCCTCAAGATGGTGTGTCTACCAGATTCCACCACTTCGGCACTGAAAAGTTTTCAAGTTAGTTAGGATGCAGATTTTCGCAGATGAACGCCGATTCAATTGCGTGGAATTGGCCCTAAGATTAGAAGCCTTTTCATCCGAGACATTGCCTACTTGACAAAGGTAGACCGTAGCACTTCATTCGATATAAAACAATATCTCTATGCACAACCAATAGACACTTGGATTCGGCAGACATTAGACTTGCTGGATTTCGAGACGCCCTTACCAGAGGTACCATTTGACAATTGCTACTTATTGAATAGAGATGACTTTGGTAGAGCATTAAAATTGACATCAATGTGCATTGGTTCCGGAATATCTCCACTTCGAGTGAACATGGATATCTGGTACTTTTGCTCACAAGTGGTTGCAGACGCAACACGTTTACAATATCGCTATTGAAGGCAAATAGTATTAGGCCATTGGAGAAGGAAATGGACTACATGAAAGGTTTCCTTTGGGGAATAGGACAACAAGCCCGTGCGGAATAGCGCCCAACAGCGACTTTAAGTTCGCCTGCGGTACCATGGCCGCGACCCTGTAGAATAAGGATTACAAGCACCCACAGCGTAAAGCCACGAACGTTATGCTCACTTTCAACCCGTAATCATCAACTTCCAATAAGGTTTGAACCTGACTCTTTGTAGGTGTAATCTTCAAACCCAACCTTGCCTGACACTGCCTGTCTAGGCAGATCCTAATTTTTGCATCTTGGATTTTGGGTTTGAGTATCAATTTAGCTTTTTGAAATAACTTTCTTAAATCCCTCCACGCCCTGCACCAGAACGGTGCAGGGCCCGCCTCCCTTTTTCAAAGGGACGAGAAATTTTCCCCCCTTTGCCCCTCGTCCCCCCTTCCGCACTTCTGCGTATAGAAGATTTAAAAATGTTATCAGCAATTTTCCAAAGCGCTTAAGATAGAATATTTATAGCAGCTATATCGAATCCCGAGACAGCTAATGAGTTCAGCAGCTGACAATAGCCCGTCCGTTGAAATGATGGTTATACCTTGGCCTGTTGAATTTGAGTGATTAAATGTCACAAACGGCCAGCAGTCTTCTCCCATCTGATTATGAAATTACACCCTTTCTGAATGGTATCAAACCATCACCCGAACATTCGATTCAGCGCCCGATTTGTTTGCATCTTCCAGTATGCAATATTGAGTGGAATGACCATTCTATGATCAAAATTAACATTTTTAATCTTACCAATGGCCGACAAATAATGAACATGATCACCGACCGAGACGGGGCACCCTTGGGCATGGATATACCTGGAATTTTTCTGTTTGAAACAGTTCCAAAGAGTTTTCCAGGTTTTCAACAGCATATCATTCGATTTGGTTTTACGTTCATCTACCTCTTTCGGGGGCTTATAACTGCTTATGATCTTTACATCCTTGCCATTAATTTTCCCTTCCCAACTGGTGCAGTCCCCCACAAAAATCACTTTTTGACCTTCCTCAAGTTCAAGCGGTTCATCTATTTTTCCAACTACGTACCGGACTTTTTTCATTTCTTTGTTTACGTTTGGATAATAGGCTTTAAATATGTGCATCGCTTCCTGAAGAGCGCCCGGACAGCCGCCCCAGCAGTAATCGGGTGAATGTTTTTCAGGGAATGTTCCCACTGTACAGCTTAGATTAGTTTCCTTGCCAAAATAGCTGTCAATATGCTGCATACAGAATTCGAAATTTCGAGTTTTTCCCTGGACCTCTTGGAGTGGGAAATCGCCTGAAACATCAATTTCTTCCAGATTCATGGGGCCAAAACCTCTCTCGGATGCATATCGAAGGTGAATTACATCTTTAGGGACCACATGAACCATGTGACAACAGACTGTATCGACAGCACAGGAATTTGCCCCCATGACGATGGCCCTCATGGGGAAGGGGGTTGGTGTAAGCATCATTTTCTGTCCAGCTATGATTGCATCAATTGCTATGAATTTCGGCTGGATGACCTCCTGAAGGTCGGCTATTTTCTGCTCAAGGAAGATATTATGGTCCACAAGTCTGTGTCGATCATCCTGAATGCCGATAAGGTTCTTGAGACTCAAGGTGAGCCTGCACCAAGGATGAGCCTTGAACTTGGGCAGGTTGATGAGAAAATCAGCCCGGGCAACCGGCTCCGGTATAAAAATATTCTTCCGGAGAGTGGTCTTTCCTTTAAGTTCCATAGGGACCTGTTTAACTTCGTCAAAGTAATAAGTTTTGACTTTGTGCTTTCTTATGACTTCGGGGTAGCCGGCATTCTTGAAAGTCCACCTTGTTGGCAATGTAATCCCCGACCGTTCACCCACGGCAACTTCAAGGAAATTCTCAGCTTTCGCCTTTGTAGCTGATATAACACCATCTAAGAACTCTTTTCGCGTAAAGGCATGAGGAAATACTTCCGGATGGGCGATTACCACATTCGGTTTTAAAAGAATCCTTCCAGCAGGCCTGACATCCAACTCTTCCATGCCTTCTTTGACAATGCCGCAAATCTTTTGCGGGTCATAATCCTCACATCGCATTATCAGAACTTTGGGTTTCTTTTCCATCTCTCCCTCTGTTTGTTAGCATAAGTAAATCCATTTGTTTAATATCCGCATTTTTCAAAAATTCCATATGTCAGAATCATTTTGACCCCTCCAGGCATGATAACCACATAAATTGGGAAAATTTTAAATATCTTTTGGTAGATTTTGGGTTTGATAATAAAATGACTATTCCCGGCGTTTCAAAATATTTCTAGATTATCGTCTCGCCCGGGTCAACCTGGGATCCAGAAGGTCACGCAATCCGTCCCCCAGCAGATTAAATCCCAATACAGCCCATGCAATGGCGAGACCGGGAAAAATAGCCAGCCAGGGGGAGATCTCCATGAACGTTTGGGCTTCGTTGAGCATCCTTCCCCAGCTGGCATGGGGAGGCTGGGTTCCCAATCCCAGGTAACTTAGCGCCGCCTCTGCCAGAATGGCAATGGCAAACTGCACCGTGACCTGAACGATCAGAAGGGAAAGGATGTTGGGTAAGATGGTGTGCCAAATGATTTCCCGATTACTCTGCCCAATGGCTCGAGCCGAGGTGACGTAGTCCCTCTGCCAGATGGAAAGTGAAGCGCCCCGAGTAAGCCGGGTAAAGATGGGGATGTAGAATATCCCGATGGCCAGCATGCTGTTGGCGATTCCGGGCCCCAACACGGATGTAATCAAGATGGCGCTGAGCACTGCGGGAAACCCATAGAAGACGTCCACCAGTCGCATGATTCCTTCATCTTTCCATCCACCCCAGTAGGCGGCCAGGGAACCCAGTAATATTCCGCATCCCAGGCCGATCCCCACGGCCACCCAACCCACAACCAGGGAGTTAACCGCCCCTTTCATCACCCGGCTGAGGATGTCCCGACCATACTGATCCGTGCCCAGAATATGAGATGCGTTAGGGGGGTGGAAACGTTCTGGGAGATTCATGCGATTGGGATCATAAGGGGTATAGAAAAAGCTTAAGAGAGCTGTAATGACGATAAGCAGCACCAAACTTCCCCCGATGATCAGATTCACGTTCCGCAGCAGCCTCATCAAACCTTCAGCTCCTCGTACTTCCAGCGCGAATCCGTGGGTCAACCACCCCGTAAATCACATCCACTGCAAAATTGACCACCACGATTAAAAAAGCAATCAGCAGGCTCACTCCCTGAACCACGGGCAAATCTCGCTGTCCGATGGCCAGAAAAACAAGCCGGCCCAGGCCTGGCAGGTTGAAGACATTCTCGATCACGATCGCTCCGGCAAGGAGCTCCCCCATCTGCAATCCGATGATGGTTACCACCGGGATGAGGGCGTTGCGGAAAGCATGCTTGTAAACCACGACTTTTTCTGCCAGACCTTTCGACCGGGCCGTGCGTATGTAATCTTCCCCCAGGACTTCCAGCATGCAGGAACGGGTAAGCCGGGCCAGTACTGCCGCTCGGATAAGACCCAGGGAAAGGGCTGGCAGAAGCAAAGACTTGAGCGCTCCCCAAGGGGTCTCTGTCCAGGCCCTGAACCCTCCTGCTGAAAACCAGCGTAGTTCTACGGCGAAAAGCAAGATTAAAAGAATCCCTGCCCAGAAAGCCGGGATGGCCAGGCCAATTTGGGAGAATATCATCACGCCGTAATCCCCTGGCTGATTACGGTGAAGGGCGGCATAAACCCCGAGGGGGATAGAGAAAACTACGGCAAAAAGAATGGATAAGATGGCCAGCGGGACGGTTACTTGAAGACGGGAGATGATCAAAGAAGTAATGGGGACGTCGTAAGTGATCGACCGTCCCATATCTCCATAGAGCAAACCGCCAATCCAGTTCATGTACTGGACCGGAAGCGGAACGTCCAACCCCATTTTATGCCGCAGTTCACCGAGGGTTTCTGGCGTGGCCTGAATTCCTAAGATAAGCTGGGCCGGGTCCCCCGGGATTACATGGAGAACGATAAAGATCACACCTGAAACCAGGAGGAGAGTGGCAATCAGGATGATGAAACGTTTCAGAAGATAAGCGGACACAAAAAAGTGCCTAAAGTCCAATAAATTGGGGACGCGGATTTACGCAGAAAAATCGGATTATAAATAAAAACGCCCCCCCACCCTAACCCTCCCCCTCGGAGGGGGGAGGGTAGGGTGGGGGTGATGCTTTTCATGCTCTGTGTTTATCCGCGTCCTATTATTCGTTACTTCTGTATATAGACTTCGGTGGCATCCACGGCGATCGTGGGGTAGTCCTTCCACCAGTTCATGACTTCTTTTTTCATCGCCGGCAGGGCCGGATAGACAAAAAGATAAGCATTAACAAAATCATCCGCTAACATCCGCTGAGCTGCTGCATAAATCTTCTTGCGCTCCTGCTCGTTCATTTCCTCCTCAGCTTTTTTCATAAGTTCCTGGAACCTGGGATTGTTGTAACGGAAGTAGTAATCCGGTCGCCCATAAATTTCAATGTCAAAGGGTTCGGCATGGCCGATGACCGTCAGATCATATTCGGCATTCTTGAAGACGCGATCGATCCACTGCCCCCATTGAATAACTTCAATGAGCAATTTGATTCCGACCCTGGAAAGCTGATCGGCGATAATCTCCCCTGATCTTCGGGCATAGGCATAGGGTTCGGGGAGCTTCAACACCGCGCCGAAGCCCCTGGGATAACCGGCCTCAGCGAGGAGCTGCTTGGCTTTCTCAGGATTGTAAGGGTAGAGGCCGGTGAGGTCCACATAGTAAGGATTGGTTGGGTCCATGTGGCTGCCAATGGGAGATCCATATCCCGCAACGGCTCCCTGGATGACCGCCTGGCGATCGATGGCCAGAGTGATGGCCTGACGAATTCGCGGGTCATTGAGTGGCCTCCGGGAGTTGTTTATGGCCATGATCACATCTGTTGTAGTATTCCCTTTGAGCACTTTGAACCGCGGGTCTTTTTCCAGGAGAACGGCATTTTCCGGGCTGAGGTCGTAAGCAATTACGTCCACATCCCCAGCTCGAAGAGCGGCCAGTTGCGCGCTCGGGTCAGGAATGAATTTAAAGACTACTTTTTCAAGGTAGGGAATTCCTTTAATGTAGTAATCTGGATTCCTGACCATGGTCACGCTGTCTCCTCGCTTCCATTCAAGAAGTTTGAAGGGGCCTGTTCCGATCGGTTGGCTTTTCAGCCGATCGACGGTATCCCGGGAAACGATTACCGCATCACCCCGAGCCAGATTAAAAAGAAAATTAGAATCGAATCTCTTCACCTTAAACTTCACAGTCAAAGGGTTGATGACCTGGACGGATTCGATCCCTACATAATATTTGCGATTGACTGCGGCGGTCTTGGGGTCCAAAAGTCTTTCGAAGGAGAACTTCACGTCCTCAGCTGTGCAAGGCTTTCCTTCGTGGAACTTGATCCCTCTTTGCAAATGGAAGGTGTATTCTCTCCCATCTTTGGAAACTTCGTAGCCTTTAGCCAAAGCCGGAACTATTTCTCCTTTCCGGTCAACCTTGAGCAAGCTTTCCAGGAGGTTGTAATGAACCACCCTTTTGATGGTTGCTGCTGGGCTTGTGGTTGGGTCCAGTCCAGGGGGTTCGGCAGAAAGGGTGATGGTCAGCGTTCCTCCATAGGCTGGTTTTTGCGCCAGGGCTTCTGGAGAAAACATTCCCAAGAGCCCCATGGCAGTAATGGTCAGCAAAAGTCCTATCCATTTAGCCCTGTTCCCATGATTAAGCATTTTAAAATTCCCTCCTTTAAAAAAATCGTAAGTTGGGAGTCGTAAGTTGGGATTCGTACTTTATCTCCCCGCCCATGACGGTCATTTCTACGGGGATATCTTTGATCTCTTCCGGATTTACCCTTCTGGGGTCCTCGCCCAGGACAACCAGGTCAGCCATTTTCCCTGGTTCAATCGAGCCCTTGATATGCTCCTCGAAAGAAGCATAAGCCGAGGCCATGGTGTAGAGGTAAATGGCTTCCTCCACCGTGATCCGTTGTTTGGCTGCCAGAATTTCTCCCGACGCGCTCTTGCGGGTGACACAGCTCTGTATGGCCAGCAGGGGTTCGTAAGGGCCGCAGGGATTGTCCGAGCTTCCAGAGACCGGGATGCCATAGTCCAGGAAGGAGCGGTGGGCAAACATCATCTCCACCCGCTGCGGACCATAATAGGGAATCATCTTTTCACCGTGGTGGTAGATATAAGAGCCGAAAGGAACGGCCAGGAGTCTGAGTTTCTTCATGCGCCCTAAAATTTCTCGGTTCACGACCGTGCAATGCTCTATGCGGTGGCGGTGATCTTTCCTGGGAAGGTCTTGCAGGGCTTTTTCGAATCCGTCGAGGGTTATATTGATGGCTCGATCGCCGTTAGCGTGCACGCAGACCTGGAATCCAGCCTGGTGAGCCTGGCGGATGGACTCATGGAGAACTTCTTCGGATTCTGCCACCAAAATGCCCTTCTCTTGCGTTCCCACGTACGGTTCGGAGAGGTAGGCTGTCCGACCGGCAATGGCTCCATCGGCGATGATCTTAATTCCCCCGATTCTCAGCCATTCATTTCCGAAGCCCGTCTTCAGGTTCAGGGCCTTAAGGTGGGGGAAGTATTCGTAAGTAAGGAGCAGGTAGACCCGCATTTTTAGGTCCCCGCTCATCCAGGCCTCTTGATAGGTCTCCAAGCTTTGGGCAGAGACCAGGGCGTCGTGCACGCCAGTGATCCCAGAAGAAAGATACCTGTCGCAGGCCATGCCCAATCCCTTCTTTCTATCTTTTAAGGGAAAAAGAGGGATGACCGGTGGCTTACCAGTCAGGCCCTCGAAGACATAGGCAAACTCAGCCTGTTCATAGAGGACGCCGTTCAATTTTCCAGATTGGGGCTCACGGCCATAGGCCCCTCCTTTTGGGTCCGGCGTATTCTCCTGAATTCTTCCCGCTTCCAGCCCTTTGCTGTTCGTTATAGCGAAGTGCCCGCTTACATGTTGGATGAAGACTGGATGTTCAGGGGCAACCTCGTCGAGATCCCGGCGGCTCAGGATGCCCTTGTCTATGGTTTTGGTGTCGTCATAGCCCACTGCCTGAATCCATTCTCCTGGAGGCTTTCGCCTGGCCTGCTTCAGTACAGCCTGCTTTATCTCAGCGATCGATTGGCAAGCTGCTGGACTACAATCGATCTTCAGGAGATTCGTTCCTACCTGTGAAAGGTGCTGATGGGAATCAATAAAGCCCGGGGTGATGGTCCGGCCTTTCAGGGGGATAGCCCTGGTCTTTTTGCCCTTAAGAGACTCGATTTCTAAATCCTTACCAACTTTTAAAACCCGTCCATCTTTGATGGCCACAGCCTGGGCTGCCGGCCTTTTAGGGTCCATGGTGATGATATTTCCACCCGAGAGGATGACATCGGCAGCGGTTTCCCTGGGCAATGAGTAAGTCTTTTTCGCCCTCATGTTATACCCCACCGGAAATGTAGTGGCGACCGGCGGCTCGACTGAGCCCGTCGAGAGCCTCTGGGTCGAACGACTTGCCGAAGTCCGGTCGCCACTACATTCAAATGGCCAGCGAATCAGCATAATCGAGGACTTTATCGATAGCCCTTAAACCCTCGCGCAGCTCGTCCTCTTTGATGCAGAGGGGCGGAGCGATGAACAGGAAATTCCAGCGCACAGTGGTATATACCCCACCCTCGAGCAGTCTCTTGTTTATCTCCCGGCTGACCGCTGCTTCAGGCCCCATGGCATTCCACCTTATCAGGGGTTCACGGGTCTTCTTATCTTTGACCAACTCGATGGCCCAGAAAAGCCCTATTCCCCGGGCATCCCCGACGGACCGGTGCCTGGCCTTCATGGCCTCCAGCTCCTGTCGGACCACTTCTCCCATCGCCGTGCTGTTCTCCAACATTTTATCATCGCGGTATACCTGAAGGGTGGCGATGGCGGTGGCGCAGGCCAGAGGATGAGCATTGTAGGTCAGACCAGCCCAGAGCATCTGCTTATCCAGGACATCGGTGATTTTCTTGGAAAGGGCGACTGCTCCGAGGGGCACATAGCCCGAGGTTAACCCCTTGGCCATGGTGATCATGTCCGGGACCACATTCCAGTGGTCAATGGCAAACCACTTGCCTGTCCGGCCAAACCCGGACATGACTTCATCCGTAATCAGCAGAACTCCATGCCGGGTACAGATCTCCCGCAGGCGTTGCATGTATCCATCAGGTGGGACGATGAGCCCATTGCTTCCTACCACGGATTCGACCAAGACCGCGGCCACAGTCTCCGGCGTCTCATACTGGATGACCTCTTCCACAGATTGCGCGCAGCGAAGGTCGCAACTGGGGTAAGTCAATCCGAATGAACAGCGGTAGCAATAAGGGTCGAAAACCCGAACCACTCCGGGCATGGCAGGTTCTACGGGAGGCCTTCGGGGGTCTCCGGTCAGGGCAATGGCTCCATACGTAGCCCCGTGATAGGACCGGTAGCGGGTGACGATCTTCCATTTCTTTGTGTAGGCCCGCGCCATTTTAACGGCGTTCTCATTGGCATCCGCTCCACCGAGGGTAAAAAAGAATTTTTTCAGGTCCCCTGGCGTGATTTCAGCCAGAGCCCTGCCCAAGAAGGAGCGCGACTCGTAAGCCAAACCAGGGGCCACGAAGCAGACTCTTTCGGCCTGCTTTTTGATGGCCTCCACTACTTTGGGGTGCTGGTGGCCGATGTTCTGGTTCATGAGTTGGGAAGTCATATCCAAGTACCGCTTCCCATGCTCATCGAACATGTAAACTCCGTGAGCTCGACTGATGACTAAGGGATCCAGGGCAGTCTGGACACTCCAGGAATGGATGACGTATTCCCGGTCATACTTTTTGACTTCGCTGACGCTCATGCGCTTCCTCCTCAAAGAATTCACTACAGAGCACGTTGAGAAAGCCGAGAAAAATTCAAATGGGGTGAAAAGATGTAAAGCTCTTATAGCATCAGGGAAAGAAGATAGCAAGAACCACAGGTCAATATTTGACCTCCACTAAGAAAAGCCCTTGAGGGGGAGCGGTAATCCCAGCCTGGCGCCGGTCCCGAGCTTGCAGGATGCGACTGAATTCTCCCTCCGTCATCTTTCCCTTGCCCACATCCACGAGAGTTCCTACGATGTTTCGCACCATGTGTTTCAGGAAACCGTCAGCTTCGGCGTTGAAATGGAGAAAATTCTCCTCTTTAGTGGTCCATTCGGCTCGGAAGACTTGCCGTATGGGGTCTTCCGTATCCGCATCCGCGCCCTCAAAAGAGGAAAAATCCTTCTTCCCCAGGAGAAAGCCTGAGGCTTTTTGCATGGCCCTAAGGTCTAAAGGCTCGGCCAGATGCCAGCAGTAATTGCGGAATATGGCAGAAGGGCTTTCGCCGCTCAGGATCACATAACGGTAGGTTTTTCGTTTGGCTCCATATTGGGCATGGAACTGGAGGTCAACTTCTGCGGCATCTTTTATGATGATGTCGGGGGGAAGTAAGCTGTTCAGCCCACGGCAGAAAGCCTCTACGGGAATTGGAGAGGAAGTTTTGAAATTGGCCACCTGGCCCAGGGCATGAACTCCAGCATCCGTCCTTCCGGAAGCGATCAGGTGAACACGCTCCTGGGTCAGGACTTCTATTTTCTTTTCGATGACCTCCTGGATCGTCAGGCTATTGGGCTGAACCTGCCAACCATGATAATTCGTGCCATCATATTCGATCAGCAGCTTGATGTTGCGCATGAAAAAAGTTTCGGGTCCGGAGTTACAGGTTTCAGTCCCGCCTTCAGCTCTTTTCCGAGATCTTGGCCAGTTTCTTGGCCAGCTTCTTTTTCTGCTCCAGGTTCCCCGCCCGCATGTACATGACCTTCTGGGCTTGGGGAGAGCCAGCCCCGTGCATGGACTCTACCAGGGCTGTACCACCGGTCATGTTCTCAATGAGCCGGAGAAGGCGGATGCGGTCTTCAGTAGGGACGTCCGCCACACCCTTCAAGTATTTTTCTACGTATTTTTTTGTATCGGGGTTCTTCAGATCATCCTCAAAGGGCATGGTGGCGATAATCCCCCCAGCCAGATCATGGGCCAGGCGGGCGACTTCATACACATTTTTGGTCACGTTGTACTTAGTGGTATTAGCCAGGAGGGTATCGGGCTCCCAGTTCCCTGCCTTCATTCTATGCCCCAAAGCAGAGCAGGCCACGCTGCCCGAATAAATCGTCTCTGCCAGGTGGGTCATTTCAGCCACTTTGTCGCGCACGTGGGAGGCCTGAGAGGTCCCCAGGTAATCGGCTGCCAGCCCGCTGGCTCCCACCAGTACGTCAGCCAGGCCCCCTTTGCATCCCCCGTAGTTTTGGCGGTGGAGGGAAGCAAATCTTTCCACCAGCGCGCCAGCGAATTCGTACTCTCCACACATGAAAACCCTCTCCCAGGGGACAAAAACATCATCGAGAATTACCAGGGCTTCCCCCCCGACCAGGCCGAATTCCGGGTTACCGGTGTCGATCCCTTCTTCAAATTTGCGTTCTTCGTTCGTCTGCCTTCCAAAGATCATAGTTACGCCTGGAGCGTTGACCGGCACCGCGCAGGCAATTGCATAATCTTTATCTTCAGGCCGCAAAGTCTGCGTCGGCATGATGAGCATTTCATGGGAGTTCACCGCTCCGGTCTGGTGAGCTTTGGCTCCCCGAATGACGATCCCTTCGTCTGTCTTCTTCCCTACATGGGTGAAGAGGTCGGGATCGGCCTGCTGGCTCGGGCTTTTGGAGCGATCCCCTTTGGGATCTGTCATCGAGCCCACAACCATAAAATTGTTCTCCTGGATATACTCGATGAATTTCTTCAGGCGTGCATGGTAAGGCGTGCCATGTTTTTCATCGACTTCAAAGGTGGTGCTGTAAAGAGCGTTCATGGCGTCGAACCCTACGCAACGCTGGTAGCAACTGCCTGTCTCATGGGAAATCAGGCGCAGCATTTGCACTTTCTTAATCAGATCATCCCGGCTCTGGTGAATGTGCGTAAAGCGGTTGATCTTTTTGCCGGTTAGATGGGAGGTTGCCGTCATCAGGTCTTCATGCTCGGGGATCAAAGCCAGCTCGTAGGTCTTGGCCGCCGAGTTAATATGAGGGATAAAGGCCGGGTGGGTAGTGATATCCTTCACTCGTTTTCCTTTATAGTAAACCACATGGTTCAATTTTTTCAGGCTATTGATGTAGTCTTCTTTGGTCCTAATCATTGCTAACCCCTTTCCCCTTTTTATTATCTCCCTTTAAGGATATTACTCGATATGACCAGCCTCATGATCTCAGAGGTTCCTTCGTATATCTCCGTGATCCGGGCATCGCGGAAATGTCTCTCCACGTTATATTCTTGAATGTATCCATACCCGCCATGAATCTGGATGGCTTTGGTAGTGATGCGGCTGGCTGCTTCTGAAGCGAATAACTTGGCCATGGCTGCCTCTTTCTCATAGCGTTGCTTTTGATCTTTGAGAAAAGAGGCCTTTAGGGTCAGCAATCGGGCGGCATCGAGTTCAGTAGCCATGTCGGCGATCATCCACTGGATGGCCTGGAACTTGGAGATGGGCTGGCCGAACTGCGTCCTCGTTTTGGAATACTCTATGGCCGCTTCCAGGGCCGCCCGGGCTATGCCCAGAGCTTGGGCGGCAATCCCGATCCGTCCACCGTCCAGGGTGTTCATGGCCACATAAAACCCCTGACCTTCCTGGCCCAGGAGATTCTGCTTGGGAATGCGACAGTCTTCCATGATTAACTCCGCTGTCCCAGAGGCCTTGATTCCTAATTTCTTCTCCAGAACCCCCACGGAGAACCCCGGGGCCTTACAATCTACGATGAAAGAACTGAGCCCCCTGTGCCCTTTGCTCTTATCGGTCATGGCCATGAGCACGCAATAATCGGCCACATTGCCATTGGTGATGAAATTTTTCTTGCCGTTAATCACCCATTCATCTCCTTTGAGTACAGCCGTAGTCTTTTGAGCGGCTGCATCGGAGCCAGCTTCAGGTTCGGTCAGGCCGAAGCAACCCAGCTTTTTTCCAGAAGCCAGGGGGGTGAGAAATTTTTTCTTCTGCTCTTCTGTCCCAAAGGTGTGGATGGGATCGCAGACCAGGGAATTATTCACCGACATGATCACTCCCACGCTGGCACATCCCCAGGAGATTTCCTCCAGGGCGACTACATAACTTACATTATCCGCCCCCCCACCGCCATAAATATCCGGGATGGCAATGCCCATCAGGTTCAAGTCGGCCATTTTCTGAACGATCTCTGCTGGATGCCGCTCAGTTCTGTCCAGCTCAAGCGCTTTTGGTTTGATTTCCTTTGTGGCAAAATCCCGGGCCATCTGCTGGATCATCTTCTGTTCTTCGCTAAGTTCGAAATCCATTCTTTCGCTCCTTTCCTGATGCAACCCTTTGGCCCCGCCCTGCCTGTGGGCTAAAATCGGCGCTATTGTATCACTCCTCCGCGGAAAATCAAACCCCCATTCCCTTAGATTCTCAATGGCGCCTTCCGCCTCGCGGCATGTTAATCATTCCTCAGTCCTCATTACCCGGCACTTTTATTTATCCTCTTGATTTCGCAGGAAATTTTCTATACTATAAGATAATCTTTAGATATCCCGCTGATCTCCGGTTCAAAAGAGCCTCACTCTACCAGCGGATTTGCCTCTTTTCAGGCTCGGAAACCCTTGGAGTTTTTTCAGGAAATGAAATTTTGGGTAGGCATTTTGGGAAAGAATAAAAGTACCTGCAAGTTCACTCAGAAACAACGTTATTTATCAAAGCAGGGGGAGGACACACTTCAAAGGGTGACATAGGTAAAATAAAATTTGTCCCGCAGATCGCGGTTATGACCTGACCAGCCTCGATCTGAACTCGGGAGAATTACGCCTCATTGAGGTTAAAGGGCTGGGTGAAGCGACTGGAAATGTGCTGCTCACCCCTAACGAAAAACGAGTCGCCGAGGATCGTCGGGATTGTTACTGGCTGTATGTTGTTACCAACTGCAAAGGTCAGCCAGAACTCCAGGATCCGGTTAGAGACCCTGCTCGCCTCAAATGGCATGAGGTAAAGAAGGTGGATCATTATTACTTGTCCATAGATGCTGTGACTCAGCCGATGGAGATACGGGAAGAACATGGAGACTTCGCGAAATGATGACTCTGCGGCTGTTAGGATCACGACCCGAGATGATTCCGACAGTAACCTCCTGGTATTTGGCCGATTTAGGGGAAGCAAGGGGCAAACAGGAGTTGTTTACAAGGCAATCTCCGCAAAGGCTTAAAGTTCTTCGTGAAAATGCGATGATTGAAAGCGCCGTTTCATCGAACCGGATTGAAGGGGTCAATGTTGATCAGGGACGAATTAAGAAAATTTTCTTCGGCCGAGCTGCCCTGCGAGACAGGGATGAAGAAGAAGTCCGAGGTTACAGGGACGCGCTGAAGCTTATTCATGAGCAGAGCAAAAATCTCATCCTATCTGAAAAGACCGTCCTAGACCTACACCGACTCTGCCGGGGCGATATTTGGGATTCCGGGCGATATAAAGAAAGAAACGGCGATATCATTGAGAAATATGCGGATGGTAGGGAAAGGGTGAGATTCAAAACCGTTCCGTCAGCCAATACTCCGGAATACATGAATAAATCGATAGAGATGTGGAACCAATGCCTTGAAGAAAAATGGGCTCATCCACTCATCGCTATAGCCGGATTTAATCTTGATTTTCTGTGCATCCATCCTTTTCGGGATGGAAATGGACGAGTATCCCGTCTCTTGCTTTTGCTCCAATGTTACCAACTGGGTTATGAAGTGGGGCGTTATATCAGCCTGGAGCGGATTATAGAGGAAAACAAGGAAAGATATTATGAAACGTTAGAACAGAGTTCCCAAGCCTGGCACGAGGGAAAACACGATCCCTGGCCTTATATAAACTACCTCCTGTATGTCCTCAAATCTGCCTACCGGGAATTCGAAGAGCGTGTTGGCCAGATCACATCTCCCAGAGGTGCGAAGACGGAGCTTGTTACTAGCGCTATTGGACGTCAACTTGGTTCATTCCGAATTTCAGATATTCAGAAAGCATGTCCAGGCGTAAGTTTGGATTTGATTCGGTCATTATTGAAAAATCTTCGACGTGCAGGAAAGGTTGAATGCCTCGGTAGGGGTCAAAGCGCGGAGTGGCAGAAGACGGGCAGATGGAAATAGATAATATCCATTTTAATAGGTAATGAAATGGGTATTTTAATGCCACCAAACTCCTGGGCTAATAGGTGAAAAGGAACACGGACCGTTCAACCGAAGATTTTATGTTTCAGTTGACTCACCAGGAACCTAAAAATTGGTGGAGCGAAGTTATGGATGCCCGTTTGAGGTCACAAAATGTGACCTTAAAGCGAGGCCAACACATGAAGTACCGTCTATACGGTCCGCGGAAAAAGAGAATTTGGGAGAAAGGGTAGTGCCTTTAAGTAAGCGTATTAATAAGGGTATTATCTCCAATTTACGGAAAGAACCGTATTCCGAATGGGAACGAAGATGATCAAAAATCCTCTACCCCTCATGCTACCCTCTCCGGCCATAGAAGATGATAAATATACTGAAATAAAAAAGAAATTTCCTCCCCATTGACGGGGGAGGGCGAGGGTGGGGGTGATTTATGGCATTATTTCACAAGGGGTGAGCTTAAACTTCAAGAACCAGAAGGGAAAGCGAATTATGGCCGAACCAAAAAGTTTGATTCCGAGCGAAACAATTGAGAAGAGGATATTTTTACTCCGGGGCCAAAAGGTTATGCTGAGTGTCCATTTAGCGGAGCTCTACCAGGTAGAGCCGAGGGTCTTAATCCAGGCAGTAAAGAGAAACATAGAACGATTTCCAGAGGACTTCATGTTTCAGCTGACGAAGGAGGAGTTCAATAACTTGAAATCACAAATTGTGATTTCAAGTTGGGGCGGCACACGAAAGCCGCCTCGGGCGTTCACCGAGCAAGGCGTAGCAATGCTTTCGAGTGTTTTGCGAAGCAAGCGCGCTATTTCGGTTAATATTGAAATCATGAGGGCCTTTGTTCGCCTACGAAAATTACTTGCCTCCCATGCCGAGCTGGCTCGTAAGCTTGAAGAGCTCGAGAGGAAATATGATTCTCAATTTAAGGTGGTCTTTGAAGCCATTCGCCAGCTAATGGCTCCAAAAGAAGCGCCCAATAAGAGAATTGGATTTCAGATAAGGGAGAAACGGGCTACTTATTCTGCAAGGGCATGAATTTAGGTTTGGAACATGAGAGACAATCCCTTTGTGGAGAATAAAGATTCGACCGGATGCCTCTGGCGTAGAGAAAAAAGAAAACGAATGGTAAAATAGAGTTGTCCAAACGAAATGGAGGCATAATATGGGCCTAAAGAAACAAGAAGCAGAAATTCTGGAAAAATTTCGCGTAAGACTTGGGACTTTACTCCAGGATCCAGGTATCGAAATGAAGCTCTTCGGATCCAAGGCGCGAGGGGAAGCCCGGGAAGGTTCTGATTTAGATGTTTTAGTAATCATTTCCAGTGAAGATTGGCACCTGAGTGACAGGGTTTATGAAATTGCCACGGACCTACTGCTGGAAAGCGGTGTTTGCATTTCCCCCAAAATCATCAGCAAGAAGCAATATGAAGAGCTTCTCCACGAAGATTCGCCCTTCATTCGAAACGTAATCCGCGATGCGGTCGCCGTATGAAGAGGAATGCTTTTCAAATTGCCCAGAAAGAATTGGCCCGCGCCAAGAAATCGTTGCGGGCAGCCGAAACCCTGCGGGATCATGAACTAAATGAAGATGCGGTATCCCGCGCCTATTATGCGGTTCTCCATGCAGCGAAGGCCGCCCTGGCCACTATTGATCTTTATCCCGATTCCCACCAAAGCGTCCGCCAGATGTTTGGATTGCATCTAGTAAAGACAGGTCGGATTGAACGGGAGTACGCCACGATTCTTACCGCGGAACAGGAAGACCGGGAGCTTAGTGATTATAATATCGACATTTCCATCGAAAAAGACAGGGCGGACCACCGTGTCGCTGAAGCCCGAAAGTTTGTAGAGCGGATTGAAAAACATATCCAGTCGTTTGGACCTGAAGGAAAACAACCCAGAGAATAATTCCTCAAGGGGATGAATTGAGATTTGGAGCACGGAAGACCTTTTGTCAAGAATAAAGATGCGACCCCCAAAACGCGACTGAAACCCGGTAACAGTTTAGTCGTTTTAGAACTTTTTTAGTCACGGGCCCACATTTTTCTTGACTTGTGGGCTTTTTTATGGCCTAATAATATGAGTATTAATACTCATATATGAAGGAGGAATCAATGACCCG
>Ga0315314_1000315_pt1 | contig 59523 bp, 47 predicted proteins | sample TDP9_MG_FD_203631 | JGI IMG/M metagenome (GOLD analysis project Ga0315314, IMG submission 203631) | Freshwater sediment microbial communities from Lake Towuti, South Sulawesi, Indonesia - TDP9 | ecosystem: Environmental > Aquatic > Freshwater > Lake > Sediment | place: Indonesia: South Sulawesi...
GTTGAGCTCGTCGAAGGAGTCCACCTCGGGGATGGGCACCAGGAAGTTGCGGCGGGCGAAACCCACGCCATCCTCTCCCTACGGGATCCTGTAAGGATACCCTTCCCTTCTCGTGCGCCTGACCAGGGGTGCAGAAGCGACTCTCGAACAGGTAGTGGCTGCGAAAGATGATGAAGGCCTCCTGTTCCTTCCGGTTGCGCCCTTCCAAGATGCGTTGCACGGCCGCTCTCAGGTTATCGTAGCTGATACGCCCAGGGACACCACCGAAGAAGTGGAAAGACCGGACGTGCCCTTCGAAGAAGGCCTCCTGCTTCTGGGCTGGGAAGGCCATCACAAAGAGCTTCCGCGAGTAGCAGAGGCGCATCAGGAACAGTTGCGCCGTCTCCCACTCACCGGCAATGATCGCCTTGGCCTCTCCCCAATCTACCTGCGCATCGCTCCCCGGATCGAACTCCAGGGGAATGTACACCTCCGGCCGTTTCTTCTCCTTCCGCCGCTGGGCAATGTAGCCCCCCACGGTCGATTCACTGCCGATGTAGCCTTCGGCCTTGATGAGTTCGTAGATCTTGCGGCCCGTGTACCGCTGCTTCCGTGGCATCTGCTCGCTCTCGGCCAGGAGTTCGTCGATACGCGCCTTGTATGGCCCCAACACCGGTGCCGGACGCGCCACTCTCAACCTGTATGGTATGGGCTCCGCAGACTGAATTGCCTTGCGCACCGTCGGACGAGAGTGTCCCGTCTCCCGAGCAATCTGCCGAATGCTCTTTTTCTCGTTGAAATAGGCTCGTCGGATCTTTTCCCGTTCTTCCACGCTGATCATCTCCTCCTCCGTTATCATTGGGGGTTATTGGTACGCCCCAAAATGATAGCGGAGACATGCTCAGGTGGGTACTTTTTCGATTGTCAAAGTTCGCCTGGGTGGGTACTTTTTAGCTTACCAAAAACATCGGTGGATAATGGAAGATGGCAGAAGGCGCTTTTAAGTTCGACCTTGCTGAGTTGGGCGGCGCTTTGGGTGATGTGGGGACCCTTATCCCCCTCGTGGCGGCTTTAATCGTCGTCAATGGCCTCGACCCCACCAGCGTCTTCTTGGTCCTGGGCCTGGCCTACCTCTTAAGCGGACTCTATTATCGGCTCCCCATGCCTATCCAACCCCTGAAGGCCGTCTCTGCCGCCGCTATCTCCTTGGGCCTCTCTGCCAGCGTGGTCTCTGCCTCAGGCCTTTGGATGGGGGTAATACTGCTCATCCTCTCCTTGGCCGGCCTCATGAGGCTCCTGGCTCGCCTCTTCCCTAAATCGGTAGTGAGGGGGATCCAGTTGGCCGTAGGGCTATTGCTGGTACGAAGCGGTCTCCTGCTTGCTGCCAAGCCCGAACTCCTCATCGGGGGGCAAGCCTCCTCGGTGAGGATCGCTAGTCTGACCTTGCCCCTTGGTTGGCTTCTGGCCGGTATTACGGGGCTTATACTGGTCGCCTGCCTTCGGGCCAGGCGGTGGCCTGCCTCCCTGGCCGTTCTGGGCTTCGGCTTCTTGGTCAGCGTGGCTTGGGGCTCGATAGAGGGGTTGAGGGAAATTCGCTTGGGTCTGACCCTGCCTCGGTTAGCCTGGCCCACGGTCCAAGATGCCACCTCGGCTTTGGTGCTCCTGGTGATACCCCAACTGCCTCTCACCTTAGGCAATGCCGTGATGGCCACTGCCGATACGGCCCAGGACTACTTTGGGAAAAGAGCAAGAAGGGTAACCCACAAGGCCCTGCTCATCACCATGGGCCTGCCCAACCTCTTAGCCTCGGCCATAGGGGGCATGCCCGTCTGTCATGGCTCCGGTGGCCTGACCGCTCACTACAAGTTTGGGGCCAGAACCGGAGGGGCCAATCTCATAATGGCCGTCCTCTGTCTGGCCATCGCCCTCTTTGTCGATGGCAACGTCCTCCCCATACTATCCCTCATCCCCTATCCGGTGCTGGGGGTGCTTCTCCTCTTCGTGGGAGTCCAACACGCCCTCTTGGCTCGGGACCTCAGAGGGGTCGAGATCGCCATCGCTCTCTCCATAGCCGGAACCACCTTAGCCACTGGCAACCTAGCTATCGGCTTCGCCTTGGGCATCCTCCTCCATCGAGGTCTCCGCTGGATCAGTAGCCTGCTGACCCAGAGGCCTCTGGCCTCCTCCTGAGATCGCTCAAGCCTATCTGGAGCGGTCTTTCGCTTCTGCCACCCTCACTGGAGTGCAGAACAAATTCTGGCCAGGATCACACCATTGTGGAGCCGTTTTAACGGGGGATTCTTTGGGGGTAGGTATGGAAGATACTAGAAGGTGATTTTCAACGGCTAAAACATCTCCCTGTGATTCTATAGGTTGACTCGTGGTATAATGTCAGGGAAAGGGGTGCGCTCGTGCTGACGAGTGCTCATGGCCGTTCTTGTGCTGGGCGGGTAGGTGAGTGGGCACATTTCTCAACCATGTGACAAGATCAAGATTTCACCCTCATGCTGGTCTGGTCCTGTGGTTACTGCTGACCCTGCTGGGTCTGCTTATTGGACTGGGCACGGTCGGGCTTTATCGTTGGGTGGTTGTTGACCTGCCAGATGTAGAAGAGTTGTACCAGCGCACGACAGCGCCCAGCACCAAGATTTATGACCGGCGGGGCGTGCTGCTGTACGAGATCAACGACCCCTATGGAGGGCTGCATACGCCACTCAGGCAGGAAGATATCCCCCTCCTCTGCCGACAGGCAACAATTGCCACGGAAGATGCCAGCTTCTACAGGAATCCCGGTGTTGATATTCGCGCCATTGTGCGTGCCTTATGGATCAACCTACAGGGTCGTGAGGTTCTCTCTGGCGGGAGCACCATCACTCAGCAACTGGCTCGTAATCTCCTACTCAGCCCCCAAGAACGGACTGAAGTCAGTTTGATGCGCAAAATACGCGAAGCGATCCTGGCTTGGCGTATCGCCCGCCATTATTCCAAAGACGAGATTTTGACTCTTTATCTCAACGAGACATACTACGGAAGCCTCTCATTTGGTATCGAAGCCGCCAGCCGTGCCTATTTTGGCAAACATGTTGCCGAGTTAGACCTGGCGGAATGCGCACTGCTGGCGGGATTGCCCCAGTCACCAGCACGATACAACCCGCTAGAGAACCCTTCGGCGGCCAAGGAGCGCCAGCGGGTGGTGCTACAGTTGATGGCTAAACAAGGGTACATCACTCAGGAACAGGCTCGGCTTGCAGAGGTGGAGAAACTGAGTTTTGCATCCGTGCCTTTTACCATCAGTGCACCCCATTTCGTAATGTATGTTCGAGGGGAACTGGAACGCCAGTATGGGTTGGAGGCCATCTATAAGCGGGGTCTACGGGTGTACACCACCCTCGATCTCCGGATGCAACAGGCCGCGGAGCGCATCGCAAAATATCGTCTAGGGCAACTGGAGCAGCGGGAGAACGGGGAGCCGCCGCGCAATGTGCGCAACGCCGCTCTAGTCGCTCTCGACCCCCGCACAGGTGAGGTGCTGGTGATGCTCGGCAGTCCAGATTATTTCGATGGCCGCATTGACGGAGCGGTGAATGCGACGGTAGCCATCCGTCAACCCGGTTCGTCGATAAAGCCGATCACCTATGCCGCCTCCTTTGACCCCGCGCTTCCTGAACCGCTAACCCCAGGCAGTATGATGGTTGATGTGCGCACCGCCTTCGTCACGCGCGAGGGTGATCCCTATGTCCCGCAGAATTATGATCGGAAATTCCATGGACCGGTGCTTTTGCGCCAAGCCTTGGCCTCCTCCTATAATCTAGTGGCCGTGAAGGTGCTGGACCACGTCGGCCTAGAGCGAATGGTGGCGGTGGCGCGCGCCTTTGGGATCACCACCTTCGACCGTTCCGAGCAGTGGGGGCTGGCCTTGACCCTGGGGGGAGGTGAGGTGCGCCTGCTGGAACTGACCGCAGCGTATGCTGCCTTTGCCAACGGCGGCATACGAGTGGAACCTATAACGATCCTCCGTGTGGAAGATGCCGAGGGACGTACCCTCTACCAACACACACCACAACCGGCCCGGCGAGTATTAGATGAACGGGTAGCCTATCTGATCACCGATATCTTGAGCGATGAATTCGCCCGCATGAGCGCTTTTGGTGAGGGGAATCCGCTGTGCCTCACCCGCCCCGCCGCGGCGAAGACGGGAACAACCACCGACTGGCGCGATAATTGGACCATAGGCTACACGCCACAACTGTTGGCCGGCGTGTGGGTGGGCAACGCCGACAATGAGCCGATGCACAACGTGAGCGGTATCACCGGCGCCGCCCCTGTCTGGCACGATTTTATGGAAGAAGTGCTACGAGGTAAACCCGTACTAGATTTTGAGGAGCCACCGGGGTTAGTACATCAAGAGATATGTGCTGATAGTGGCCTGCTCCCTTTCAGGATGACATCGGAGGTAACTGCCGACGTGGGAGCGGTTTCCCCAATACGTTGTCAAAAGACCATAACCGAAATCTTCATCAAAGGGACCGAGCCAAAGGAGTACGATGACTGGCACATTCGGGTGCGCATCGATGGTCGCAATGGCCTTTTGGCGAGCCCGAACTGCCCGAAACAATATTTAGAGGAACGTGACTATACACTTTATCCTCCAGAGGCACAGGAATGGGCACAGAGCAAGGGGGTTCCCCAGCCACCGGCAACCTATTCCCCCCTCTGCCCACCGGACAATGATCTAGTTGCGCTGCACGATTTGACCGTTACTCCGCCCGATCCTTCACCACAGCCGAAAGGCTGCTTAATCTTGAGCAGCCCAGACCAGGGTGGTATCTATCGCATTGCAAAGGGTATGCCGCTGGCGCACCAGAGAATCAGAGTGGCCCTGTACGCCGCTTGTGACAATCAAGTGAAAACGGTCACCATGCTTGTCGATGGACAGCCGTTTGCCCACCTGACGGCACCGCCCTTTGAGACGTTCTGGACACTTTCGCCCGGCAGCCATTCTTTTTCGGCCATCGCTCTCGATGGTTCGGGGGAGGAATTGAGCAGCAATGAGGTATCGATCACGGTTTACTAATTGACACTTGAGGTTCTTCTGTCCCAATCCAAGGAGGCGCCACCATGTTGCACAAACACCGGTTAATAGTCGTGGTCCTTTTGTCGCTGCTTACGCTAATTCTGACCGCTTGTCACATCCTGAGGCCGGCCCCAGAAGCCCCTTGGCCCCCTTTGATATTGCGCACCACGCCGGAGAGGGGGGGAGAACTCGACCTGACTCAACCGATGGAACTGACCTTTGATCAGCCGATGGACAAGGAATCGGTCGAATCGGCTTTCACATTCGACCCTCCTGTGAAGGGGGTTCTTTCGTGGGTGAGCGATCAGATGGTTCGTTTTGAGCCGGCGCAGCCCTTTGAGAGAGGTCAACAATATACCGTACGGGTGTCGGAGGTCGCCAAGAGCGCGAAGGGTATCGCCTTGGCCCATCCCTTTGAGGCCCGATTTAACACCATCGGGTTCTTGGAGGTAGCGGTCACGCAGCCAGAAGATGGGGCAAGCGAAGTGGCCTCTGATATTACCGTCACCGTCCTCTTCAACCGTCCCGTGGTTCCGCTGGGCGCCATCGAAGAACAGGCGTCCTTACCGCAACCTTTGACCTTCCTGCCACCGGTGAGGGGCAAAGGGGAGTGGCTTAATACCAGCATCTACCGTTTCACGCCCGAGGGCGATGGGTTTGCCCCTGCCACTACCTACACGGCAAGGGTTGCGGCCGGTCTAGCCGATATCTCTGGTGCCATTATGGCGGAGGATTACGAATGGCGGTTCACTACGGTGATGCCGGCCGCCGTGGCCAGCGACCCAGCAGCCAACACCATCTACGCAGATGTAACCCCCACCATCGAACTCTCATTCAACCAGCCGATGGATCACAAAAGCACCGAGGGTAAGTTCACCCTGATCCATTTGGGCGATCCCACACCTATCCCTGGGGAGTTCTCATGGCGCAAAGGCGGGATCGTTCCTCCGCCGCCGGAGGAGGAAGAATATACTCCCTGGCCATGGGAGGAAGGAGGAGGACCAGAGGAAGTCGGCGTAGAAGTGATGAGTTTCACCCCTTCTAAGCCCTTGGATTACGATACAGATTACAAGGTTACCCTTGCTCCTGGCGCCTTGAGTGCGGCCCGCAAAGATGTTGGTACCGCCGCCGAGTACGGCTTTATCTTCACCACCATCCCCTATCCGAAAGTAATCAGCACCTTTCCCGAGGATGGTGATACCGGTGTTGACCCCTGGTTAAACCTGCAAATCACCTTCTCCAGCCCGATGAACCCGGAGAGTCTGAGGTTCGGGGAGAGTTTGTTGATCAAACCGACATTTACCATCACCCAGGTACACACCTATTGGTCAAGCAGCAACACCCAACTCGATATCTCCTTTCCTACTGAGCCCTCTAGTGAGTATGAAGTTACCTTGGGAGAGGCTCTGGAAGGGCGATACGGGCAAAAACTGGACAAGGGCACCGTGATTAGGTGGCATACCAGAGCCCATGATCCCCTGATTATGCTCCAGGCCCCCGATCGTATTGGGGTATACAGCGCCTACGGCATAACGCAGTTGTACTTTACGGTGCGCAACCTAAGCCAAGTCGATTTCAGTTTGTACCGTCTTCCGGCAGAAGATTTCTACCGCCTCAATGGTGATAATTGGTGGGAGTACTGGGATGGTTACACCCCGGACCACGCTAACCTTATGCGCCGCTGGAGCATCGAGACCGTCCCACCGCTTAACGAGAACCGCATCTATCGCACCTCACTTACCGAGGAGAATGAACCCCTGGGGCCTGGTATATACTATCTGCAGGCTTCGGCAAGCCCAGAGGCTGTCTACGAGGAGACCGGGAGGCTGGTGAAGCCCCTCAGTCGCCTGATGCTGGTTGTTTCCAGGAACAATCTGACCTTGAAGAACAGTAACCACGAGGCGTTGATATGGGCGACCAGCATGGAGACGGGCAAGCCCTTGGCAAGCCTGCCGGTGAGGGTGACCGATGGCAAGGGTGAGATCCTCTTCACCGGGAAGACTAACGCTCTTGGGGTGCTCGAGGGCGAGTTTCCAGAGCGGGTAGATATGTATGAACCACTTTTCGCCTTTGTTGGCGACCCTGATGCCCCGGATGACGACTTCGCCGCGGTTTCAAACCAGTGGTACAGCGGCATCGAACGTTGGCAGTTTGGCCTTCCGGTGGAAGATTACTTCCAGCCCCATACCGGTTTCTTTTTCACCGATCGAGCCATCTATCGCCCCGGTCAAAAGGTCCACTTTAAGGGGATCATTCGCCTGGACGATGATGCTCGCTACACTCTGCCAGGCGAGAACGAGAAGGTTTACGTTACCATCTACGACCCCGAGGGCAAAGAGGTCTACAGCCGCACTTTGAGCGTGAACGAATTCGGCACAGTTTTTGACACCTTCAGCCTGGGTGAGGAGGCAGCGCTGGGGAGTTACTATATTCACGCGGTTTACCGAGGAGCGGATATACCAGGGGTTGATTTTCTGGTGGCGGAGTACCGTAAACCGGAATTTGAGGTGGGTATCGAGACCGATAAGGCCGAATATGTGCAGGGCGAGCGCATCAAGGTCACTGCCCAGGCAACATATTTCTTCGGTGGCGCGGCGGCAGATGCGGACGTACACTGGAGCCTGCTAACGCAAGACTATGCCTTCGATTACGCTGGCCTGGGATGGTACGATTTCACTGATTATGACTTCAGCCGTGCGCTTCCAGAAAGGTATTATTATGGGTATGGGGAGTTGATCGCCGAAGGAGATGGTAAAACCGATGGCTATGGGCGCTTCACCTTCACCCTTCCCACGGATATCGCCGAGCGCACCGCTAGCCAAATCTTTACCATCGAGGTGAGCGTCACCGATATCAACAACCAGCAGGTAAGCAACCGCACGGATGTGATTGTGCACAAGGGCTTCTTCTACATCGGTCTGCGACCCGAAAAGTATGTAAATCAGGCTGGCAAATGGGCAGATGTGGAGATCATCACCGTGGGCTGGGAGAGCGAACCCCACCCCGACCAAAGGCTAACCGTTGTCTTCAACGAGCACAATTGGTATAGCGTGCAGGTGCAGGCCGAGGATGGTGGTTTCTATTGGGAGACGGAGGTTGAGGATACCCCGGTATTCACCACCACGGTGACCACTGATAATGGGGGAAAGGCGACCGCCGGCTTCACCCCCGAAAAGGGGGGTGTATACAAGGTCGTCGCCTACGGGTTGGATCGGCGCGGGAATGAGGTGCGCAGTTCTACTTATCTTTGGGTCAGCAGCGAAGAATACGTTGGTTGGCCTCAGGAAAACCACGATCGCATCGATTTGGTGACCGATAAGAAGCAGTATAAGGTGGGGGATGTGGCCACGATCTTGATCCCACACCCCTATTCGGGCACTGTGGAAGCGCTCATCACCCAGGAGCGGGGCCATATCTACGACTATGAGGTGAAGACGCTGCCTTCGAACTCGGAGCAGATCAAAATCCCCATCACCGAAGAGATGATCCCCAATATTTTCGTCTCCGTGGTGGTGATGAAAGGCGCTGATCCCGAAACGGGGGAACCGGCCAGCCTAAAGGTGGGGTATGCCCAGTTGTCCATCGATCCGGCGGAGAAGCAACTGAAAATCAGCCTGACCCCCGATAAGGAGGGAAGATATGAACCGGGCGAAGAGGTCACTTACAATATCCTTACTACCGACTCCACCGGAAAACCAGTTCAAGCAGAATTGGCACTTAATCTGGTGGACCTCGCGGTGCTAACTTTGGCGGAGCAGCGAGGCTCGTTGCTCGACCAGTTCTGGCGTGAGCGCGGCTTAGGTGTGAATACGGCGGCCAATCTGACCCTCTCCGTTGACCGCATCAACCGCCTCATTGAGACGGGGGAGAAGGGGGGTGACGGCGGACGAGGCGAAGAGTTTGGGGTGGTGCGCCGTCGCTTCCCAGATACCGCCTACTGGAACCCGGCCGTGGTGACCGACGAGGATGGAAAGGCCCAAGTGACGGTGGAACTGCCGGATAGCCTCACCACCTGGCGTCTGGGGGCGCGCGCCATCACCAAGGATACGGTTGTGGGTGAGTCGAAGGTGGATATCGTCACCACCAAGGACCTTCTCGTGCGTCCAGTCGCTCCACGCTTCTTTGTAGTGGGCGACGAGGCGACGCTCTCAGTTGTGGTCCATAACAATACGGATGAGGCTGTATCAGCAGAGGTTCTATTCGAAGCCGATGGCCTCACCATCGGAGATAGTGCACGCCGGAAGGTAACTATCCCCGCTAGAGATAAGGTAAAAGTGGACTACGCGGTGACCGTCGGCGATCAGCCGGTTGCCAAATTGCGCTTCGGAGCGCGTGCCGGGGAACTAGCAGATGCCATAGAGATCCTATTGCCCATCTATCGCTACAGCACGCCCGAGACGGTCGCCACCGCAGGTCTCTTGGAAGAAGATGGTATGCGTCAGGAAGGGGTGGCACTACCCATGCGCTTCGATCCCACCCAGGGCGAGATTACTATCCAGATCGATCCCTCCCTCGCTGCCGGAATGCGGGAAGGTCTTACTTTCCTTGAACACTTTCCCTATGAATGCACCGAGCAAACGGTAAGCAGCTTCCTTCCCAATATCTTTACCTATCGTGCCTATCAGAAGCTAGGGTTGGATCGCCCCGATCTGGCGAAGAAACTGCCAGAGCTGGTGAGCGTAGGCTTACAAAGGCTTTACGCTCAACAGCATTACGATGGCGGCTGGGGCTGGTGGGTGGCTGATGAGAGCGACCCCAACCTGACCGCTTACGCGCTTTTGGGCTTGATTGAAGCGCAGCGCGCCGACTTTCCGGTGGAGCAAACGGTTATCGACCTGGCGGTGGACTTCCTGCGGAGCAGCCTGGTGCAACCGCGCGACCTAGAGGCGGCATGGCAGGCAAATCGCCAGGCGTTCGTCCTTTACGTGCTGGCGGAGGCAGGTGCAGGCGACCTGGGCAGGACGGTAGTGCTCTTTGAGCATCGCCAGAAACTGGACTACTTCGGTCGCGCTCATCTGGCAATGGCGCTGAGCATCCTAGAGCCTCATGACAACACTCGGGTGCGAACGCTGTTGGCTGATATGACCAGCGGAGCGATCGTCAGCGCCACCGGCGCGCATTGGGAAGAGGAGCAGGTTGACTACTATTCCATGAACACCGATACTCGCTCCACAGCCATCATCCTGGCCGCGCTTGCCCGGCTCGATCCCGAGAACCCGCTGGCAGCCAACGCTGTGCGCTGGCTGATGAGCAACCGCCAGGAGGGGTACTGGGAAACGACACAAGAGACCGCCTGGGCGATCATCGCTTTAACTGAGTGGATGGTACACAGCCGTGAACTGGAAGGTGCCTATAGGTATCAAGTCGATTTGAACGGTGAATCGATCGGAGAAGGGGCGGTCAGCCAACAGACGGTGGATGAATCGATCCGCTTGCAAGTAGCCGTGCGCGACCTCTTGGCGGACGAGGTCAACCGCCTGTTGCTTCAACGGCTTCCACCGGAGGGGGAGGAGAGGGGAATAGGGCAGTTATATTATAGTCTCTATCTCCGCACCTACAAGCCCGCCCATGAAGTAACCGCCTTGAGCCGAGGGATTATCGTAAGCCGGCAGTACTCTCTGGCGGAGGATGAGGGCGAGACGGCCATCAGCCAGGCAAAGGTGGGCGATGTCATTGAGGTGAAGTTGACGATCATCGCTCCCCAGGACCTACACTACGTGGTGGTTGAAGATCCGATCCCTGCCGGGACTGAAGGCCTGGACCAAAGCCTGAAGATCACAAGCGTCGTGGGGCAAGCGCCCGAACTAATACGCACCGATCGAAAGGCCCCCTGGGACGGCTATGGTTGGTGGTGGTTCAGCCAGAGCGAACTGCACGATGAAAAGGCGGTCTTGTTTGCCACCTACCTGCCGAAGGGAACGTATGAATATACCTACCTGATTCGCGCCAGCCTGCCAGGCGAATACCGAGTGATCCCGACAAACGCCTACGAGATGTACTTCCCCGAAGTGTCTGGGCGCAGTGATGGCGCGCTCTTTAAGATCACGGGTGAGTAAGGCTTCGCGGAGGCTCCTCAGCAGGTAAAGTGGGGTAGGGAGGTGGGGCCAGGGAACGGGGCTCCCGGATGCGCCCCGGTATTGTAAGAGATATTGGCCTCTATCATCCTGTCCAACTGACAGGGAATTGGATAGGAAGAGGGATCATGAAACAGATAGGTGAGAAGAGGAATCTAGAAGCCCTTTGGTTCATGGCAGCGATCTGTCTAAAACGAGAAAGAAAATATATTGCAAGGAAAGAGAAATGGTTTAGCCTCTTTATCCTCAGCGTGGCGATAGGACTGGCTGGAATATTCGTGGGATGCAGGCCTTCCGTACCGCCCCCCGACCTGACACCTGTGACGCCGTCTGCCGCACCGAACATTGGGTCCATTCTCCCGAACAACGCCGCGTGCGTAGTCGAGCTGGCCCGCTGGGGGAATGGCTCGGTGCTTCAGGTGACTTACTCTCCCCATGGCCGCCAGATGGCGTTGGTTACCTCGCTAGGCGTCTACATCCATGAGACTGAAACCATGGCTCTGCTGCGCACCTTTGAGACGGATCTTGACCAGTATTCCGTGGCTTTCTCGCCCGATTGGACGACCCTGGCCTGGGCATCGGGGAACGAAATCCGACTTCTGCGCCTCTCGGATGGCAACCTGCTGCGCACCCTGACCGAACAACCGGGCACCGAGACCAGATTGGTCTTCTCGCCAGACGGCAGCCTTCTGGCCAGTCTCCTCTTCCCGCCGGGTGACGAGGTCTACACCGGTGCTGTGGAGCTCTGGCGAGTCGCCGATGGAGCCTTGTTGAACACCTGGGACTCGCTCGGAGACCATATGGCCTTTTCGCCGGATGGAAGAATGTTAGCTTCCTGGCATACAATGACCGGCATCCGCGTGTGGCGAGTGCCCGACGGCAAGTTGTTGTACACCCTGGAGGACTGGATCAATGATGCAGCTTTCTCGCCAGACGGGGAGATCCTGGCCTTTGCCACGGGGGACGCAGTGCGCTTGTGGCGTGTCTCAGACTGGACCTTGCTGCGAGAGGTAGAAGGCAACACACTTGATACGGCAATCAGGGCCGCCTTTTCCCCGGACGGAACGATGTTGGCTTCTATCTCATATACAGGAAGGGTCCAGTTGTGGCAGGTGGCGGACGGCAAATCCCTAGCGAGTTTTGGACCGGGATCTGGTACATGTTACGGCGCCTTGGCCTTTTCGCCCGATAGCCAGACCCTGGTTTCTGCTGCGATGGATCTCCAGTTCTGGCGAGTCCCTGATGGCACGTCCATCCGCATCCTGGAGGGGTACATCCCGCCGGTGCGATCCGTGGCCATCTCCCCGGATGGGAGGACGATCACTGCGGTGTCAGAGGGACCATCAGCAGCGGGCAGCAACGTGCGCCTATGGCGGGTCTCAGATGGGAGTGCACGAGCTTTGGCAGAAGGCGGTGAGGCGTTAAGCGTAGCCTACTCACCTGATGGAGCACATCTGGCATTGGGGATGTGGGACGGCACGGTGTGGCTCTGGCAATTATCGGATGACAAGCTGTTGCACACCATGGAAAGGCACTCGGCCCAGGTACAGAGCGTCGCCTTTTCGCCAGATGGGAAGCTGCTGGCATCCAGTGCCATGGGAGAGGTCCGCCTGTGGCAAGTTGGTGACGGCACGTTGTTGCGCACCCTGGAACCTTCTGGTGCTGGCTGGATGGAGAGTGCGGCCTTCTCCCCCGACGGTGATTTCCTGGCGTCGTTCTCAAACGGCAAGGTCTGGCTGTGGCAAATGCCCGATGGAGCCCTGGTGAACAGCTTCGAAACGGAAGACGATGGGTATGCTGGTAGCGTGGCTTTCTCACCCGACAGCGCGGCTCTGGCGCTGGGAAAACACGACAAAGTGCTTGTGTGGCAAGTTGCAGACGGCAAGCTGTTGCGGACGCTGGACGTACCCGCAGGTGTGTCAAGCATCGTCTTCTCACCGGATGGATCGCTGCTGGTCTCGGCCTCGGGTGATACCGTTCAATTGTGGCGGGTTTCTGACGGCAGCCTGCTGCACACCCTGGCTGGGCACACGGGCGTGGTTACAAGTGTCGCGTTTTCGGCGGATGGCCGATTCATCGCTTCGGGATCATGGGACGGCACGGTGAGGTTGTGGGGAGTGAGTGGATCCACCCGTTAGTAGCGCGATGACCAAGGAAGTGACTCAAGAAATCAAGGCAGCTACGAAGAGAGTGAAGGTGAGACGAACCAAGGTCTTGAGATGGATAAATATACCGTCAGCTACGTTCTACGGTGCTTGAGGTCGAAGCCTAGGGAGGGGGCAGAAAGCGAAGACAAAAAACTGGAGAGACCCAGGTGATTGACAGGTTGAAAGAATTAGTGGAGAGTCATCCTGCCTACGGGTATCGTAAGAGGGGAAGCAGTTCAAGAGGATACGCACCGATCGAAAGGCTCCCTGGGAAGGCTATGGCTGGTGGTGGTTCAGCCAGAGCGAAATGCACGATGAAAAGGCGGTCTTATTCGCCACCTACCTGCCGGAGGGAACGTATGAATATACCTACCTGATTCGCGCCAGCCTGCCAGGCGAATACCGAGTGATCCCGACAAACGCCTACGAGATGTACTTCCCCGAAGTGTCTGGGCGCAGTGATGGCGCACTGTTTAAAATCGCGGAAGAGTGAGGCTTTGCAGAGGTTCCAGGCGTCCTACCATAGAGAGGGGGTCTGCTCGCAGCAGGATTGCCCCTCCCTAGTATAGCAGATACGCCTGGTATTGATTGAGGGCAAGTTTCGTGTTATCTTGGTTACGTCTCATTTCACTTCGGTATACCCCTCTTTGTCGATAGGTCATCCCACATCGTAATGATACCAGGCTACAGGCTACATAGGACAAAAGGTTGTACCCGGAGGGTTTTTAATATGACTCCACAGCATAAGGTAGCGGTGGTCACTGACAGTTGCAGCTCCGTTAGACCAGAAGATGAACTGGCAAATAGATATGAGGTAGTCATTATCCCTGTTGATATCAAGTTCTTTGAAGGTGGCCGTTATGTTCCCTATTCTGACCTTGAGATTAGTCCAAAGGAGTTTTATCAAAGAATGCGTGCTTCTGAGAAACTTCCCCAAACCTCAGGAGCAATCACGGGGAGAATTGCTAAAGCTTTTGAAAGACTTTCAACAGAAACTGATTCTATTATCTCAATCCATGTCACTTCAAAGCACTCTGTTGCTTGGGAGTCCGCTCTTTTGGGGAAGAAACTAGCCCAAGAGAAGATTCCCGGGCTTTTGATTGAGGTGATTGATTCGAAACATATATCTTTTGGGCTCTGGTTTCTGGTGGAGCACGCCGCTGTGCTGTCGCAAAAAGGCGCTAATCTCGAGCAGATAAGGGAGGAACTCTTACAGATGATCCCTCATATTCATCTCCTGGCGGTTCTTGAGAGCTTTGAGAATTTGAAGCGCGGCGGTCGGGCAGATGATCTAGTTAAAGCCCATTTAGCTTCCTTACTTTCAATATATCCAGTGATAGGGCTTAAGGGAGGGAAACTGGTACAGTTTGCACGAGCGCGGAGCCCCGAAAAGGCGAGAAAGAAGATGATCGAGATGATAGGCGATAGTGGCAAGTTGGTCAGGATGGCAGTCCTTCACACCAACATTCCTGGGATGGCGGAAGAAGTTAAAGCGTCCTTACAGAAGATCTATAAGGGAGAGATTCCCATCTACGAGGCGGGGCCTGTGCTTGGTGTTCATGCTGGAGAGGGAGCTGTGGGCGTGGCCTTCCAGACAGCCTAAGATGTGTGGGGGCGATTCTTAGCAAGCCTTACAGGTCTTCGAAAGCGGGAAGGCATCAGGGGAAACTCAGGGCAGGATCGCACCGTTTTAGAGCCCTTCTAACGGGAGACTCAGCGGATGTAACTATCAACATACACCGGGGTGATCTCAAACGGTCAGAATAGTTCAAGTGGATAGTTCTATATTCAAAAACGTCTAGGGATCGGGGCCTGAGCGGGGTCTGGTAGAGTGATGATGCTTGAACTGAAGTGGCACCACCGTTGATGGTGCCTCACTTCTCAGGAAGGACCAGCCGGATTTAAGTCGGCTAGGCGGAGCGGATACCGCTGGCGTCATGCGGAGGATCAGTAGAGGCCCTTGCCTTCGATTGGGGCCTTCTCCATTCGTGCACCCTCAATAGGACTAGCGCCCCCACGAAGAAACAAAGAGCAATTCCCCTAAAGAGGACACCATATCCCAGGCCTTCTTGGCGCGCGTTGAAGAAATCGAGGAGTGGCCCGCCCAACCTAGCCGCAGCGGAGCCACCACAAGTAGCTACATTAGCGATGCCCATATATCTCGCTGCCTCTGCCCTGGGGATGAGGTCCGTAGCGAAGGCCCAGTTGCTGCTCAGGAAGATCCCCATGGCCAAGCCGATTGTGCCACCGTATATGAGCAATTCGGTGAGACTGTCGGCTGTGAGGAAAAGCAACACACCTACTGTGGCCATGAGGCCGGAGAAGATGAGCAAGGGTTTGCGCCCCACCCGGTCAGAGAGGTAGCCTGCCGGGTAGACGATGAGGAGGATGGCGGCGCCGACGATGGCGGTGAGGCTTCCCGCCAGTTCAGTGTAGTTGGGAGCCCTGATGACGTCCTTTATGAAGTACAGAGAGAATATCTGTACCGCGGTCAGACCTACGAAGATGAAGAAGCGGGAGAGCAGAAGCCACATATAGTCCGAGTGCTGGCGGACATCGACATTGAAGGTGGCACGAGCATGGCTGAGCAAGGGCTTGCCGTTCACTTGGACTCCCGGCTCCTCGTGGGTGGTGAAGGCAGTGATAGCCACGCTCGCCAGGAGAGCAGCGACGATCACTCCTCCTGCAGCCCAGATGAGACCTCGTTCCATGAGGTAGCCCGCTATAAAGGTCGAAAGGACGGCTCCCAGGATCTCTATTATCTGTTTGATACCGGAGGCCTCACCCCTTTGGTCCTCCGGGACCAAGTCGGGAATGATCCCTTGGTAGGGACCTTCAGCGGTGTTGGAAGAGAGTTGGAGCAGCATATACCAGGCGAAGAGGAGCCAGAGGTTGCCGGCTGCTAGGAGGAGGGTGAGGAAAATGATATTAAAGAAAGTACCCACCAGGATGAATGGTCGGCGGCGTCCCCATTTGAGGGTGGAAGCATCGCTGACAGCCCCTATGATGGGCTGATAGACCATGGCCAGGATCAAGCCCAGGAAGGTGATGAGGCCCAGGGCTGTCCCCTTCAGATGTTCGGGAGCCAGATCCAGGATCCTCACCGGCAGGATAATGGAATGAAGGCTATTCCACAGGAAGTTGAGACCTATCCAAAAGATGTTGAGAGTTGTGAGGTCGATGAGACGCAGTCTCTGTACCACCCTCCCATTTTCGTTATGTGTTGGACGATAAACTCGTAGGCGGCTTGCCATACCTCCTCCCTCTCGCTGTCCACAGTAACGGAGTGGCCGGCCTTGCGGGACCAGAGAAGCAGTTTCTCTTTCGAGTCGAGATGGCCCACGGGTCACCTCGGCGACACTCTCACAATCGTGCTTGCACTCCGCTACCAAAGGGTGAGCCTTGCGTAGTGGCAAGAGTAGGTGCTTATTGTGCTTTCTAATCTAACACGGATGAAGGGCAGACGCAACGGGCTGCTCTTGACAGCAAGATGAATGCGCCCTCCATCTACTCTACAACCCGTGACAACCAACCTCAGGACCAGATCAGACCCTCTTAAACCAGTTATAACCGGCGATTCTTCGGGTGTAGTTATCAACGTAGGACCGCGGCGTGATCTGAGATAGTTAGAAGGGGTCGTATGGATAGTTCCATTCTATGCATAGCAACAGTATCCCTGAGGACCGGCCGAAGTTATATGAACCAGGGCAGATTTTGGTATCAGTCCGGGGTGTCTCAACAGGAAGCGCCGCCGTCGGCCCCGGCAACACAGCCTTGAAGGGAGCCTGACGGTCATCTAATCTAGTATGCTTTGAGGCGAACCCCGACATGAGATGGAAGGGTTTCTCAAGGGGGGAAGATTCAGGGGTGATGCTTGCAGATGCCAATGTACAAGAAGGCGGTCCGAACATCTGCTCGCTTAGGGCTATTGGGCTTGAGAAGACTGCGCCAGGGCAGAGAGCTCCGTATAGCAGGGGGCCGTTGGATGTTAACTCGCGAAGTCAATCTATGACCATGCGGATATTTTGGTGATCCGGTGAAGGAGTACACCTGCTCGCGGCCCTAGTTACCCGTTATCGGATCTCTATCCATTGCAGCGCTGATATGGGGCCTGGGGAGGAGCCTACTTAGGTCGGCGATGCAACAGTTACAGATGAGTGTCAGGGCTTTTCATCGGATATTGAAGTTAGCACGTACAATAGCAGGCTTGGCTGGGGAGGGGGAGATCACCACCGTTCACTTGGCGGAGGCTATACGATATCGGCCTCAGAGGCAGATGTGAGGAGGGGTAGGCTCAAACGTCTTTTGAAGGCAAAACCACGATTTCGTACCTCCCCTTGGAAATCTTGACCATAATTAGATCTTCGAAACGGCTTAGTAGCGATGATAAAACTCAACCCCTCCTATCTCCGTGAAACTGTAGCCCCCCACTTCTCTCAAGAACTCTGTTGTATCTCGCAGATCTCGGAGAATCGACCGACTACCCCTTGGTATACCCCTTGATATATGTCGAACAAGCGAAGATAGAGCTGGTGGGTTTTCATGTTCGGAGTGTAGCAGGCCTTGATAGGCACATATTCCCTTACCTCCCGAAGGTCCTCTATCTGTCCCAAGGCATACATCGCTAGAAGAACCGCTCCCAGCGCGGTGGTTTCAACGACTTGAGGGACGATGATTTCCCGCCCAAATACATCGGTCACAATCTGAACCCATAGGGGTGAAAGTAGGAAGCCACCAGACCCTCGAATCTCCCTTATCTCTCCAGTAACCTCCTCCAACGCCAGAAGGAGGCTATACATTCCGTAGGCAACCCCTTCCATAATAGCTCTAAGAAAATGGCGATGGTCATGGCGTAGGGACAAGCCAAATAAGACACCTCGGGCGTTGGGATTCCAATTAGGGCTCCTCTCGCCGGTCAGATAGGGCAGGAAAATCAAGCCCTCCGAACCAACGCCCACCTGGGCTGCCTCCTCATCAAGAGTTTTGTATTTTTTCTCCCCTATAGGGTAGAACTTCTCTCGAAACCATTGGTATACCAGGCCGGCGTTATTTACTGCTCCACCCACGACCCAAGCCTTGTCAGTTAGCAGATAGCACCAAGTTCTCTCCTTCTCATCCAATTTCGGCTCCACGGAGAGAACGCGCACCGCCCCGCTGGTTCCGATCATACAAGTTAACTGCCCAGGCCCAACCGAACCAGCACCCAAGTTGGAGAGGAGCCCGTCTCCGGCCCCAATGACAATCAGCACATCAGAACGGATGCCCATGGCCTGGGCGTAGCGGGGCTCAAGGCCCTCAACTACGGTAGTTGTTGCCACATGCTCCGAAAGTCTATCAGCCATGATGCCCACTATCCCAAGCGTATCATAATCCCAATCAAGATTGTGGATGTTGAAGAGCCCGGTGGCAGAGGCTATCGACCGGTCAACTAGGTATCTATTCAATAATTTGTGGAGCACGTATTCCTTTAGAGAGATGAATTTATAGGTCTTTCGATACGCGCTCGGAAGGTTCTCATGGATCCAAACGATCTTGGAGGCAGGATATATAGGATGAACTGGGCATCCAGTTCGTTTATAGATTTGGTGGGCATTGTGTTCTTCCCTAAGAAGAAGGGAGCAATCCTTACTCCGCGTATCCGCCCAGATTAAGGCTTTGGTGAGTGGAATACCCTCCCGATCCACAGCCAGGAGGCTATGGAGGGTCCCGCCAAAGGACAATGCCCAGATATTCTCGGGCGACACACGGGAGGTAAGGACAGCCCTCCTCACCGCTTCCATGACCCCAGCGAACACTGCCTCCGGGTCCTGTTCCGCCCAGGAGGCGTGCGGTGAAAGGATAGAATAGGGGCTACTCCCTTCTCCTAGGCATTTCCCTTCTAAGTCGGCAACTATGCACTTACAACCCGTAGTTCCTATATCGATGCCGAGGATATATTTCCCCGCGGACAACTTCCCACCTCACTTTTTCTGCCAGTCGGTATGAAAAACCCCCTCTTTGTCGACTCGCTTATAGCTATGCGCCCCAAAGTAATCCCGCTGGGCTTGAACGAGGTTGGCGGGCAAACGTGCGCTCCGGTATGCATCATAGTAGACCAATGAGGCACTCATAGCCAAGCAAGGGACACCAAGGGCAACTGCAGTTTTAACTACGAAGCGCCAGGCATTCTGCCGGCTCTTCACGGCTGCTGCCAACTCTGGATCCAGCAAAAGATTTGATAGGTTAGGGTTTTGCTCAAACGCGAGGCGGATCTCGTCCAACAACCGCGCCCGGATGATAGATCCACCCCGCCAGATGCGAGCGATCTCCCCCAGGCGGAGGCCGTAGTTGTATTCGCGGCTAGCGACCTGCAAGATGGCCATCCCCTGAGTGTAGGAGCAAATCTTTGAAGCATAGAGAGCCGCTTCCAGTGCCTCAATAAACTCCCTCCGGTCGCCTTGATATCGAGGCGAAGGGCCGGATAGTACCTGGGAGGCCGTCGCTCGTTCTCCCTTATAGGTCGATAGGTCTCGTGATTCCACCGCCGCACCGATAGTAGGTACGGGCACGCCCAATTCGAGAGCGTTCTCTAAGACCCACCTGCCCGTGCCTTTCTGTTCAGCCACATCCAGGACCATCTCTACCAGAGGCTTCCCGGTCTCCTCGTCGATCTTGGTGAATATATCCGCCGTTATCTCGATGAGATAGGAGGAAAGTTCACCTCGGTTCCATTCGGCGAAGAGCTCATGTAACTCCGCAGCCGACAGGCCCAACGCCCGCCGTAATAAGTCGTATGCTTCAGAGATGAGTTGCATATCACCGTACTCGATCCCGTTGTGGATCATCTTCACATAGTGGCCGGCGCCTCCAGGCCCGATATAGGCCACACATGGCTCTCCATCTACCTTGGCTGCTATGGCAACGAGGACCGGCTCCACCATCTCATAAGCCTCCCGCTGACCCCCAGCCATGAGGCTTGGTCCCCAGAGGGCACCGTATTCGCCCCCGGAGATACCCATGCCAAGGTATAACACCCCCAGCCTATGGAGAGCCTTGGCTCGGCGCTCGGTCTCCTGGAAGAAAGAGTTCCCCCCATCGATAACCAAATCACCTGCCTGTATATAAGGCTTAAGTTGCTCGATCAGAGCGTCCACCGGCTCTCCAGCCTTGACCATGATCAGGATCTTTCGAGGAGTCTTTAGTGACTGAACGAACTCCTCGAGGGAATAGGTGGGCAGGATCTTCTTACCGCGCGCTCGCTTCTCGATAAACTCCTGGGTCCTACTGGCGGTGCGGTTGTAGACCGCCACCGAGAATCCGTTCCTCTCCATATTCAAGGCTAAGTTCTGGCCCATTACCGCGAGGCCGATAAGGCCAAGATCTTGCTTCGTCATCCTTACCTTTCTAGACCCTCCTCCCAGCCACGAAGCCGATAGAGGCTCTCCCCGGCTTTCTTTACCAACAAGATGCCCTCATCCTCTCGATTCTCCCATTCGGATGGATGAACCTTTGCTGGGTCCATATATCCTAGGGTGAGACGCTGACAGCGCTCCTTAGGGATAGCTGTGGCCAGGGCGACCTTGATCCTTGTCCGCTCCACACCACCCTCGAAGGTGCCTAACCCCTTGAGCAGGGTCGAGTGAGCCAGCACGCATTTTGGGATATTCTCGAAACGGTCCATCTGCTCCAGGAAGTAATCCCGCGTATGATAACCGATCTGGTCGATGAGTCGCCCATGGGTATAGGAGACCTCGGTGATATGAGGAGCGTAGATGATCAGCTCGCCACCATCTGCCACCACGGGTTCAATCTTGAACATGGCTTTTGCTCCGGTCCATAGATCGTCGTATATGGTTGACGCCATGGACAATACCCTCTCAAAGGGCTTATCCACGTAGATGATACTTAACTTGGCGGAGAGATCTGCCGCCTGTTTATGCGCCTCCACAGGTGGGCCGATGTAGAGACCCGCCAAATCGTTGTCCCTCGTAACCAGGCAAAAACACAGGATAGGCACCTCGATAAAGGAAGCAGCCTTGTTAATCATGTCACGAACAGGTGTCTCGATCGCACCATTAACCCGCATATTAGTTAGCAAAGCACCAAGCCAATGGGTAGCGTTGATTATCTCCCGACCGGCGATCCCAGGGAATAGGTATTTGTTGCCACCGGAGAAGCCAACCAGTTCGTGAGGGAACGTTGGCCCACAGATTATGAGTTGGTCGTAGTCGAAGATCATCTTATTCACGGCAACCGGAACCTCATCTCCTATTAGTTCGTGGCTTAGATCTCGAGCCTCTTTCTCGCTTATCGTGCCGATGATACGAAAGGTATCGGGGAGATCCCAACGGTGGTTGAAGACCTTAACATCCTTGTAGGTATGTGCGCGCTCCTGGGGAGTGAGCCCCATCAGTTTCGTAACCCTTTCTTCGGACATAAGGGGGTGAGTGCCCAGAGCCACAAGATAGTCCAAGGAGGAAACTCTCCTGCCCAAGATATCGTAGAAGAGTCGAAAGAAGAAGGGCAAGGGTGCAGTGCGTGTACCATCTGGCACGATAATTAGTACGCGCTTACCATCGAGGTTGAGCCCCTCTAGGCTCTCTATAGCCAGTTCTCTAACCTCGGTTTCAGATAGGAAACCGTTCTCGTAGCCCTTTCCAATGACCATCTGGACCTGTTAGCATTCGATTGTAGAAACCCACCATCTTATACACCGCTGAAAGCCGAAAAGCCACCGTCAACTGGGATCACTGTCCCATGTACAAAGGCAGAAGCCGGTGAAGAAAGCCATAACACCGTGCTTATCAGATCCTCAGGAACGCCGAAGCGGCCCATGGGGGTATGCTCGATGATTCTCCTCCCCCGTTCGGTCAACTCACCCGTGGTCTCATCAACTAATAGAAAACGATTCTGCTGCGTCAGAAAAAAGCCTGGTGCAATGGCGTTCACCCGAATCCTGTCAGAATAATTCTGTGACATGTATACTGCCAGCCATTGGGTGAAGTTGCTGACCGCTGCCTTGGCCGCCGAATAGGCAACAACATTAGTCAAGGGCCTGAAAGCGCTCATCGAGGAGATATTGATTATGCACCCTTCACCCTGCTCGGCCATTAGATTCCCAAAGACCTGGCTGGGCAAGAGGGTACCCAGGAAATTGAGATCCAATACCCAACGGATGGCATCGGTAGGCAAATCAAAGAAGGGTTGCTCGGCGCTGGTGGTCGCTTGTGGGTTGTTGCCTCCCGCTCCGTTGATCAAGATGTCGACTTCGCCGAATGTGGCCATCACTTCGTCACGCGCACTCTCCAAACTATCTTTGGAGAGGACATCAGCCTGGATAGCGACTACTTCACCCCCCGCAGCCCTGATATCGTCTGCTACCTTTTGGGACGCTTCCTCGTTTAGATCAAGCACCGCCACCGTGACACCCACCTGACCAAAAGCGCGGCAGATGCCTCCACACAAGACTCCCCCGCCACCGGTTACCACCGCAACCTTCCCAAGAAGGCCATAGAGTTTCTCCAAATACTCGGTATTCACGTTTACCCCCTTAGTCAAGAAAAAGCACGCCTACGTTACCAATCTAACTCGGCCAATGGTGAAAGATAGCCATCAACCTATCTTCATCCTTGCCCGCCGCTCAATTCCGAAAAGTGGATCCTCCTCCCCTCCTCCGCCGATAGGTAAGCGGTGTATATCACCTTCACGACCTCTCGGCCCAGCTCAACCGTCACTAAGGGCTCTCGGTCATAGATTACCGCTTCCACGAAATCCCGCAGTTCCTGGGGGTAGCCCAACATCCATTCCTCATCTATGCTGGGGTAACTCCAACCGGCTTTAGTCTCCAGCTTCTCTTGGATATACTCATGGGCGAAGACCGTTGGGTCAGGGGCGTATGCGCGGAGGAGAGTGCTATGAGTCAGATCCCCTTTTATATGAGTGTTGGAGAGGAGGAGTTCAAAGGTATCCTCCATCCCTCCCAGGGCGATATCGGAGGCCCCAAATACTCCCCGTGAGCCGTCACTGAAGTTGATGAGGACCGTAGCCCAGTTCTCCACATCCACCCAGTCGGTCACTAGCCATCTTCCCTCTCCCTTTAGGGAAGGGATCTTGCTGAGATCTCCCACCTCGGCATAGAGGCTCTCCACGGATATGGGCTTCCCGTACCTTCTCAACCCCTCCTTGGCCTTGAAGTAAAGTCCTGTCCCTATGGGGTGAGGGCCGAGCCGGATCAGAGCGCCACCACCGGAGTACCGCCACTCTTTGGCATAGTTGGCATGGGAGCCGCTATGGGACTCTTGAGCCCGTATCTCCAGGATGGTGCCTCCGCTGGCTTCGACCAACGCCTCCACCTTGCGCACCGCGGGCGAATAGAGCCAGTTCTCGGCATACATCAGTTTAACCCCGCAACGGTTGGCGACTTCGATCATCTCATCGGCATTGCGCAGCGCTCCCTCCAACATCTTCGCCTTCGCGGTGGCTGCTACATTCTCTTCACCATCTCCGAAGTAGCCGGTGAGGGGCTTTTCGCAGATGACATGCTTGCCGGCCTTGGCTGCCTCTATGGCAAAAGGCTTATGAAGGTGATTGGGTACGCAGAGATCAACTATCTGGATATCTGACTGCTGGATAACCTGCCGGTAATCATCCGAGAAATCGGCGATCCCATACCTCTTGGCGAAGGCTTCAGCCTCGGAGAGCGGCAACGCCGCCACCGCCACGATCTTCACCCCCAGATCAGCCATCCTCCTGTAGCAGCGAGCATGGATGTTGGCTGCAAAGCCTGCCCCGATGATCCCCAGGCCAACCTTCTTTGGCATCTGCCACCTCTCTATATAACCAAGGGTTCTCCTGCGCTCCCAAGCACTGGGCCTCTCCCCTACGCCTCGATATCCAAGTCCTTCGCGTCACCACACCGCTGAACCGTTTGGGAAGGCGATGCGTAGCCTCTTCGTGAGAGGAGGAAAATCGAACACGCTACTAGGGCGATGCCGGAGTTCAAAAGGAACATGCGGGCCAAACCGACTTGGTCGTAAAGGAAACCGCCCAGCAGAGAGCCCGCAAAGGCCCCCAGCCCGAATGTGGTGCTACTGAAGATCGCCTGAGCGGTAGCCCCCAACCCAGCCGGGGCCAGCCGAGAGATGTAGGTTACCCCGCCCACGAGGAAGGCGGTGAAGGATATGCCCTGTAGCAGCTGGACCACTACGAGCCATTCGGGGACAGATATAACAGACAAAAGGGTCCATCGCAGGGCATAGACGAGGAAGGCTATGGTCAGGAATCTGGAAATCCCCATCTGGCGGATCAACGCCCCCGATAGAAGCATCATAGGCACCTCGCTCACGGCTGCCACAGCCCAGGCCAATCCTATTAACCCCTCGCTGGATCCGATAGTGGCCATATATATGCTGAAGAATTGGTTCGCCCCAGCAATGGTTACCGATAGCAAGAAGATGCCGACCAGGAATAGTACGGTGGAACGTTGGCCTAGGATCTGCCTGAGGCCCTCTCGCAGGGGCTTCTGCCAGAGCTGTCGCCGTGGCGGTTGGAAGAGGGAAACTATGATCGACACGGCCATGAATGCTGCGAAAGCGTAGAAGAAGCGGGACAGTTCATCTTCCATCAGCCGCCCCACGGCCCAGGTAGAGACGATCCAACCTAGCGTTCCCCATACTCTCAGTTGGCCGTAACTTCTGTCCTGGCTAGAGGCTACCTCCAATGCCGCGCTATCCATGAGCGGGGCGATCGCGCTGCCGAAGAAGGCATAAACAAGGGAGATCAAGAAAAGCAGGGTGAAAAGAGAAGTGAAAGAGTAGGAAAAGCCTGCCACAAGGGTGCCCGCCAGAGCCAGGGTTAAGAGATGCCGATGAATCCCCAAGCGGTCGGCAAGCCCGCCCCAAAGGGTCGCCGCGAAAGGGCTCATCAGCGCTGGGATAGAGGCCAAGAGGCCTATCTGCAAGCCGCTGAGCCCTATCCGTTTGTAATAGAGGTTGAGGAAAGGGAAGAACGCGCCCAGCGCCAGATAGTAGCAGAAGTAGAAGGAGCGCGCGTAGAGCAACCTCCCTCCGCTTTGCCTTTCTGCCTTACCAAGCCCCCTGAATTGAGCCATAATCCAGAGACTCTCACTGGAGCCCTATCGACTGCTGACTGGAAGGCACGATGCTTGCATTATTGACTCTATATCCACACGGCCTCTCAGCCAGCACCGGAGGCGCTCCCTCAGCAGCGGACCATAAGTGCTATCTCTACCGATAGCAGAATTGGCGTCACTAATCAGAGCATCTTGTCATGCAAGAGCCCGTGGACGACGCCTAGCCGTATAAGATCCTGTAGTTCACCAACTGGATGCCTAACGCCTCGATGCGAGAGCGGATCTCAGGGGCGCAGAGCAGCCGCAACTCCTCCTCTCGGCGTCCGGTATACGAGTCTATCTTTTTCAGCTCTTGGTCCACGTAGCCCGGATGGCACATTAGTTCACTGATCCCCTCGTCCAGGCCCTCTAAGATGCGACCAAGCGTCTCCATCTGTACGGTCTGGTCGTAGAAATCGCATATGAAATAGTCGGGGTGAGCAACGCCTTTCTCGTCTAACATCCTTCGATCGACATCCAAATCCGAAAAGAACTCCTCAGGGGCCACCTCAGCAGAGAGGGGTGCTCGCACCGGCACCCCCAATTCGACGGCCAGTTCCAAATAAAGCCTAAAGAAGGGCGGCCAGAGGAAGACAAAGTGGTGACCATCCAGGTGATCGGGAGACCGTCCCGCTGGCCGTCGGAAAGCCTCCATCTGAGCCCTCCACTCCCTTTCCAACTCACCCAGATCTATCTCTTCTCTTAAGGCTAGTTGCTGCTCCCACCCTCGGAAGCCGCCGCTTTCGTCTACGAGCGAGGGAACTTGGGACGAAGGTGAAAGGGGCGGCCCGGCGGTGAAGACCAAGTGCAGACCTAGCCCCAGATCGGTTTCCTTGGAGGCTAGATTGACCCATTCCTGCGACCAAGGGAGATTCATCATGGCGCTAGAGCTGGTGACGATCCCCTCTTGATGTGCGTCCAGGATTCCCCGCGCTACTGCTGGCGAGAAGGCGAAATCATCGGCGTTGACTATTAACCACTTGCTCATCCTGAGAAAAACCTGGGCAGGTAATCCCTATCGGCCTCCAGCACTCGCTCCAAGTAACCCTTAGCCTTATTGTAGGATCCAACCAATGGGTTTGCCATCAGGGCCTCCAAAGCCAATCCTCGATCTCCCTCAAGTGCTGCCTCTATGGTGAGTTCCTCGTAGGCCTTTATCGCTTGGACTAAGCCTCGCACAGCCAGGGGCATGGGGCCGATAGACAAAGGCTCGATCCTTGAGCGCCGCACGATGGCGGGTACCTCCACGCATACGTCTGGCGGTAGCTCAGGCAGCGTCCCCTCATTCTTCACGTCCAAGACAAGACGCGCCCCCTTATCCAGCACCATACTCTCCATAACATCCAGGGCAGCCTCTGCATAGTGGGTGCCGCCTTTCCTGTCCAGAAGTTGTTGCGCCTCGGAGCCAAACTCCCCAGCGGCATACATTTCCATCAACCGGGCCTCGATCTCCACATCCTGTTCACCTCGCACGGTAGCCGCCCTTTTTTGCTCCGCCAATATGACATCGGGGAAACAATAGAAGCGAACGTACCAATTTGGCACCATCCCCCAGGTGCGCAGCAGCGCCGGCGGGATCAACCGGTCCACCAATCCATGGCCATATAGGCCCTTGTCGGGCCCGGTGGATTCGGCTATTAGACCGGGGAGGACATCTTCTCCATCCAGGTAGACTCCCCGCACCCAAGCCAGGTGGTTAAGCCCAAAGTAGTCTAAGGTGACTCGCTCTGGCACCACTTTCAGGTATTCGCTGAACCCAATGCGCAGATCGGTAGGGATATTACACAGCCCTACGATCCGGGCCGCGGTGTGCTTAAGCACCGCCTCAGTGACTATCCCCGAAGGATTAGTGAAGTTGATGATCACCGTCCGCGGGCTAAGGCGCTCCACCATCGCGGCTAGCTCTACCGCATAGGGCAGAATACGCAGGGCGCTCGTAAACCCTCCAGCCCCTACCGTCTCGTTGCCTACCATATCGAAATCTAGTGGAGTTCGCTCATCGCGCGTCCTCGCTGCCAGGCCGCCTATGCGCACTTGGGAGATCAGAAAATCGGCCCCGTCAATGGCTCGCTCTGCCTCAGAGGTTGTTTCTACCTCCACCTCTATCTCGGCCTCGCGGTAGAAAAGGCGTACCAGTGAGGCTATTACTTCCAGTCTCTCCCGGTTCGGATCCATCAGCGTGATCCGACTCACCGGTATCTCCCCTTGGCGCTCGATGAGGCCTTTCACCACCCGTGGCGTATAACTGCTAGCCCCGCCTATGATCCCCAACTTGAGTGTCATGGCCTATAACCCCTCTCTAAATCATAAGGCTAGGCCTTGAAGGCCCCTGCCATCAAACCGCTGATAAACTGGCGCTGCATGACCATAACCAATATGATCACCGGCACCGTTGCCAGCACCGAAGCGGCCATCTGAACCCCCCAGACCACCATGCCCTGGCGCATCTGCATCTGGGCGATTCCGATGGTCAGGGTGTACATATCCTCCTGACGTAGCATAACCAAAGGCCACAGGTAGTCGTTCCATACCATTAGGAACCTAAAGATGGCCAGGGTACCTAGAGCCGGACGGCTGAGAGGTAAGATAATCTGCCAGAACCTGCGGAACGCGCCCGCCCCATCCACTTTGGCTGCATCTAAGAGCTCATCGGGTATGGTTTCCATGTACTGTTTCAAAAGGAAAATGCCGTAAGCGTCCACAACTGCTGGCAGGATCAGCGCCTGGTAGGTATTAACCAGATGCAGTTTGGAGAACAGCCAGAAGGCAGGAATCAGCGTAGCGTAGATAGGTAACATCATAGTGCCGATCATCGTCCAGAAGAGCACTGTCTTTCCTCGGAAATTAAACTTGGCGAAGGTATAGGCCGCTAAGGCATCGAAGAATAGCACCAAAACCAGGCTGATGAGAGTGACTATGATAGTGTTCTTGTAGTATGCACCATACTTATATTGCAGGTTGTACTGGGGTCCAAACTGGTACCCGAAGAAGAGCCGTTTGTACTGTTCCAATGTTGGCTGGCGGGGGAATATACTCACCGAATAGATCTCCCCGTCAGGTTTGAAGGACATAGCCATCATCCATACATAGGGGAATAGATAGAAGATGGCGAAAAGGCAGAGAAAGAGCACCATGCCCGTCTTCAATATTCGCTGCCTACGACCCATTCCAATTCCTCCTAGTCTTATTACGCTGCTAAGGGCTAGAAGACCTTCGACACTTGACTACCCTCAGTACTAGACCTCCAACCGCACAAATCGGAAGTTGAGCCAACTGCCGCCAAACATCATCACCGTCAGGATCACAGCGATTGCGGAGGCATAACCAAACTTGTGATACTGGAAGCCAGAGGTGTATAGGTAGAGCGATAGGGTCTCCGAAGCATGCAGCGGGCCGCCGCCGGTCATCAGCTGAATCTGGGCGAAGATCCCCAAAAGAAAGATCACGCTGGTCACTAGCACAAATAGAAGGCAGGGTCGCAGGAGAGGCAAGGTTACGTGCCAAAACTCGGCCCAATCCCCAGCGCCATCGATCTTCGCCGCATCATACAACTCTTGAGGGATGCTCTTTAGCCCTGCAGAAAAGATAAGGGCATCCCAGCCCAAGCCAGTCCAGATGAGCATGATAATAATGGAGGGTAGTACCAGGTTAGGGTCTTTGAGCCACTCTTGTGCTGGTAAACCAAAGCGCTGCAAGAAAGCGTTGATGTAACCGTACTCAGCACTATATAACTGCTTCCAGATATAGGTGATGACTACAGCAGAGGTTACCGAGGGAAGGAAGAAGATCGCTCTAAGCCAACCAGCGAGTCGCTCCCCAATCTTGTCCAAAAGCACGGCCAGGAATAAGGAGCCCGCTGGGCCAACAATGGTGCAAATCACGGTGATGATCATGGTAACCCGGAGGTCATTCCAGAACCTTTTGTCCTGAAATAGATCGATGAAGTTCTGTAAGCCTACCAACTCTATCGAACGCATGCCATCCCATTGAGCCAGGCTGAGAAAAAGGGAAAAGGCGATAGGGATGAGCATGAAGGCCATAAAACCGAGATAGAAGGGGGATATGAAAACATAGGGGATGAGCCTATCCCATAGGCGTGACCAAATTGCTTCGCGCCTCAGTTGAGAGATATCGACAACTGTCATCTCTTCTTTCCTCCTCTACTGGTTAGTCCTCCTAAGATAGAAGGGGGTCCGGCTTGTTGCTTCATAAGCCGGAACCCCCTTTATCTGTGTTACTGCAATGGAGGCGCAGCGGCTACGGCTTCATCGAGAGCTTCCTTTGGCGTCGCCTGGCCAGTTGTGACTTTGCTGATGGCTTCGCCGATCAGGTCGGCAACCTCCAACGAAGGGAGCTGCATGGGCATGGTGCGCAGCGACATCTGGCTAAGAGTATCGCCCAGCGCAACACCAAAGTACTCGTTGACCTCATCGAAGGCAGGGTCGTCCCAAGAGGTCTTCAGTGCCGGCACGCCTGCGACGATCCTGTAGTACTCGGCCATCGACTCCGGGGTCTCGGCGTACTTTAGGAACTCCCAAGCCAGGTCCGGATCATCGGCCCCCTTGGGTATGGAGAGACATGCTCCACCCACGGCGGCGTCGTAGGGTCGCCCCTCCTCACCCCAGGGCAAAGCCGCGATGGCCCACTGCCCAGCCATGTCCGGAGCACCCGCGGCGATCTCGGTGGCGAACCAGGAGCCGTGCATGACCGCCATCACATCGCCGCCGCTGAGAGCCACCATCGGATCACCGTCTACGTCCCAGTCCCAGAGTCGGCCCACGTTGTAGACGTTAACCAGATCGGAGTAGAGTTGTAGGGCCTCGACCGCTACATCACTGTTGTAGATGTATTCAGTGCCCTCATCGTTCATAAGGTTGCCGCCCATGGGAGCCAAGAAACTCTGGTACCAAGCGTAATAGTCGCCTTGGTAGATAATAATCGCCGGCTTGCCGGTCTCCGCGACGACCTCCTGGACCAGAGTGATGAACTCCTCCGTGGTGCGAGGCATCTCGGTCATCCCTAGAGCCTCCATAGCAGCCTCGTAAACGTCCTTGCGGTAGAAAAGGAGGTTCCAGTCTAGGTCCAGTGGCACGCCGTATTGCACGCCCTGCCAACTGTACAGGTTCCAGCCGCCGGGCACGAAGTCATCGACGTTAAGTTCCGTCTCCGCTTTGTCCAGAGGAATTACCGTCCCGCCTCGAATCAGATCCCCCGTCCACATGGGGTCAAGGGTGACTACATCCGGCACTCCCACCCCAGAGGCCAAGGTGCTGATCACCATGTCTTGATAGGGATCGTACTCGAAGCGTTGTACGTCCACGGTCACGCCGGGATGCTCTGCCTCAAAGCCTGGCCCGATGGCATCCAGCCAGTCGGCGGTCCAGACAAAGCCCCACACCGTGAGCGTCCGCTCCGCAGCGGGCGACGTTGGCGTTGGCGCAGCAGGGGTGACACCTGGCGGGCTGGTCGGCGTCGGTGGCACGGGCGTGGCCGGGGCTGCGCAAGCCGCCAAGGCAACTACCAAAACCACACTCAACAAGACCAACAGGTTCTTCACTTCTCAACCTCCTTGGCCCTTGGCCAACTAGACTAGCTAGTCTTCCAACTCACTTCACTGCGCTGAGCCTCACTTTGCGCTCATCACCTCCTTTCCCTCAACCCTTCCCGATCGAGACAACTTCGCCTTTGGGGGTAAAGACTCACGGGAAATATAGCGCCCTTTTCGGGCAGATAGCCACGCAGATACCACAGCCGTAGCAGTCGGCATCTGAGATTACCGCAATGCTATCCTCCAACCTAATTGCCTCGCAATGACCGGGCTTGAGACATAGGCCGCAACCATTACACCTCTCAGGTTCTACTTGAGGTGTCCCAGGCAGAGGTTCCAGTGCCACATTGGGACGGATATTGGGAAGGGCCCTGCCGATGATCTCTTTATAGGAGCCATAGTCTTGCTCCCTCATAAACCTCTCCATGCCTTGAACGATGTCAGTGACCACATCCCAGCCCCGCCACATGATTGAGGTGCAAGCGGTCACTAAAGTGGCTCCCCACATCATATATTCTATGGAGTGGCGCCACTTTTCGACCCCCCCACCGCCGACAATCGGTATCTTCACCCTTCTGGCTACCTGAGCCACAGCCGCGTAACCCATCAACCGGCATGCTGGGCCGCCAAGGCTGCCTAGGCTAGCTCCTTTCAGGAGGGGGTAGACGCGTTCAGGGTTATAAATGTCCACTGGGGGCAAAGAGAGCTGGGCGCCAGCCAAAGTGAGACCATCGGCCCCCCCTTCCTGGCAGGCTAAGGCCACCTCGGTGATATCAGTGACATTAGGCGTTAGTTTACAGACAACAGGGATATCTACTGCTTGCTTCAAGGTTCTAGTGATCTCTCTCGCCAGCTCGGGGTTCTGCCCGGCTAGCGCGCCCCCGCTCACTGTTCGCTCCCCCAACCTCTTAGCGGTAAGGCCAAGGTTGGGGCAGATGAGATTGGCCTCAATAAGGTCTGCTCCCGCCTCTTCCATAGCCCTGGCTAGGCAGGCCCATCCCTCCAGCTCTTCCCCCTCGTAAGTTATGTTTGTGAAGATGACCAGGGAGGTAGAGCTTTTCGCCTGCTGCACTAGCCTCACCCCCTCCTCCAAGTCCAGCCTTCGATCGTGGCAGACGATGCTCCCTACCCGAGGGTCGTTGTACATGCGGAGTTTGCCGTAAAAGGGTTGCTTGATGAAAGTAAGCTTAGTGCTGGCTCCAGCGGCACCCGCCTCCTCTGCCATCTTCAATAACTCCACTTTGGCAGTCAGGGGACTGGAGGCCACCACAAAGGGGTTCTTAAACTTTATCTCGGCGAAGGTAAGCATCCTTCTCCCGATTCTTGACATCGGTATGAAGTTGGCTTGCTTGCCACAAGTACAAGGCGTCACTTAGGGTGAAGGAAGAGCCACCGTAGGCTAAAATCCATTTTCTTTGAATTTCTTGGAAAAGATCGACGGCCCTATGTTTCCCCAGCCATAGTTAGCATTCAACATTCTGCCTTTCTTACCCGGCTTTGGAGGTAGATGAGCGTTCAACTAGCGAGCTTCTTCCTCGGGCTAGGGTGCTCAAAACGTGCTCCTTCCCCTTACTGACATGTTGAATTATTGCCTCTTCTGCTTTCTTAGCATCCTTCTCCTTCAAAGCCCGATAGATAGTCTTATGATCCTCTAGAGATTCCCGTCTTCTTGTCTTCCCTTTGTCCATCTGCCTGAGGACATGGACGCGAGTGGCTAGGCCGCGGAGCATCTCCAAGAGGGTCTTGTTTCCAGAGGCTTGGGCGATGAGGTCGTGGAAAGCGAAATCAGCTTCTAATCCCAGGGAAATATCGTCGTTCTCGAAGGCGCGCTCATACTCTTCAACTTTGGTCCGTATCCGCTTCAATTGCTCGGGAGTGGACTTGTCCACAGCGAGGCGAGCGGCCAGAGCCTCTAAGACCATCCTGACATCGTATATCTCGCAAACCTCTTCGACGGACATCTTCCTGACGAAATTTCCTCGATAGGGAATGGTCTCCACTAAACCATCTTTTTCTAATTGCCGGATTGCCTCCCGAACTGGTGTGTTGCTCACCCCTAGACTCTCGGCCAGCTCTCCATCCTTGAGCCTGGTGCCTGGGGGTAGCTCCATGTTGAGGATCTTGTCCTTCAAAACTTCGTAGACCCGGCTAGTGAGAGTGCTATTTAAGTTGAACGCTTTAGCAGACATATTCTGACACGCCAGAGCCCTTGTAGAATGTATAATGCATTATACATTATACCACCCCTCTACTCTTCGGTCAATAGGCCATATCTGATGTGCCTTAAACGGTCTTCGCTGAGGCGTGACCTTCTCGCCATGCTACCACAAGACCGGTGCTAGGTAGTTGACAAATAGGCCAATTGGTGGTAAATTAAATATAATATTATAATATTATTCTCGGTCAGAATTCGATAGAAAATGGTTGATTTCGTGTCTTGTCAGAAGTTGTTATTGTCAGGAGGGTGACGTGTCTAGTCGAGACGAAGTTCCAGTTCCCTTCTACTATCGAATCAGAGAGGATTTGCGGGAATTGATAAGCGCGGGCCGACTCAAGCCCGGTGATCGAATCAGTTCGGAACGGGAACTCTCCAAGCACTATGGGGTGAGCAGCATAACGGTGAAGCGGGCCGTTTTAGATTTGGTTCGAGACGGACTATTGTATCGTGTGCCGGGCAAGGGCACTTTTGTCTCCCAGCCAAAGATGGAGCGAGACCTCTCGCGACTTACCAGTTTCACAGAAGAAATGCTGCATCACGGACTCAAGCCAAATAGTAGGGTCTTAGACGCAAGGATAATACCTGCGAGTGGTAGGGTTGCCAAGAACTTGGATCTCCCCATAGGTGAGGAGGTCATCGCTCTGGAGCGAGTTAGGTTTGCCGATGCTGAGCCGCTGATGCTCGAAAAGACGTTTCTGCCTCACAGATTGTTTCCTGGCCTGATTTCGGAGGATTTAGCCACTCAGTCACTCTACCATTTCATCACCGAGAAGTACGGGGTCTCGCTTGTCAAGGCCAGGGAAACGCTCGAGCCGGTGATCATAAACGACAAGGAAGCCCAGAATCTCGCTCTTGAAACAGGTGCGCCAGGTCTTCTTTTGGAATTGGTTGCCTATGCCGACAACGGAAGGCCTGTCGAATACACCAAGGCGATAGTCCGCGGTGACAGATGCAAATATTACATAGAGATGGCTGGCCTTCGCCAGAAGACAGACCGCTCGACGAAGTAGGGAAGGGTAGTTTGGGCTAGGTTTCACCCTGTAGAAACACGAAGGAATGAAGAGGGTGGCTGGGTGGGCCTAGAGATTCAACGACCATACGAGATGGGAGTGATCGCGCTAGTCAGACCAACGAGGGCAGAGATCGTTGGTGATCAAGCCGCGCTTTATGAGCACGCTATTTGGGCGGTGACCATGGCTAGCACGAATATCCCCTTTACTTCTCTCCGCGAAGAAGATCTCATAGAGAAGGCAGAGGGCTATCCCCTGTTGATCCTCCCTCGCGCGGCTTGGCTTGATGATGAAGAGGTTCAAGGCGTCAGCCGGATGGTTCATGCCGGTGGCCACTTGCTAATTACCGGGGATTCTGGATCGTGTCGGGGCCCGTTCGGTCAGTTCTCGAGGCGGAACGGCAACGCCTTAGGGAAATTGGCAGGTGTCAAAAGTCAAGTTTCTCCCAAAGGCAACTCAGTTTATTGGCAGTCGGCCTTTCTTAGATTGAGTGGAGAGCACCCTCTAACTCAAACGCCTTACACAAGTGAGGGCACTATCATTCCTCTCCGCTGTGAGCAGTACGCTATTAGAGCGACTGAAGCGGAGCGTCTGGCTCATTTCGTATCCAGTGATGAGAGGCAAGAGGTTCTCTCCGATGGCCTCACGGTGAGGGAAATCAACGGGGCACGAGTTGTTTGGTTCCTCCTCTCAGTAGCCAAGCACTTCTCGTACGATAACTCGTATATCCTTCGAGAGCTCATGCTCCGTGCCATATTCTGTACCATGAAGGGTGGATTGGCTGGCATCTGGTACTGGAAGGATGCGGCTCGCTCACCTCTTGTTATTGATGGCGATGTTGACCACCCGCCTGGGGTAGAGCCGGAGTGCACCAAATATGTGCCGGCAGCCATCGATACCTTTTCAGAAGCCTCATTCGACAAGTACGGCATCTACGTTGGTGCTCGCAACTTAGAAGAGTTCCCATCCTATTTTCCACTCGACCATCACCATTATTACAACCATTCCTATTCCCACCCCTATAGTCATTGGGACGAGCGACCGTGGGCAGCGCTCGACAAGAGCGAAGTGACGGAGCAAATCCGGCGCTGCAACGAGACGTTTTGTCGCTTGTTGGGCCAAAGTGATCAAGGCGTCTTTCGGCTGCCGCATTTTCAACTCGAAAGGAGCGCTCTGACCTTCCAGGTTCTTGACGACCTTGGCTATCTCCAGGAATCCTCCGTAGGGTCAAACTACACGGTGACCGCTGGTTTCCCCTTCCACCCTTCTAAAGAACCCTGGACAGATGTAGATGATGGAGAAGCGCATTTCAAATCCTGGGCCGAGCCCGACAAGAACTTTGCAGTTCTCGAAGTGCCTATCAGTTTCGATCCCTCTGCCCCCGATTTCCCCAACGGTTTCTGTAGTTACAACACCCTGAAGGAGGGAGTTAGGAATCGCACAGCATCCCCGGGTGACTATTTGGCTATGATCAAGGAGGTAATCGACCGAGAGTACCGTCGGGGTGGTCTAATACATATCTTTGCCGATCCCCCTGACGTGGGCTATGGAGCCCTTGAGCGGGATAAGGTCGATTACTCCCGGGCGGTGAAGGAAGGTGTTGCCTATGCCAGGAGTTTTTCCGAAATTGTCTTCATGTCGCCAAGAGAACTCGTTGATTGGTGGTTGGCACGGGAGAAGATCGATATCTACGAACAGCATATCACAGGTCAGGTATGGGATGTCAGTTTGAGGAATGCGGTGCCTGGCACCACCCTCTGGTTGAAGCCACCGGAGGGAAAGATGGTGCGGGAGGCTCGGACCGGCGGTCGCTTGATCAACCCTAAGCCTTTTGATGACCTCTTTGCGCTGCTTCCTCTGGGGACGGTGGAGGGTACAGTGGACGTTCTGATAACCTTAGAGGATAGATAGGTCGCGAACTTTGTGTCGAGAGGTTGCTGGGCCTGCCAGAGCATAAAGCGCTTCCACCGGGAGCGCTCCGTGGAAAGGAGGTGATGAGCGCGGTTGATCTTCCTGGATGAAGTTAAGGGGAGAGTTCCTGGTCTGATTAACGAAGGGTCAAGGAGGAGAAAGTGAAGAAGTTGTTAGTTTTGTTGGGTGTGGGCTTGGTGGTTGCCCTGGTGGCTTGTGCGGCCCCTGCCACGCCGGTGCCGCCAACAGCGACACCTCCAACGGAGGTGACGACCATAACTTTCTGGGACTACTATGGCCTCGCTGCCACCCCTTTCACGCCGGAGATGATTGCGGCCTTTGAAAAGGAGAACCCAAGCATCAAGGTTAAGTACGAATCGCTCGACTGGGATGCCATGTTCGAGAAATTGAGCGTGGCCTTAACGACGGGCACGCCGCCGGATGTAGCAACTGTAGACATGACCTGGGTTCCCACCTGGGCATCCTTAGGTGGCTTCACAGATCTAGGTCCTCTCTCCGGGGGCAAGGTCAATGGAGCCCCCTTCAATGAGGCTTTCACCGCGGGCGCATTGGAGGCCATGACCTACGAGGGCAAGGTAGTCACCCTCATCGAGGACTTCGACGTCTACTGTCTCTACTATCGGTCCGACCTCTTCGAGGAGAAGGGGCTGGAGGTCCCCACCACTTGGGACGAATTGGTGGAGGTTGGACAAGAGTTAGCCGAGGATACAGATGGCGACGGAGCGCCTGACAAATATCTCTACGGCTACTGGCCCGATGCCTTCCGCTGGTCTCAGTTCCTCTACGAGAATGGTGGCAGCATCCTCAACCCCGAAAACACCGAGGCCATCTTTAACAGTCCCGAGGGAGTGGAGGCGACCCAGTTCTTCGTCGACATGGTCAACGAGTACCACATCGCCTTCGACATCGGTGAGGAAGAGGCCATCCCTGGCATCAAGGACGGGCGGATCGCCATGTTCTCCGATGGCCCCTACATGATGGGAGTGATCAAAGACGGCGCTCCCGAATTGGAGGGCAAGTGGAAAGTGGCCCCTCACCCTTACAGCAAGCAGCCGGGCTCCTACTTGGGTGGGACAGGCTTGGTGATCCCTGTCAGGGCGGCCAACAAGGAAGCCGCTTGGAAGTTCATCGAGTTTGCCATGCGGCTGGAGAACGCCATCGGTGTCTACAAGTACTCTGGCGCCGCACCAGGGCTCAAGGCTGCCCTGGAGAGCCCCGAGGTGAGCGTTCGTGACCCATATTTCGGTGATCAGGTAACCCTGCCCGTGTTCTTGGAGGCCACGGAGACCGCCCGCCACTTCCCCTATGTCCGTCAATGGAACGAGATGTATGATATAATCGGGGAGGGGGTTACTGCCGCTCTCTTGGAGGAGAAGACGGTACAGCAGGCACTAGATGATGCTGTAGCCGAGATCAACGCGCTCCTGGCAGAATAAGAACGGGCGAGAGGGCGTTTCGGGCGAAGGGGGCACTCCGCCCCCTTCGCCTGCACCTAGAAGAATAAATCATCTTACAATCACGGGAGAAGAAGAGAGGTGGAGATCTCGACTGGGCGACGCATTGGCTTGGCCATAAGGAAATATTACATGGCCTATCTCTTCATTCTGGGTCCGGTGGTGCTCACGATGGTTTTCCTCTTCATCCCCATGATCAGTTCTTTCGCCTTCAGCTTGACCGAATGGAGCGGCATCCAACCGCCCAAATTTATCGGCTTGGCTAACTATCAAAGGCTCATATTCCATGACCGCAAGTTCATAAAATCGTTCATCAATACCACCATCTTTGTGATACTGGGGCAAGGTAGCGGCCCTGTTTTCGGCTTGCTCTCCGCTCTGGCCCTCAATCAGAGGGTGAGGTTTCGGGCCGCTTTCCGGACCGCCTATTTTCTCCCTGTGATGACGAGTCTAGTGGTGGTGGCCACTATTTGGAAAATGCTCTATAACGAGAATGGGTTGGTGAATTTCCTGCTAAAGATGGTCGGCTTGCCGACGACGCGGTGGCTTATGAACCCTAGTACTGCCCTTCTCTCCATCATCGTTACCAGCGTATGGCAGGGGTTCGGCTTTGAGACGGTGATCTTTCTGGCTGCCCTGCAAGCGATCCCCAAGGAACTCTACGAGGCGGCGATGATCGATGGGGCAAACGCTTGGAACAGGTTCCGGCATGTTACCTTGCCCAGCCTGCGGCCGGTTATCGTAATGATATACATTATCGGCATCATAGGCACTTATCAGGTTTTTGACCAGATCTACGTAATGACCGGAGGCGGACCCCTTAATAATAGCCAATCCATCGTGGGTTATCTCTATGACAATTTCCACTATATGAAGTTTGGCTACGCGTCCGCAGTGGCGTATATCCTCTTCGCGATATTGGCTCTCTTCTCCTATCTACAGATGAGGTTTCTCGGCCGGGAGGAGTGAAATGACACGTCTTCGGGGCGCCCAGGGCAACTATCTACAGTGGAATCCGTAGTGATGGGTAGCCAACGATGGGGATGAGTCGCACGAGGGTGATGAAGTTAGTAGGGCGAACCGGTCTCTATCTGGCCTTAATCGCTAGCTCGATCGCCATGCTCGTGCCCTTCTACTGGATGCTTACCACTTCCTTCAAGCTAGAGGGCGATGTATTCGCCTATCCGCCGGAATGGATACCACAGCCTGCCACAATCCTTCACTACGTGGAGGTTTGGACCAGTTTGCCCTTCGCCAGGTTCCTCTTCAACAGCCTCTTTGTGGCGGCGATGGTCACCTTGAGCAACGTCTTCTTCTGCACCTTGGCCGGCTATGCCTTTGGCAAACTAAAATTCCCAGGCCGTGATAAGATATTTTTCCTCCTGTTGTTGACGCTCATGGTGCCTTTCCAGGTCAACCTTATACCCCTATACAAGTTGATGGATCTATTCAAGTGGCTAGATACCTACTGGGCACTGATTGTACCGAGCGCCACAAGCGTCTTTGGCATATACCTAATGCGTCAATATATTTTGTCTATACCCGATGAAATCTTGGACTCAGCGCGTGTAGATGGCTGTTCAGAATTCGGGATCTTCTGGAGAGTCGTGGCACCCTTGAGCCTCCCTGGGGTAGCCACCCTGGCTATCTTTACCTTCATGGGATCCTGGACCGCTTTTCTTTGGCCTATGATCGTCACCGGTTCCATGAATATGCGCACTCTGCCGGTGGGGATCGCCCTGCTGCAGGAGTATCACACCACCAACTGGACTCAGATCATGGCCGGATCTACCATCGCTGCCTTGCCTATGATCATCGTTTTCCTTTTCATGCAACGGCAGTTCATAGAGGGGCTGACCGCGGGAGCAGTTAAACGTTAAAAAGCGCGGCCTTTGTACCTTCTTAATAGTTGGCCGAGGCCTTTTTACTATTGTTCGGAGGAAGAAGATGGCCGGTGGCTATATGGGTCGTATCCTTTTCGTGGATCTTTCTCATGGAACGATGAAAGAGGAGCGCACTGATGAGGAGTTGTGTCGCCAATTCTTGGGCGGCTATGGCCTGGGTGCTAGGCTCATTTGGGATCGACAACGTGCAGGGGTAGATCCCCTAAGCCCTGAGAATATATTGGGGTTCGTTACGGGGCCTCTCACTGGCACGCCGGCCCTCATCGCTTCGCGTTATATGGTCGTTGGCAAGTCGCCCCTGACGGGTACCTGGGGGGATGCAAATTCAGGAGGCTTCTTTGGGCCGCAAATGAAGTTTGCAGGCTATGACGCTATCTTTTTCACTGGGGAGTCAAAGAAGCCGGTCTATCTGTTCCTCGATAAGGGGGAAGCCGTCCTAAGGGATGCCCAAGAACTATGGGGCCTAGACACTGTTGAGACCGAAGATCGCCTCAAGGCGGAATTAGGAGCGGAGACAGAAGTGGCGTGTATCGGTCCCGCTGGCGAGAAATTGGCCTTAATCTCCTGTATCATCAACAATAAAGGCCGGGCCGCTGCCCGCTCAGGGCTGGGAGCGGTTATGGGTTCAAAGAGGTTGAAAGCGGTCGCCGTAAGGGGCGATATGGAAGTGCCCCTTGCGGACAGGGAGAGGGTTCTCTCGCTTCGAAAGCAGTATTTGGCTAACCTGACGGGCTCTTTGGTCGACTATTACCGCAACTACGGCACATGCGGAGGGCTGGAAGGAGCATCAGTTAGCGGCGATGCACCGGTCAAAAACTGGAAGGGAGTGGGTCCCATTGACTTCCCCAGGGCGGAGGCTATAAGCGACGACAATGTCATCAAATACCAGGAGAAGCGGTACGCCTGTTGGCATTGCCCCTTGGGGTGCGGGGGACAGATGAGGGTGAAGGAAGGACCATACGCCGGTGAAGGACATAAACCCGAGTACGAGACCCTGGCTGCTTTCGGCACCATGACCCTGGTGGACGATGTGGAAGCGATCATAAAAGCCAACGACTTGTGCAACCGATATGGGCTCGATACCATCTCCACGGGCGCCACCCTGGCATTTGCTATAGAATGTTACGAGAACGGATTGCTTTCACCGAAGGATAGCGACGGGCTGGAACTGCGATGGGGGAATGTACCGGCTACGATCGCCATGGTGGAGAAGATCGCGAAGAGGGAGGGGATAGGCGATCTTTTGGCCGATGGCATGAAAAGGGCGGCAGATAGAATAGGAGGAGAGGCTAGGGAATTGGCTATTCATATCCAGGGCCAAGAGGTTCCCATGCACGACCCTCGTTATCTGCCTACTCTAGCTATTAGTTATTGGTTGGATGCCACCCCAGCCCGACACACGCAGGGCGGACACTGGGCATACGATCTCATCCCTATCTCCCGGGAGCGATTGGGGATACCCGATTCTGAAGATAAATACTCATATACGGGCAAGGCGGAGATCTACAAAAAGGTAACGGATATCCTCCACGTGGTCAATGCCGCCGGCCTTTGTCAATTCGGCTATGAGTGTAGCGATATTCAGTATGTGCCTGATTTTCTCTCTGCGGTGACCGGTTGGGATCTGACCCTTGAAGAATGTTTGAGGATCGGAGAGCGCATATCCAACTTGCGTCATCTTTTCAACTTACGGGAGGGTTTGAACCCTCTAAGGTTCAAGTTGCCGGGCCGAATCATCGGAAGACCCCCTCTCCAAGCCGGGAGTCTAGCGGGCATTGAGGTAGATGTGGAGACTTTGGCGAGCGAATATCTCGCGGCCAGGGGTTGGGATCCAATTACCGCTATGCCCAGCAGGGAAAAACTGGCCGAGTCGGGCCTGGAAGAGTTGGCCAGGGAAGTGATGCGCTAAGCGGTGGGGCGAGCCTTGGTAAGAGGTGACTTCAGAAAAAGAAGGAGGCTTGCGGCGTGAGAAAGCCTGTGGTCTTCGTAGCCCTGCCTGAACGACTATATCGGCTCTTCTTCAGCCCCGAAGTTGAGGGCCATCTTCATTCATTTGCCGATGTCACGAGAAATGAGGACGACCGCGATTTAAGCGAGGAAGAGATGTCAGAAAGGGTGCGAGAGGTGGACGGTGCTATCTTCGGTTGGGAGGGTGGAGGCCTAACTAAACGAAACATCGCCCAGGCAAAGAGACTTAGGATCATCGGTCAGGTAGGAGGGACGGTAAAGCATATCGATACTGAAGTCGCACTGGCTAGAGGCATCGTCATCATCAACTCGGCTCCGGCGATGAGCACCAGCGTCGCAGAGTTTACCTTGGCTCTGATCTTGGATTGCCTTCACGACATAACCTTCTATGACCGGTTGATGAGGGCTCGTCAAGAAGGGAGAGCAGTCCCTCTGGGATGGGAGTTGACGGGGAAGAGGGTGGGGCTTATCGGTTTCGGCCTGATCGGTCAAAAGGTAGCCGCCTTGCTCCAACCCTTCGATGTAGAGATATTAGTCTACGACCCTTACGTGTCAGAAGATGCCATGGTCAACTTAGGTGCCAACTCTTCCCCTCTAGAGGAGCTTCTAGCCACCTCTGATGTGGTTAGTATACATGCGGGGCTAACCCCAGAGACATATCACCTATTGGATCGGGAAAGGCTCGATCTCTTGCGGCCAGGAGCGATTCTGGTTAACACCGCGCGAGGGGATATCGTAGACGAGGAGGCTCTAGTGGAAAAGTTGAAAGGGGGAGGGCTGAAAGCGGCCCTTGATGTCTTTTCTGAGGAGCCGCTCCCACTTTCTCACGAGTTGCGAGACCTAGATAACATCATCTTGACCCCTCATCGCGCAGCCCATGCAGAGGAGGCATACGACCTCTTGGGCAGGTTAGTGGTGGAGGATTTTGCGCGATTCTTCTCTGGCCAACCCCCACTCCATCTTTTAACGAAAGAGCGGCTGCTGAGAATGACCTAGAATCAACTTCTTGTAAGTTCCAGGGAGGTTTCCATGGAGTTGAAGCAGGTGAAATTGGAAGGCAACTACTTTTCCCTGGCCGGGAAAGTCCTGTTCGTTTTGGGAACCCATTACGTGCCGGCGCGGGAGGCCCTGCAATGGCCCTACGAATGGAACCCCGAGGTCTGGGATTCCGATTTTCGTTTGATGCGCGAGATAGGGCTAAACTTTGTGCGCTTCGACCTGTTCTGGGCTTGGTTCGAGCCGAGGCCGGGGCAATATAATGAGGAGGCGTTTGACCAATTCGATGCCATCATTGAGATGGCGAGGAGGCACAACCTTTACCTCAACCCCACCTTTTTCATCGGCGGAGAGGTGGGGGATGCCTACTGGGATGTGCCCTGGCGGGCTGGCCGCCATCCCCATGCTGACCCAGAGATGCTTCGCTTGCAGGTCGAACATGTCAAGGAGTTCGCTCGCCGTTACGAGGATGAGCCCACTGTCCTGGCGTGGGATCTCACTGATGAACCCCCCTATTGGATAGTGGCTCAGGAGACCTCGGATGCCATGGCTGCCAACTGGACCAATGCTCTGGTTGCGGCCATCCGTCAGTACGACTCCCAGCATGCTATCCTGGTGGGCACGAGTAGCCAGGAGATCATACGCGGCCCTTTCCGAGCCGACATCATCGCTGAAGCCGTGGATTTTCTCAGTGTGCACCCTTACCCTTTCTATCAACCCGAATACTATCCTGACCCCTTGCTCTCTATGCGGGTTACATATGCAGCAGCCTTCGAGACTATGCTGGCCCGAGGGGCCGGCAAACCAGTGATGGTGCAAGAGTTCGGGGCTTCCAGCGCTCAGTTCGCGCCTGAACGTATCGCCCGATATTATAATACGATGATCTACAGTGCGCTTGGTAGCGGTACTTGTGGCTTGGTGGCTTGGTGTTTCACCGACGCTGAGGAGGCCACCTGGTCTCGTGTGCCCTATCTTCGCTGTCCTCATGAGACCCAGTTCGGCGTTACCGATGCTCGAAAACAGATCCGGCCTGCCGGGGAGGAGTTGCGAAGATTCAGCCGAGTGGTTAGCCAGATAGAATTTGACAAAATCGCCCTCCCTCCTTTGCAAGCGGGGATTATCGTGCCTCATGAGTTCGCTCACGGCCCCGATTACTCTTGTTACGGCATCAAGGAGCCTAACCTTTGTTTGTACGTGTCAGCCGAAGAAGCCTGGATAGAAAAAAGGGAGAAGCGAAGTGGGGTGGTGCTTCCAGTCTCCTCCTGGCTGAGCGCTTTCATACTGGCCAAAGAAGCGCATCTGGAGGTCGGCTTTCCTCGCGAGTATGATTCTTGGGAAAAGGTGCCCCTCATACTCCTGCCTTCGCCCCTCACCTCCACCTCTCTCAGTTTCAATCATGTTCATACCACCTTTTGGCGCCGGGCACAACGGTACGTGGAGGTGGGTGGAACACTCTATGCTTCTCTTTCTGGGGATGCGGCTATTCCGGAGATGGAGGAACTTTTCGGTGCCTCCCTAGAAGATCGGATCATCCCGCGAGGCTGGGCGGGAATAGAGATGATAGAAGATTTTCACGGCTTGAAGAAGGGGCAAAGATTTCGCTATCAAGTAGGCCGTTCGCCGGCGGATATGGGTTATCTCCTACACGTTAGTGCGGGTGAGACCATAGCCATCGACCAAGAAGGCAACCCGGCTATCATCGCTCATTCACTAGGCCAGGGGCGAACCTTGCTCTCGGCTTATCCCTTGGAGCACTACCTGGCCCAGACCCCAAGAGCCTTCGAGGGAGAAGAGCCCACTTGGCGACTTTATCAAGCACTGAGGAACTACGCTGGCCTGAGATCGCTCTTCGACTGTGACAACCCGAGGGTGGAATTGGGGCTACTCCCGTGTTCCAACGAGGGATACCTTGTGGTGGTTAATCATGGAGCGGAGCCGATTAGAACCCGAATCACTACTGCCTTGTCATTGGAAGAGGTGGAGGAACTCACACCCGGCCAGGCTAGAAGGGTGGTGCATGATGAGCACGGCTGGGAGGTAGATTTAGAGGGATTCTGTGGAACTATCTTCCATTGGAAAGCTGTGGCTTCTGAGTGCTAGGGGAGGAACCGGATGGACTATTTCTTAGAGGAGATATTGTCACAGCCTCGGGTTCTGCGAGCAACTTTGGATCGCTACTTGGAGGACGGATCTCTGCTTCAACCCGTGGCCAATATGATGGAGCGAGGAGGGTATCAGTTGCTCTTGTTGACGGGCATGGGCAGTTCCTATTTCGCGTTTTATCCTGCTTGCATCTATCTAAATGAGCATGGCTTATCCGCCATCATGGTGGAAGCTTCAGAACTATTGCATTATTATAGAAATCTCGTCTCTGATCGAGTTCTGGTAGTGATCGCTTCTCAGTCCGGGGAAACGGCGGAGGTGAAGAAACTTTCCGCTGAAGTTCGGGGCATGACATCTATCGTCAGCGTCACCAACGATGCCCAGAACAATCTTGCCAGAAATAGCGATCTACCTCTATTCCTGTATGCCGGACAAGAAAGTGGGCCAGCCTCCAAGACCCATACCGCAACTATCTCGGTTCTCCTCCTCCTGGCCATGTATCTCACCTCTACCATGAACAAGCAAAGGGTGGAGGGGCTATACGCAACTGTACAAGCCATGGAGTGTTTCCTTGAGCGGTGGAAGGAGAAGATCGATGCCGTGTTTGACTTCCTTGGCAGGGTGGATTATCTCACCCTTCTGGGGCGAGGCCCCTCAGTAGCCTCGGCGATGGCGGGAGCACTGATCTTGAAGGAAGCGGCGAAGATGCGGGCTGAAGGGATCAGTGCGGGGCAATTCAGACATGGGCCTCTGGAGGCGGTGGCTCCGGGCTTCGCCACCGTCGTATTTGCCACGCCAGGGAGAACGAGAGATATCAACTTGCGGCTGGCGCATGACATAGTCGAATTTGGAGGGAAAGTAGTCATCATTGGCAGTGATGAGGAACTAAAAGGGGAAAGGATCTTCAATCTAATGTTGCCGTCTCTTGACGAGTTCTATTCTCCCCTATTAGAGATTGTTCCCATCCAGCTACTCTCCTGGGGTATCGCCAGAGAGAAAGGCTTGGAACCGGGCAAGTTCGATAAGGCTAAGAAGGTAACCCTTTATGAGTAGGGAGTTCTGTGTCATCGGCAACCTCAACGCCGATCTTTTATTATACCCGCTGAGGGATTTCCCCATCTGGGGCAGCGAGGTCATCGCTAGCCAGATGGACTGGCGCCCAGGAGGGATAGGTAACGTCCTTCTCTCTTTGGCCAGGCTAGGAGTGAGGGGCTGCGCCATTGCCAGTGTGGGAGATGATGCCATCGGCCAGGAGTTGCTATCCACATTGGAGGAAGCCAAGGTCGACATAAGCCACATCGAGCGTTCACCGGATGTGCGCACAGGTATTAGCGTTTGTCTCGGGCGGGAAGATGGGGAACGCGCCTTCGTCACCCATTTTGGGCACCTCCAGCATCTGGATGTTGACTTGGTTCTTAGCCATCGCCAGGCTTGGAAAGAGGCAAAATACGTGCTCATCTCAGGCTATTTCCTCTTACCAGGTCTTGGGTTCGCCGGCACGAGGAGGCTAATGGAAGAGGTTCATGGGGAGGGCAAGCAAGTGCTCTTCGATACCGGATGGGATGTCAAAGGATGGCCGGGGCGTTCCATAGAAGAGGTGATGCGGCTATTGGAAGGGGTGGATATCTTTCTGCCCAGTCTTAATGAGGCGCAGGCGCTCATCGGTGAGACTACCCCCGAGGGTTGTCTAGAGGCTCTATTTGCCGATTGCCCAAACCAGGTGATCATCAAACTGGGTGCAGCAGGGAGCATAGCCAAGACAAAGGAGGGGGTCTTCCGTCAACCTGCCTTTCCCGTTTTGCCTCTGGATACCACAGGTGCTGGGGATTGCTTCAACGCAGGTGTGATCTTCGGCCTCTTGAGGGAGTGGGATACTCCCAAGACTCTGCGATTCGCCAGCGCTCTAGCGGCCATAGTTATCTCTCGACGTGGAAAAGACAGGTGCCCCGCTCTCGACGAGGTCGAGGAATACCTACATAAGTGGCAGTAGAAAGGAAAAAGAATGGGAGAGAAGCATAACGGTTTACTGTTGAAGGACAAAGTGGCTATCGTAACCGGCGCCAGTAGCGGCATAGGCAGAGAGATCGCTCTTACCTTTGCTCGAGAAGGGGCGAAGGTGGTTTTGGCCGCTCGTAGAGAAGCAAAACTCAAGGAGGTGGTGCGAGAGGTTCTTAGTCACGGCGGGGAGTCTTTGGTCGTGCCCACTGATGTCTCTCGGGAGGCGCAAGTTAGAGCAATGGTTGGTGAGGCCCTAAGGGAGTTTGGCCACGTGGACATCTTGGTCAACGATGCGGGGATGGGACATTGGGGCCCGGTCGTGGATTTTAAGACTAATGATTGGGAGGAGGTCTTCGACGTTAATGTCAAGGGGACCTTCCTTTGCTGCCGAGAGGTCTTGCCCGCCATGGTGGAGCAGAAGGGAGGTCGAATTATCAACATCTCCTCCGATGCTGGCAAGATCCCTTTCGCTGAGTGTAGCGCCTATTGTGCAGCGAAGGCGGCAGTCATAGCCTTCAGCCGCTGTTTGGCATTAGAGATGTTACCTCACAATATCAGCGTTCACGTAATCTGTCCCGGTTACGTAGATACCCCTTGGTACGACAATGATCCTACCGCCCCAGACCGTTCGAGAATGCTGAAGGCGGAGGATATAGCCCAGCTGGCTCTCTACCTGGCTTCTCTGCCGTCTAGGGTCTTGATTGACGAGATAGTGATCCAGCCCAGAGGCATGGCCATGGGATGAGCGATGCGGCCCCCCATATCCTTTTGCGGAAAGGGGATTCTGATAGTAAGGAGAGGAGACCTCATGGCTAGAGAAATGAAGATTTGCGTGATAGGGGGAGGTAGCACTTACACGCCGGAATTGATTGAAGGCTTTATCGAGAGGCATGCGGAATTGGGGCTCGCCACAGTCGCTTTGGTGGATATAGACGAGGCTAGATTAAGAGTGGTGGGAGGTTTGGCTAAACGCATGATCGAGGCAACTGGTTCGCCGATTGAACTTATCCTATCCACCGAGCGAAAGGAGGCACTGGAAGGAGCAGACTTTGTGATCAGCCAGATCCGGGTGGGAGGCAATGATCAGCGGATCGTAGATGAGAAGATCCCCTTGCGCTTTGGCATAGTGGGGCAGGAGACGACGGGCCCCGGAGGCTTCGCCAAGGCTTTGCGCACTATCCCGGTCATGCTGAGTATTGCGGCAGATATGGAGCGGCTATCTCCCCAAGCATGGTTGATCAACTTCACGAACCCCTCCGGGCTAATAACGGAGGCTCTGGTCAAGCACAGCAAAGTCCAGGTGATCGGACTTTGCAATCTGCCTATCAACATGGTGCACGCGGTGGCTGGCTATCTAGGGGTTGCACCCCAAAGGGTCAGCCTCGACTACGTGGGGCTTAACCACCTGAGTTGGGTGAAGGGGGTCTATCTGGATGGCCGGGAGGTGACTAAGGAAGTGTTAGCCAAGGCCGTCACCGAAGCGCGCCAGACCGAGGAAGGCCATCCTATCTTCAGCCCAGAACTCTTGGAAGCGTTTGGGATGCTCCCTTGCTACTATCTGCGTTATTATTACCACCATGACGAGGTATTGGAGGAGCAGAAAAAGGCGGGCAAGACCCGTGGCGAAGAAGTACGGGAGATAGAGGAAAGGCTCTTAGCGATGTACGCCGACCCCCACCTTACGAGCAAGCCCAAAGAGCTGGAAAAGCGAGGGGGGGCTCTCTACTCCACAGCCGCGGTATCTCTTATCGCCGCCATTGTCGGCAACAAGAACGAGGTGCACATAGTCAACTGCCGGAATAGAGGCGCCATAGCGGACTTGCCGGAGGGTTCGGTAGTTGAGGTGCCCTGTCAGGTAGGGGCAACCGGCGCGATCCCATTGACCGTTGGCTACCTGCCGGTTATGATTAGAGGGCTGATCCAGGCTGTCAAAGCCTATGAAGAACTTGCCATTGAGGCTGCGGTGACCGGTAACCAAAAGACAGCTCTCCAAGCGTTACTCAATCACCCCTTGGTTCCTAGTTTCGGGGTAGCTAAGGCGCTCTTGAACGCTATTCTGGAAGCCAATAGAGATTACCCCCCTCACTTCTTCAGTAAGTAAAGGGAAGGGTATTGAAATCGGCTTGCAGTTGAAGGTTTGTTGGAGGTGGCATGAACTATGTACTAGGTGTAGACGGAGGGGCTTCTAAAACCTTTTGTTTAGTGGCCGGCGAAGATGGCCGTATTCTAGGCTTCGGTCGTGGTGGGCCGAGTAACCATCAGGTCTCTGGCCTCAAGGCAGCCATGGCCCAGATTGCCCATTCCGTTGGGGAAGCCCTTGCTCAGGCGAAGGTGTCTAGTCAGGAGGCTCGGCTAGGTATCTTCTGCCTGGCAGGTGCTGACCTACCTGAAGATTATGCTATGCTCAGACAAGCGGTAGAGGATCTTGGAGTGTGCCAGAAGGTCGTAGTCAAGAATGATACCATGGCTGCCCTTCGCTCTGGGCTTTCGCGGCCTTTGGGTGTGGTGGTCATCTGTGGGACGGGAACGAACGCGGCTGGGCGTGCTCCCGATGGACGAGAGATCGTTCTCCCTGGGTTAGGTTACATCTCCGGCGATTGGGGCGGAGGAGCCCAGATCACTCAAGAAATCATACGCCTTATCATGCGCGCTTGGGACGGTCGGGGTAAACCGACCGTGCTTCTGCAAATGGTTCTTGACTCCTTGGGTGTATCGTCTCCAGGGGTCTTGCTTCAAATGCTGTATCACAACCAACTCGAGCAGCATCAACTCCTAGGGCTGGTGCCGCTCCTTTTCGAGGCAGCCTATTTAGGGGATGAGGTAGCCTGCCAACTAGTTAGAGAAGTGGGCACCGAGGTAGGGGTCACAGCCCGGACTCTCATCCGTAGACTCTCGATCGAGGATAAAGATGTGGAGGTGGTTCTGGGAGGGAGTATCTTCAAGGCCAAGGGGCCACTTCTCATCGATACGGTAAAGGGGGTTGTCCATGAGGTAGCACCTCGAGCCTCTATCGTATTGCCGAAGTTCGAGCCGGTAGTAGGGGCCCTCTTTCTGGCCCTGGAGGCCACCGGGGTCGAAGTTAGAGAGATGGTCAGAGAGAACGTCGAAACTACCCTGCCCCAGGAATTAGTCATCGAAAGGTCGTAGTGGGTCTGTATGAAGTGCATAGTCATCTTGTCCAAAATTGTACGTCTTGTGGAGACCTCGAGCGCGGGGTGGGATTCCGCCGCTATCGAATCTACTTGGCTTGCCTAATTAGTGGTGAAGAGAGCCGGGAGCCAAACAACATAGTTACGCGCCGGCTAAACCAAGAGGTCTAAGAACAAAGGTGTCCGCGGCCATGGAAATCGTTCCAGAGAGGAGACTGCAGGTGGAAGGCTTGAGGGTAGAAATATACGCCGATCGGTGTCAGATGGGAGCAGCTGCCGCTTTGCGGGTAGCAGATCAAATGAAGAGGCTCCTAGCCAACAAGGCCCAATTGTCGATGGTTTTCGCCGCGGCTCCATCGCAAAATGAATTCCTCTCTATCTTGTCCTCCTTGGATGGACTGGCATGGGACAGGGTGGTCGCCTTTCACATGGACGAATATGTTGGCATAACACCTGAAGCTCCGCAGAGCTTCAGGCGCTACCTGAAAGAGCACCTATTTGACAAAGTTCACCCCCACACCATTCATCTGATCAGAGGTGAAGCAAGCGACCCTCTGGCGGAGTGCCGGCGCTACACAGAACTGCTGAATAGGTATCCTGTTGACATCGTGTGTGCCGGCATCGGAGAGAATGGACATTTGGCCTTCAATGATCCTGGTGTGGCTGACTTTGCTGATCGGGCCACTGTCAAAGTGGTGGAGTTAGACGAACGATGTCGGGTCCAGCAAGTTCATGACGGATGTTTTGACCACATAGACATGGTACCGAGGGAAGCCATAACCCTGACACTTCCCGCCCTAATGGCGGCACAGACAATCCTCTGCATGGTACCCGGACCGAGAAAGGCTGAGGCCGTAAAAGCTACGATCATGGGACCAATCGAAACCCGTTGCCCAGCCTCTATCCTCCGTCAGCATAATCAGGCTATACTGTTCCTCGATCGCGATTCAGCACGCTTGATGGAGGTATAGTATCTGCCTCCCGGTGCACCCCCGGCACCCCGGTGGAGTAGGAGGCTATCATTCAGCGTGGCCACAGCGGCATAGTCAAGCCCAAGGGAAGCCTTCACCTGAACTCATCTCCTTCGATGCCTCGTTCCTATGGTCGTTGGGTGAGGGTGACATCTACGCTTAATTCCTTCCCTTGGCGGAGGATAGTGAGTCTTACCTTCTCGCCCACACGGAACCTCCAAAGGACATTGGTGAGGGGGTTATCCTCGTCGATGGTCTGGTCGTTGATGGTGGTGATGATATCTCCCTCTTGGAGACCTGCGTCGGCAGCAGGGGAACCGGAGGCCACTCGTCGCACATAGACCCCATGATCTGCTGGGAGGTCGTAGGCTGAGGCTAGGCGAGGGTTTATAGTCACATATTCGATCCCTAGGTAGGGCCTTTCTACATACCCTTTCTCTATTAGTTGCTGGGCTACAATATGGACAGTGTTGGAGGGGATGGCGAACCCTAACCCTTCAGCCACAGTGCCGGCATAAGCACTACGCCCTACGATGGCGGTGTTAATGCCGACCACTTGGCCTAGGGTGTTGATCAGTGGGCCACCGGAGTTCCCAGGGTTGATAGCCGCATCGGTCTGGATGAGATCCTCCATCAGGTAGCCCTGTCCGGTATCCAGTCTGCGGTCTAGGGCGCTAACTACCCCCACGGTGACTGTGCCTTTGAAGTCGCCCAAGGGGCTACCGATGGCGGCTACTGGCTCGCCAGGCTGGAGGGTGGAGGAGTCGCCCAGTTCGGCTATAGCGGGGACCTCCCCTTCGACCCTTATAACGGCCAGGTCGGAGTAGCGGTCGGCGCCTACCAAGGTGGCTTCAACCTTCATCCCATCGGCGTAGATGACGTCTAACCTTTGGGCCTCCTCCACTACGTGGTTGTTGGTGACGATATAACCCTCCTCGCCAATTATCACCCCGGAGCCGGAGGCCTGGGGCTCCTCGATCTCTCCGAAGAAAGTCTGCCTGGCCGGAAGGGCGTTGATTACTGTAACTACGGCTGGTTTAACCTTGGCGATGGCTTCTATCATGGCTGAATCTTGGGTGAGGGTTAGATAGGTAGGTTGTCCCTCCGGCTGGCCAATAGTCACTGGTGTGGGAGCCGATGGGGTGGGTTGTGAGCGGGCAACCCAGTAGCCAGCCGTGCCGCCCACCACCCCTCCACAAATGATAGAAGCCACGATACCCAAGGCTACAACAAGGACCACTATAGAGTATCTTGGTCTAGAACCTGTCTCCATCTTCATTCCTCCTCAAGGTTATGTCTCAGTTCATCGTTCTGTGCAATTGACAGCGGAGAAGAAGAAGGGTTCGACCTCGGGGTCGAACCTCAACAAGGCAGATGCCGTTCATCTAGTCTTTATTAGTAGGACTACACACTAGGAAAGCGGAGCCGAACCAGCCAAAAGGCTAAGTTTCGGTTGCAGCAGGTGACTTCGGTCGAACCTTTGGGGTTGGAAGAACTGTTGGCGCTTAATGGACCAATAGCGGACCCCTAGGTAGGGCATGGTTTTTCCTTCCTCGTCTGTGGTCTCTCCTAAAGTCACCTGGATCTCTCTGCTTTCACCCCACCGACTGAGGGTCAAGGTTATCTTCTCCCCTGGCTCATGCTCTAAAATGAGGTCTCGAAGGGGGTGGCCCCCATCGATCCCCTGCCCATCCACGGCGGTGATTATGTCGCCGACCTTAATTCCGGCTTCTTCGGCGGGACTTCCCTCCTCCACCCAAGTGACCTGAGCGCCGAAGGCCAGGATGCCAAACTCACGTCTGATCTCCGGCGCGGGCAGGAAGAAAGGTACTGGGAAGGGTTGCCGCTCATGCTGGTATAGGGGCCAGGGAAGACGAAGGGCTAGGGATCTTCTGGCTACCACGTAACCGACGATGCCCCCTGCCGCGGCTATGGCTGCGGCCAGAAGAGCCACTACTATAACCACCCCCACAATGACGAGCACTCTGCGTTTATTCATCTCTCCTGCCCTCCCAATTTGTCTCCTTCGTCTTCCAGATCTTGTGGCCCGATAACCACCTGCATCCCTGGAATGGTGATGCGCAGGGTTTGAATAGTCAATGACCCCTCCCTTCTCTCCCTCCAAGCAAAGCCCATCCTTTCCTCCTCGGCGACCTTCCAAGGCTCCCCGACAATTATGACATAAGTGATCGTCCCAGAGGGGGACCTTCCTCGGCTCCGATGATGACCCTCACTCATATCGTAGCGCCTCGATGGGATGGAGACTGGCCGCCCGACTGGCCGGGTAGGTGCCGAAGAAGAGGCCCATGCCGATGGAGACGCTGAGACCCATGACCACACTGCCCGGCGTAACCAGGGCCCGGGTCCCCAGCAGGGTGGCAATTACCTGCGCAACGGCGTAGCCCGCCAGGATACCCACAACCCCACCCAGGAGGCTGAGAACCACCGCCTCGGCGAGAAATTGAGCCAGGATGTCCCTGCGCTTGGCCCCCACCGCTTTGCGGATGCCGATCTCCCGCGTCCGCTCCGTCACCGATACCAGCATGATATTCATGATGCCGATGCCCCCTACCACTAGGGAGATGGCAGCGATGCTACCCAGGAGCACGGTGAAGGTCCCCGTTACTGCCGCTACTGTCTCCACCATTTGACTCTGGTCAAATATAGTGAAATCATCAGACTGACTTGCTGCCAGACCGTGACGAGCCCGCAGGATGGCTCTCAGTTCCGCCTTGGCCAATTCTATTTTATCCGCCGAGACCACCTGCACGTTGATAGAGTCCAAGGAGGTGGTGCCCGCTCCCCCGAACTTGATTTGGGCTGTGCTCAAGGGGATGAAAACCTGGTCGTCCAGGTTTTGGAAGCCACCGAGCCCCTTGCTAGCCAGGATGCCCACGATTTGATAGTTCTGGCGGTTGATCTTGATCGTCTTGCCCAGGGGATCAACGAGACCCTCGCCAAAGAGATCCTCGGCCACGGTGGCCCCCAAGACGGCCACCTTGGCCTGATTGGTGAGGTCGAGGCTCTCGATAAAGCGCCCTCGGGCCACCTGGTAACTGCGCACCGTCATGTAGTCCGGGGTGACCCCCAGCACACTGGTCTGGGTGTTCTTGTTGCCATAGACCACCTGGGCGCTGACAGAATACTGGGGCGCGATAGCCGATACGGAAGTGGCTAGTTTGGCGATGGCTTCCACGTCATCGTTGGTCAGGGCCTGGGCGCTTGCTGCCCTCATCTCCATAGAGACGGCCATAGAGACGCCACGGAAGGAGAAGCGCCCTGAGGAGATGCTCAGCAGGTTGGAGCCTAGGCTCTCGAACTGGGCGGTGACTTGTGCCTGGGTGCCGGCGCCGGCGGCCACCAGGGCGATGACCGCGGCCACGCCGATGACCATACCCAGCATGGTGAGCCCCGAGCGCAGTTTGTTGGCCGCCAGAGAGCGCAGGGCCACCCGCGCAACTTCGATGATGTTCATTCTCGTCTTTCCTCCGTCTCCGGTCCTCCCCCACCAGGTAACCCGCCTCTCATCATAAAGAACCCGCCCATCTCCTCCTCGGCCGGCTGGTACTCGATCACCACTTGATCGCCCTCGTTCAACCCTCGCACCACCTCTACGTATAGCCCGTCGCTCAACCCTACCTCTACCGGCGTCTGCACGGCCGGTCCCTGGGGAGAGTCCTGCACCATTACCACGTTCCCTTCCTCTCCCTGCTGCACCGCCAGGGCCGGCACCAACAGCACGTTCTCCCGCCGGCCCACCACGATCTTGAGATTGGCGGTCATCCCCGGCTTCAGAGATACCCCTTCCGGCCCCTCCAGGCTCAGCGGCACCTCATAGGTCAGGACGTTCTGCGACAGAGTCCCCTGTAGCGGCACCTCCAGCACCTGCCCCTGGAACTTTTGCCCGGGGAAGGCGTCGAAGGTGATCTCTACCTCCTGGCCGACTTCCACCTGGCTGATATCGGTCTCGTCCACGAAGGCCCGCACCCGCAGGTTGGAGAGGTCGGCCAGGGTTACCACGATAGTAGTCGAATAGACGAGGTCTCCCACCTCGGCGCCCGTGGAGATGACCGTTCCGTCGAAGGGAGCGATCATGGTAGCCGCTTCCAGGGCATCCTGGGCATCCTCCAGAGCGGCTTGGGCGCTGGTGACCTTGGCCTGGGCTACCTCGACCTCATCTGGGTCGGGGCCAGCCAGGATCTCGGCCAGGGTTTCCTGGGCCTTTTGCAGGTTGTACTCGGCCTGGGCCACCTGGTCTTGGGCGTTGGCGAGGTCAATCTCCCTCTCAATTAGGGCCGTCTCCAGCCGCTCCTTGGCGGTCATCAGGTTATTGAAGTCCAGGTCGAGTCTCTCTTTAGTGATCTGGCCTCGTTCATACTTTCTCAGGGACTCGCCGTAATTGGTCTCATACCAATTAACTTCGTACTCCAGGTCTCGGATCCTTTGGGCGTTGTCAGAATCGTTTTGGACGACGATTAAATTCTTCTCGGCATTTTCCAGGGCTACCTCGGCCTGGGTCACGGCCCGCTGGGCCCCAACCAGGTCTAGGTCGGTGTAGGGGTTCTGGGCCTTCTCCAATTCATTTTGGGCGATAATCAGATTGGCCTCGGCCTGGGTCACGGCCCGCTCCAAAGCCTCGGTATCGATACGGGCTAGCACATCTCCAGCCTTCACCTGCTGGCCTGGAGCCACGTTCAGTTCGGTCAACTCGATCTTATTGACGTCGAAGGTTAACTCCTCCTGGCGAGGGGCGTAGACCTCGCCGGTGGGGGCGATAGTGGCCGTTAGATTCCCTCGTTCGACTGTCACCACTTGAGTGAGGCTGGTAGTCTGGGGCGCTTGGTTTCGCGTCCAGAACATCCACCCGGCCGTCCCCGCCATGGCGACCAGTAGAACCAAGACTAGCCACTTCAACAAGCGCTTCAACCGTTGCATCTTCGTACCTCCCTCATCGCTCATCGGACTGTGGAGACTCGGATGGAGCGGGCGGTGATGCTGCCATCATCGTTCTGCGAGCCCGAAACCACCACCTGCTCGCCTACTTCTAGGTCACCCACGTCCACCGCCATCGACTTCTCGATGAGGGTGGTATCTGTGGTTTGCACCCGGATCTCTCCCTCCTCGGTGGTGACGACCAAAGTATCTCCCTCGACTGCTTTGATGGTGCCTAAGATACCGCCACCAAATCGCTGGGCTTCTGCACCTGACGGGCGTGTCCCAACCATCACCATCCCTGGAAACTGGCCCTCCTGGCCTCTGAGCCGTTGGAAGAGACGGGAAGGATCCTGGAGGACCCGGTTTTCCCCCACCCTCATCCCGGCCCAGAAGGAGCCACCTCCCAGAGCCAAAACGACTAACAGTGCCGCCACGCCGATCAAGATTTTCCTCACCTTTCTCCTCCCGCTATGTCGTTGCTGCCTCCTGGCTCTCGATCCGGCCATCGCGAAGGTGGACGATGCGCCTGCTGTAGGCGGCGATCTCGGGGTCGTGGGTCACGACGACAATGGTGATCTCCCGCTCCTCATTGAGCCTCCGGAAGATAGCCATGATCTCCTCGCCCGATTTGCTGTCGATGTTGCCTGTGGGCTCATCGGCCAGGAGGATAGAAGGGTTGTTCACTAAGGCTCTGGCGATGGCCACCCGCTGCTGTTCGCCGCCCGATAACTCGTTGGGCCGATGGCGAGCGCGATGGGGCAGTCCCACTGTCTCCAAGGCCTCAAGGGCCCTTTTCCGGCGATTAGCAACCGCGGCGTAAAGAAGGGGCAACTCCACATTCTCCACTGCAGAGGTGCGTGGCAGGAGGTTATACATCTGGAAGACGAAGCCTATCTTGCCATTCCGAATCTCAGCCAGCCGGTTGTCATCAAGCCGACTGATGTTGATGCCTTCCAGAGAATAGGACCCCGAGGTCGGCTGGTCGAGGCAACCGATGATATTCATCAGGGTGCTTTTGCCTGAGCCCGAGGGGCCCATGATGGAGATGAACTCGCCCCTCTCTATCTCCAACGAGATGCCACGCAGGGCGTGGACCTCTACCTCGCCCATCCTGTAGATCTTGGTCACATCGGTGAGTTGGATCAAATCCTTATCCTCGTTCATCATTGTGCCCTCGTGAGAGCCTTGACCGCTGGAATCTGATCAGTTCTCTTCTATTGTACTAGACGATGGTGACAAGTTACAGCCTCTAAATATAGCGTGAGAAGGTTAAAGGAGGCTTAAAAAGAGATGAGAGGACGGTTAGAGTTTCACGATTATGAAGAAGCCATTAGGGTTTGACATGAACCACTCTGATATTTCACTTTTGGAGATTGGCTGTATCGCTAATCGCCCCCCTATTGAAGCCTGGTTGCACAAATGGCGTGGGGAGGAGCCCTGCGGCACTCCTCCCCACATATTGTTCATTTGACCACCTTCCTCCCTAGCCCCGTAATGGCAGGCGGCACGGTTGCTCGCCCTCAGGACTACCAACCTCTGCCCCATCCGCGGCCAAAGCCGAAGCCCCGTCCCATAGGGAAGAAGCCCTGTCCGAGGCCCTCAAGCATCCAGTCGGCCTGCCCCTGGCTTAGGTATCCGTCCTCCACGGCCTGCTCGATAGCATCCTTGGTGGCAGCCTGGCAGGCGGCATCTACCGTGTCCCGGACGGTCTGGAGGTCCACGCTGGCCTTGTCGGCCAGGTCGGCCAGGGTCCTACCGCCCCACAGTTGGGTGGACAGCGCATCGGTGGTCATCCCCAGAGCCTCGGCGGCGGCCTCCAGCCCTGCCTGCCCGCAGAGACCCCCGCCAAAGCCGAAGCCACCGCCCCGACCGTACCAACCAAGGGCAACGGAGGCGCTGGAGGTGGGCGTGGACTCCTGAGCGGATGCAACCATCCATCCTCCGGCCAGGCCCACCAGCAGTAGCACTATGAGCGCGCCACTGGACAGCAGTATAAGCGTCTTCTTAGTCACGGATCACCTCCCTTCTGTTTAGATTTCGGTTGGCTTTCCCCCAACCCGTTTCTATGGACGAATATAGCGTAGGAAGGTTAAAGGAGGCTTAAAAAGAGATGAGGGGAAGGTTAGAGTTTTAAGGGGAGGCGGAGGGTAAAGGTGCTGCCTTCTTGTAACTTGCTCTTTACGGATATCTCCCCTCCGTGGGCCTGGGCGATCCATTGGGCGATGGCTAACCCTAGGCCGGCCCCTCCTCGCTGGCGGCCTTTCTCCACCCTGTAGAACCGCTCAAAGATATAAGGCAGATCCTCAGGGGGGATACCTGAGCCCGTATCGGCTACGGAGAGGTAGGTCCATCCCTTTTCCCGACGGAGGGAAAGGGTAACTTGGCCGCCATGGGGAGTGTGATCTATGGCGTTCTGCACTAGGTTGAGAAGGAGTTGCTTGAGCCGATCTCGGTCGCCGAGAACTGAGGCTTGGTCTTCCTCTCCTAGCCGGATCTCCAAAGTGGGGGCCAGAAGTTTGGCCTCCCGATAGACCTCCAAGAGCAAGGTGTCCAGTTCCACGGGTCTCATCTCAAGTTCTAAGCCTGCATCCATCTGGGCCAGCAGCAAGAGATCCGAGACCAGTCGGGAGAGGCGATCTACTTCCCCTTTGGCCATCCTTAGGGCCGCCTTTCGTGACTCGTCACCCTCCTCTTGGCTTAGGAGATCCAGATTGCCCCGAATGATGGTAAGAGGGGTTCGCAAATCGTGGGAGACGTCGGCGATGAAACGCTCTTGGGTAGCCAAGAGCACCTCTATTCGGGAGAGCATCTCGTTGAGAGTAGTAGCCAATCTCTTGATCTCGTCGTTGATGGGAGGCACCTCTAGCCTCTTGCTCAGATCCTGGCGCTCGGTGATGAGGTGGGCATCCGCGACCATCCGATCGACCGGGGCTAGGGCGGCCCTGGAGAGGAAGGCTCCCAGGGCTAAGGAGACTATTATGGCGAAGGCTCCCACCAAGATGAGGAGGAGGGAAACCTGGCTCAGCCTCGTTTCCAAGGGGTCCAACGACACCGCCACCTGGAGTACGCCCAAAAGTTCTCCCTGGCTGACAAGAGGCCTGCTGAGGAGTCGGAGCCCAATGCCTCCGATCTCCACGGTCTCCAGGAGTTCTTCTCCCTCACGGGCCGCGTCCAGGGTTTCAGGGTTGGTGGGGAGAGCCTGCTCTCCTAGGTTAGTGGAGCGGTAGATGACTTGGAGGGTCAGATCAAGGAGTTGTACGTAGACGCCGGGGGAGGAGAAAGCGTCGAGGGAGGGGATAAACCCTGCCCTCAGGCTTTCCTCTATGGCTTGGCTCCTATCGTGGAGGCTCTGGTCTAGTTGGATATAAAGGGTCCGATGGAGGACGACGTAAAGGGTGGAGCCGAAGATGAGGAGTAAGAGGGCCACCAAGCCGGTATACCAGAGGGTAAGCCGCCACCGGATGGCCATCTATCGCTCCTCTCTAAGGACATACCCCACACCGCGCACTGTCTGGATGAGCCTGGGCTCTCCTCCCTCCTCCAGTTTGGAGCGGAGGTATCGGATGTAGACCTCTATGATATTAGATTCGCCCCCGAAGTCGTACCCCCAGATGCGGTCGTAGATTATCTCCCTAGTGAGCACTTGGTCTGGGTGTAGGAGGAAAAGTTCTAAGAGGTCGTACTCTTTAGGCGTGAGCTCTACCTCTCGCTCTCTCCGGCAGACACGACGGGAGATAGTGTCTAACTCTAGATCGGAGAAGTGGAGAGTCCTCGCCCCGCGAGGCTGACGTCGCCGGAAGAGGGCTCTCATCCTGGCGAGCAGTTCTTCCAAGGCGAAGGGTTTGACCAAGTAGTCATCGGCACCCGCATCCAGGCCGGCTACCCGATGGGCTACAGCCTCTCTAGCGGTGAGGATGAGGATGGGAGTCTCGCTCATCTCCCTCAGTTGGCGAC
>Ga0315314_1000316_pt1 | contig 59471 bp, 45 predicted proteins | sample TDP9_MG_FD_203631 | JGI IMG/M metagenome (GOLD analysis project Ga0315314, IMG submission 203631) | Freshwater sediment microbial communities from Lake Towuti, South Sulawesi, Indonesia - TDP9 | ecosystem: Environmental > Aquatic > Freshwater > Lake > Sediment | place: Indonesia: South Sulawesi...
TTCAATTTAACAATTTCGTTTTCCAGCTGCTTAATATATGCGTCCTTGTCCATAGAATCATTATCGGCCAAAGACAAAAGTTTACTAAAGTAATTCAATTACTCGAAATTGGGTGAACGCTTACAAATCCAGAATACGCAAAAGCTGGCGGGAAAAATTAGAGAATCCGCCGAAGGGCTTGCCTAAAGTAGTCGATGGACCTGCAAAGTGGGAAAAGAGATTCGGCGGTAGGAGAGTCCTTGTGCCAACGCCACTGTTGGCCGATGAGGTAATCCGTACGGTGCCTAAGTAAATAAGAGTGAACTAAAGTGAGCTAAAGTGCCTAAAGTGAGCTAAAGTTTTAATTTTAGGCACTTTAGTCACTCCTAACTTTAGGCACTTAACTGGCAGCCTCAATCCAAAATGTCCCGGCGGCGTCGAGGCCCAAGCAGAACGTTTGAAAGAGGAAGGTCATAAAATTGTCCCCGGAAAGGGCAGAAAACCTCCTAAAGTGAAAGATTTTGAAAAAGACTTGGTGTCAGTTGTAAGCACAGGGACTTAAGAAGGTTGTGCCTTACAATTTTTCAGCGCGTATGAGGGAGCTCATAGCTTCGTCTCTGTGTACGAGAGTTACCTTCTTAAAGCCGGCTTGCCAGAGGTCTTCTCGAAATTCGTTAAAAGTATAGGTTCCGCCACCTTCGGTACCAACTAACATATTGACGGCGAATAGCGCCCCGATAATAGGATTTGTCCGGGTCTTATCCATAACCACATCACGGATAACCAAAACGCCAGTCTTTTGTAAAGCGGAGTGAATCTTAGCAAAAAGCCTACGATTTTGCTTTCTGGAGTTTTGATGGGCGATGGCACTTAGCCAAACAAAATCTGCTCCCGCGGGCAGGTCATCAATTTCAAAATCACCTGCAACAAAGGTGACACGATTGCTCAAGGCCGCTTTGGAGATATACTTGCGGGCTATTGGAATTACATCCGGCAGATCGAAAATTGTTGCTTTTGCTTTCGGAACAGCTTTAAGAAATGCAATCGTCCATGTTCCAGGACCAGCTCCAATGTCAAGCAAATGCTTAAATCTTAGCGGTTTTAGTTTGTCGATAATCTGGTTCGCTACGGGAGCAGAGAAATTATCCATAGCGCCTATAAATGAAGCCAGGTCGGCGGCAGCACCACGAATACTGGGCACACGCTCGGCAGATTTACCCGTCTTTGTCACTTGGGCAAGCTGCGTCCAACGGCGAAGGTAATTGCCCACATGCCGAATCCCCGGCAATACATTGTTAGGCCCCGATTCAGCAAGTATGTCACTCAGATTCCTCGGGACACTATAGGTGCTTCTTTTTTTTGTCAAAAAGCCTAATGCGGCCAGTGCATCCAGAAGGATAGTAGTGGCTCGTGGGTCACAATCAAGTTTAGATGCCAAAGATTTGGCAGATGTTGGCCTTTTGCATAGAATAGTGAAGATGTCCAGCTCAGCGGCGGCAACCAGCACACAGGCCGGCTGAAAGGCCCTAATCATATTTAGAACTTCATCTGCGGTCCATTGCCGGGCCATCTTTGAGCTTCCATGCTTGCCTTCAAATTGATAATTTGTAAATGGAAACTGGTAAATGGTCATTACCAATTACTAATTACCAATTTCCAAATGTACCTGCCGTTGTCGCTGTCATCTAAACGGCAGCCACACCGGCTCTATTGGGCGGGGCAACACGACTTCTGGTATTCAACCGTGCATACTTTCGCGTCCTTTGCTTTCGGACAGCAACAGTCCGGACAGCAGCACTGCGGACATTTATTTGGACAGCACTCTGCCTCTTTCTCCGCCTCACAACACAAGTTGGTGCTTTCGGCTGAACAGGCTTTTATCTGTATGGCCTGGGAATCAGTACCAGATTGAGTGGCCTTAGTATCCTCGCCACCCGTGAGCAGGACGTTTCCCATCAACAGGGCTATTGCCAGGACAGCCAGGACCATCAAGGCCTTTAATACTTTCGGGTTCATCTTACTTCTCCTGAAAAATACCGAAAATTCACGTTTTCTGCCCAGACATAAAACGCATTGCCAGGCGGACTTATTAAAAAATTATACCATTCCCGCAGCAATAATGTTCATAAAAAAGTGAATTGAAACAAAAATGTTCATAATTTTTTGAGTTTTGAGCGGTTATTTTGTGCGAACCGAGTGAAGAACGGCCTACAGGGGGTGAAACTAAGGGCTAGCATAGCTGAATTTTTGAGTGTTTACTCTTGACGCACGAGGTTCTAATTGATAATTGTAACTGGTAACTTGTTAGTGGTAATTACCAATTTCCAATTACAAATTACAAAAAGATTTGGTTGAAAGGAGGCCATTATGGCAAGGATAGTTTTGACCATAGTACTTATAGTCTTATTGAGCATATTGGTGGGCTGTGGTACGTACGACACTGGGAGGGGCCGGCTTGTGCCAGCCCAAACGCGGTCTGCTCCTGTAATTACAAAAACGGCTTCCGGTGAGGTGGATGTTGTCGAGCAGGTAGTGGTCGATCGGCAAGCATATCGGCAGAGTCTCGAGCGGCTGGTGCAGCACTATACCGCAACGGGCAACAATATGAAGCTGGGCTGGGCCCAAAAGGAATTGGCGGCGCTGGATACTATGCCGCAATACAAGTATATCATCGAGGCTGAAGTAGCAGGGCCGAAATTGAAAGCGGCTGCATCAATCCCTGAAGCAGATAGACTTTATGAGGAGGCATTACAGCTTCAGAAAAAGGCTGAACAGTTAGTCCTTATTAAAGATGATGACTTATTGCGTTTGGCCCTGGACAAATACAATCAATTAATAAGCAAACATCCTTCCAGCGATAAGATTGATGACGCGGCATTTAAGGCTGGTGAAATTTATGACTATTTCAAGGACTACACGATAGCGCTTTTGTATTACCAACGATCCTTTCAGTGGGACCCAGAAACGCCGTATCCTGCAAGGTTCAAGGCGGCATTTATATTGGACCAACGCTTACACCGCAGAGCAGAGGCCCTTCCGTTATATCAACAGGCCCTCGAAAAGGCAGGAAAGAAATATTACGATTGGAGAGAATTTGCAGATAGGCGCGTAAAAGAGCTCACCGAGCGCAAGGAAGGTACTCAACGACGTTAACCAAGGATAGAGATATACTTTTTCGCAATATAATCTCGGGCCTGGCAGCAATCAGGCCCTTTTTAATTGGTAATCAAGAAAGTGCCTAAAGTGAGCTAAAGTGCCTAAAGTGAGCTAAAGTTATAATTCACAATTTTAGGCACTTTAGGCACTCCAAACTTTAGTTCACTTATTCCAGTTACCATTTAACCAGAATGTCAGAGTTCGAGAAAAAGATAGCCGATTTTATAAAAGCACACGGGCTTTTTGGCCCGGCAGATAGGCCCGCCTGCCGGACGGGCAGGGTTCTGTTGGCTATTTCCGGTGGAGCTGATTCAATTGCGCTTCTATATGTAATGCAGCAGCTTTTGACCCATAAGGTCTTGAGAGTCGATTTGCTTTGCGCTCATATAAATCATCAGCTACGAGGGATGGAGGCTAATTTGGATGAAGATTTTGTTACGGCAGAAGCAGCCAAACTTAAATTGCCCTTAATGACAAAACAGCTGGACGTTCGAGAATTTGCCCGCTGTAATAAATTGTCGATTGAGACAGCCGCCAGGAAACTGCGCATCGAAGCTCTGCTCAATATTGCCAGGGCTAATAATTGTAGTTATATAGCAACGGGACATCAAAAAAACGATAATGCTGAGACTATTCTGCAACGGCTCGCTCGCGGGACAGGCCTTCGCGGCCTTGGCGGTATCTGGCCAGTGCGTGCCTTTGACAATGAAATTAAGCCCGTCTCGAGCAGGGTCGAGAGATTTGTAAGGCCATTGTTGTGCGTCACGCGAGATGAAATTATTGAGTATTTACAGCAGCGAAATCTCAAATGGCGAATAGACCACACAAATGCTGATTGCACATACAGGCGGAACTTTATTCGCCATCAGCTACTTCCAGCCTTACAACAGCAATGCAATAGCTGCCTCGTGGAGCAATTGTTTGGTTTATCTCAATCTGCTCAGCGATTTTATGGCCTGGTGTGCAGTCGTGCAGAAAATGTATGGCCAAAGCTAACTGATTCTGTTGATGATAAGGTTGTAATGAATTTGAGAAACTTTTTATTAGAATCGGAGCCGGTAAAAGTTGAGCTCCTCCGGCGAAGCTTGACCGCCATCGGCAGCGGCGAAAAAGATTTGTCACACCGCCACTTCGAGAGGATATTGCAATTAGCACAGCAAAAAACAAGTGGCAAAAAAATCGAATTGCCAGGCAGGTTTGTAGTTCGACTTGAATATGGGGACTTGATTTTTGCCCGTGTATCCGTCGCCGTACCGGCGACGGCTAAACATACAGAAGTGAAAATCCCAGGAGCGATAAAATTTGGCAGTTATTCAATTGAAGCAACTGTGCTTGACGCTGGATGCTCGATCCTGGATACTCGTAGAAAAACAGAAGACAGAAGACAGTTTATGGAGCGTTTCGATTTTGATAAGGTTAAGCTGCCGTTGGTTGTTCGTTTTCGTAAGGCTGGTGACAGGTTTTGGCCGTTAGGTTTGCCGGCAGAGAAAAAGGTAGGAAAATTTCTGACCACAGCAAAAGTACCACACCAACTGCGTAGGAAGATACTTATTGTCGCTGACAGTGAAAAGATAATCTGGGTTTGGCCGATTCGAATAAGCCAGCTCGCCAAACTTACAAGCGACACTCGAAAAATTCTTCAATTGCAAATAGAATAAATGAAAAAAGGGTTTACCCCATGAGATAACACGCTCAAGGTTCATAAGAAGACCCTGGAATTTTATCTCACGGGGTAAAGTACGAGGAGCGAAATATGGGTGTACCCATTTATACACGCCGAGCTTTCCTCAAGGCTGTGGGTCTTGGTGCAGCTTCAGTTACTGTGCCTAGTTGTATGAGCAGTCCTTCGACGGTGAGCCGCTCAGAACAGTCGAACCGCTATCAAAAATCTGGGCCCAGGGCCTGTGGGGATAGGCCGAATTTCATAATCATCTTTACTGACGACCAGGGTTACCAGGATGTTGGCTGTTTCGGCTCGCCGCTTATAAAGACGCCGAACCTTGACCGCATGGCCGCTGATGGCATGAAGTTCACGGACTTTTATGTGGCGGCTGCGGTTTGTTCGCCGTCACGGGCGGCTCTGCTGACCGGCTGTTATCCGCCGCGTGTGGGCATAACAAAAGTATTGTTTCCAAAAGACGATATCGGCCTGAATGTGGCAGAAATCACTATTGCTGACATTCTCAAGGCTCGCGGCTACGTATGTGCTTGCGTGGGCAAATGGCACCTGGGGCATCTGCCGGAGTTTCTGCCGATGCAACAAGGCTTCGATTGCTACTACGGCATCCCTTATAGTAATGACATGCAAATCGAGCGGGGCGGTAAGAGCGGGCCGCCACTTATGAAAAATGACCAGATTATTGAGCACCCGGCGGACCAGACGACACTGACTCAACGATACACCAAGCAGGCTATCAAGTTTATCACCGAGAATAAGGATCGGCCGTTATTTCTTTATCTTGCACACACCATGCCGCACATGCCGCTGCATATATCTGAAAAATTTAAGGGTAAGAGCAAACGCGGCTTGTATGGTGACGTGATAGAAGAGATCGATTGGAGCGTAGGCCGGATACTCAAGACGCTCAAATCGCTTTTCATCGATGAAAAGACCCTTGTATTATTTACGTCAGACAACGGCCCATGGCTGAGCAAGGGCGAAAATGGCGGCTCGGCCTTGCCATTGCGTGATGGCAAAGGTACAACGTATGAGGGCGGGATGCGCGTGCCGTGCATCGCACGCTGGCCTGGTAAAATCCCGGCTGGCAAGGTTTGCTATGAGCTCTGCGCCGCGATTGATCTGCTGCCAACGATTGCCAAGTTAGCCGGCACCAAAGCGCCCGCCGACCGGGTGATTGATGGCAGAGATATTTGGCCTTTGATGTCCGGCAAGTTAGGAGCAAAGTCCCCCCATAAAGCTTTTTATTATTATAAGGGTGACATGCTGGAAGCTGTTCGCAGCGGCAAGTGGAAATTGCGCCGGGGCAAAGAAACCCAGTTGTACGACCTGGAAGTTGATATTAGTGAAAAACATAATTTAGCAAGCGACCGACCTAAAATCGTTGAACAACTAACCGATATGATGCGAGAGTTTGACCGCCAGCTCAAGGCAAACGTTCGACCGGTAAGGAAGGTCGCTGTAAAGTAAGACCGGGAGATTGCAAATATGGGTAACTCTGTTTATACACGTCGTGATGTTTTGAAAACAGTAGGTCTGGCTGCTTCGGGTGTTGCTTTGCCGGGATGGGGGAAAAGCCGCTCCGCCAGTGGCGGATTTGCAAATCATAGGCCTGAGAATCAGCCGAATATCCTCTTCTGTCTTGCAGATGACTGGTCCTGGCCGCATGCAAGCATTGCTGGCGACAAGGTCGTCAAGACGCCGACATTCGATCGGGTGGCTCGTGAGGGTGTGCTGTTTACCAACGCATTTGTCACCGCTCCTTCATGTACGCCGTCCCGCGGCTCAATCCTGACCGGTCAGTGGCACTGGCGTCTGGAAGAGGGCGGCGACCTCTGGGGTACTCTGCCGGCAAAATTTACCGTTTATCCTGACCTGCTGGAAAAAGCCGGCTACCACATAGGGTTTACTCGCAAGGGCTGGGGGCCGGGCCAGTTCGAGCCGGGCGGGCGGACACGTAACCCGGCAGGCCCTCAGTACAAAAACTTTGAGCAGTTCTTGTTAGCCCCCGCCTCTCGGCGGGGGTACCCCGGCCAGTGGCCGGGGCTAATTAAGGGCAAACCATTTTGCTTCTGGTTCGGCAGCAATGACCCACACCGGCCTTATAAATGGCGGTCGGGCATCGAGAGTGGAATGAAACTTGAGGACGTTCAGGTGCCAGCTCCTCTGCCGGACTGCGAAACTACACGCATCGACATCTGTGATTACTACTTTGAGGTTCAGCGCTTTGATAACGAAGTTGGGCAGTTGCTAAAGATTCTGGAAGAGGCCGGCGAACTCGATAATACGCTGGTGGTGATGTCAGGTGACAATGGCATGCCGTTTCCTCGAAGCAAAGGTAACCTGTACGATTGGGGCACGAATGTGCCGCTTGCTGTTCGCTGGCCGGCCAAAGTTAAGGGCGGACATATTGTGGAAGATTTTGTAAGTCTGGCCGACCTGGCACCGACGTTTCTGGAAGCAGCAGGACTTAAGCCGACCGCAGACATGACCGCCAGGAGCTTCCTGGACGTGCTAACCTCGGGCAAGAGCGGACGCGTGGACCTAAAGCGCGACAGGGTCTTTACCGGCAAAGAGCGCCACGCGTACGTCCGCAAAGACGGCTTGGGCTATCCGACACGGGCGATACGCACATACGATTTTCTATATATTCGTAACTTCGAGCCTGACCGTTGGCCGGCTGGAGACCCGGAGACGATTGGTTTTCGAGACCCGGCAGAACCCTACGGTGACACTGATGGCTCGCCCACCAAGACCTATATGATGGAGCACCGTGATGACCCGAAGATCAAAAGACTCTTTGAATTAGCCTTCGAAAAGCGGCAGGCTTGCGAGCTTTATGACCTTCGCAAAGACCCAGCGCAACTGAATAATGTGGCTGACCAGCCTGAATATGCCGAGGTGAAAAAGAAACTGGATGAGACTCTGATGGCTGAACTAAGAGCAACTAAAGACCCACGTGTTTTGGGCAAGGGCAATGCCTTCGATAAGTATCCCTATTACGGCGGGAAAAAACCAGAAAAACCCCGTGAGATAACACCCTAAAGGCTCAAAATAATACCCTGGAATTTTATCTCACGAGACCGGCCTTTATGCCTACACTATTATATCTTTTACTTTGAAATTAGTTTCTCAAGTTCAGTTAGTTTCTCAGCGGTGACTGTTTCAGCGTGTAAGTCGCCGAAGATGACACGGTATTCGTTATCTGAGACCTTCCACCGCATCAGGACCTTATCCGCGTCTTTGGGGGTAACGATTCCTCCGTAGTATGCGGGGTCTTTCTTGTCCCACTGGAGCCTCTCGTAGAACAGAGCAGGCCCCCGTATGGGCATCAGGAAATCCCAAAGTTTCTTGCTTATCTGGTCTTCCGTAAGCCCTTTTAGCTCTTCCTTTAATCGCAGGGCGACCGGGGTTTCACTCCTCTTAAATGCTGACCGTAGAACGGGGAAATTCGTATTCGGATCTGGATACTTGCCGACCAACTCAGCACTTAGCTTTAGACCGTGGATGGCAGTCTCCTCGTTGCTGGTAGGTGGCGCAAATTCGGCTGCATCAACAGAGACATCCCACTGGAAATCGTAGGACACGCAGTAGAAGAATATTCTGCCTCCCCCCCGGAGATCACTTGTGAGATTTTCGATTCGCACAGGCAAGAGTGTCTTCACATCCACCCACATCTTGCCATCGGCCTGTGGTTCTTTGAGGTTTCTAATCCCTACCCCCTTGTAGTTGGGGTCGGTCGTTCGGAATCCTGTGACTTCAATGCCATCAATGGTTGACCTGCCCATGCTCTCATATTTGGTATTTAGGATTTCTCTGAGATACGAGAACGGATCTTCTACATAGGCAATTTGCCTCTGTGACCATTCATCATGAATTCGTCTTTTTTCACTCCCGGGCTTAGGAAGATACTGTTCACGACGGGTCCTCACCCCGCCATTGGGGTCGGGTTCTTCAAAGATAATTTTCGAGCCATATTCTCGTGATGTTAACTGGGTACCGTGGGTGTCGGCCCAAGGTTTATTAGGATCCTCGCCGTAGAACTTGAAAGTCCATTTGAATTTAACGGCCTTGACCTTCTCCACGCGGGCGAGTACGTCCGCCAGGGCGATACCCGAGCCGGTGCTCCTCCAGAGAGATAGACCTATCACACACGCGATAATAACCACCGCGGCGATAGCAATTTTGGTTAATGGACTTTTCATAATTATTCTCCAAATATTCGGCTGAACTTCTGCCGATCTCTGCTTTTCTTTGTTGTCCAGCGCCTGTAGAACTTTATTGAGAACTCTATTATGAGCGTCGGCACTGGCTTTATAACGTAACTTTTTGATCAAATTTTCTGTTGGGTCTGCAGGTCTCATTCGCTAACCTCGCCATTTAAGATTGACCGCAGTTTATTCAGACCATAGCGGTACCGGCTTAGGACTGTCTTAACTGTAACTTGCTGCAATTGGGCAATTGCATTAAACTTCAGATCTCCATGCAAATGAAGTACAACTACTTCTCGCTGCTCGTATGGCAGCTCTGTCAAAGCTCGGCTGACACGTTGTAATTCTTCACTGAGTATAGCTAACTGAATGGGTTGGTTTGCATCTGATACTATTTCTGCTGCATCATCAATTGAAACTATCCTGTTACGTTTGCTTTTTCGCAGATAGTCACGACATCGGTTAGCTACACATTTTGCCAAATAAGCTTTTAGGCTTCCTCTAAGCTCAAATCTATCCACAGATTCTACAAAGCCGATAAAAACATCCTGCAGAACATCTTCAGCCATGCTGGGTTCTGCAAGAAGATTGGCTGCTAACGTTAGCAGGCTGCTTTCGTACTTTTGGTATATTCGGCACAAAGCCTGTCTGCTGCCGCGTTTGAATCTGAAAACAAGTATTGTGTCTTCGAGCATCTACAAATCTCTTATCCGTCATTTATAACGATCGACCGCTACTAATATAACGATAAAGGGTGATGTTTTACTCTAAATAAAAATTGATTTTTTTAAGAACCCAATGCAAAAAACTTTTGCCTTGCCAACCAACAAAAAAGGCCGACCCCGTCCAGCGCTGGGCGAGGCCGGCCTTTATGTTTAACATCATATTTGCTCAGCACATTTACTTCGGCAGGTCTTCCGGTGCGAGATCCTTGACGCTCAAATCGCCGTAGATTACGCGGTAGGTCGGCGAGCCTTTTGGCTGATACCAGAATACTGCTTTGCTGGCGTCACCGAGCCTTACGCCGCCTCCGGCATAGTGCCAGTCTACCCCGTTTGGTCCGAGCTGCTGGAAGAAAACAAATCCTCGTCCCAAGGTCATGCCAAGCTGGGTTTTTTCCTCATCTGAGATGTTCAACTGGCCAATCTTCTGTCCTATTTGAGGAGTCAGGTTCATTAAATCTTCGAGGCTCAAACTTTCAGGGAAATTGCCTCCGAGCATGTGTTCAGCCCAAAGACGCAAGACTGTAATGAAATCCTGCTCGGTGAATTGACGCATATCGAATTGCTTGTCGCTCAGCGTATAGCCGGCAGGAACATCCATACTAACCAGCGACTCATCGACCGGCACATCAAACTCAATATTTTTGAGAATGTAAAGTGTCTGTCCGTAGAGTAGTTCAATGCGGATCGGCGTGGCTGTTGTGGCGTCAGCCCAGATCGTAAGGTCTTCGTTGAGGCCACGAACCAGAAATCCGACGGCTTTTCGACCATCGATCTCCCGCTGTCCAAGCTCCTGGACCGGCATATCGGGTTGGTCTTTCACCCTGATAACGGCATTACGGACAAATTCTATAAGGTTTCGGGTTCCTTCCCGAAGCGGCCCATCTATGCCAACATATACAGCACCCTTGCTCGGCGGGTCAAGCGTAAGCATCTTGGCATTATCGAGGTCGATTATAAGAATGGTATCCATGTTCGAGAATGTCCTTCTGATTTTTGAGCCGAAGATTATATCGTGCATGACCGGCCCGGTTTCTTCGCTGCCAACGACGAAGTCAAGAACTACGGTACGAGCATTGAGGATGGGCTTAATGACCTCGGCAAAGGTAACAGTGCCTCCGAAGAATCGGCTAACGCCAACAATCGCTACTATGATTATAGCCGCGGCTGCAGCTAATCTTATTATCTTACTTTTCATAATTATTCTCCTAATTCTGAGGCTTGTACCAGCCTTTTCAGCGGTTTGCAGCCTAACGTTCTGTTCTCGTATAATTCGCTCCAGAACCACGTTTTCAATGTCGCTTTGTGCGAGAATTTTGCCGTTATTAACGAGGCGCCTCCGAAGATTATTTATTTCGTCCAGCTCCGTCTGGCACGCGGCACAACCTTTAAGATGCTCCTGTAGCGAACGTTTTTCAGCTTCACTTAGAAGGCCTTCGATATAAGCAACTAAAAGTCCTTTATATTCTGCGCAGTTCATTTTTACACCTCATAAGTGTTATTATGCTGCTGTTGTAAAGAGTCACGCAGCATAGCATAAGCTCGTGATAGTGTCTTTGTAACCGTTCCGAGAGGCATATCAAGCTGTTCAGCGATTTTATTGCAGGAGTGCTGGCCGTAATATCGCAGAAGGATTACTTCTCGGTATGCCTGAGGCAATTTGGCAATGGCCGCTTCGAGGGCGTAATCCTGTGAAAGTTCAGGCTGAGGCGCCTCTTGCGAGAACGACCGGACAGCCTCTCGTTGACGTCTAATCTGCTCATTTCTTTGGTGTTCTTTTGCCACGTTGTCGGCTATACCAAGCAGCCAGGAATAAAACAAATCCGGCTTGTTCAGGCTATCCATCCTGAAATAGGCTCGCACAAAACTCTCCTGTGCTGCTTCTTCTGCCTTGTCTTTGTTGCCCAATTTTCCAGCCAGATGTGCCAGCAAAACCGCTTGGTAACGCCGTACAAGGTAGCGAAAATCGTCTGGATGGCCATCCAAACAACGCTCTACGTAATATTTATCCGCCAGTCGTTCGGCGGATTTATCCGTATCAGGCATATCAGCACCTCGAAAATTGTCTGCGAATTTGGGCTTTCACTATATAGTGTAGGTCTGCTTGTTTTTGCGACAAGAAAAAATAAAAATTGCATTGGTGAAGAAATCCTGCGTAAAAACAAACCCCCAGTAAAACTGGGGGCTAAATATTTAGCCTGCGGTTTTACCGCAGGTTCGCAATTTATTGCGTGGTTGTATTTCACTTAGCATGTAAGATGGAATGCACCGACTACTTTCTTACCCTCTTCAATCTGCTCATTAAAGATGCCCCACGCTTGGCCGGTATTTTCTGCAATCACCTCTATACCGGCTTTTTGAAGTGCTTTTTGGGTCGAAGCTGGCACATCCATCATTCCTGAGGCGCCCTTGCCTATTACTAAGACTTCCGGCTTAAATTCAAGAACGTCCTCGATGTCTTTTAGAGCCAGGCTGTGTCCTTCTTTGCGCCACCAGTGGGATTTGACTCTGTCCGGAAAGATAATCAGGTCGCCTCTATATTCGGTGCCTCCAATCTTCATAACTCCAAAGCTATATGAATCAATCCGCATAGCTTCGCTTTGGTGATTGGTAATTGGAAATTGGTAATTGGTGATTGGTAATTGGTAATTACCAGTTACCAGTTTCCAGTTTCCAGTTACCAGTTACCAGTTTCCAGTTACCAGTTACCAGTTACCAGTTACCAGTTACCAGTTACCAGTTACCATATAAAAAAGGTATCGCTCAAACCACTTCGCTGCGTGTTGGGCGACGTGGGCTAGCGCGCCCAGCTCTTCAAATAGATGCCCGGCTCCCGGCACAATTACAAGCTCTTTTTGGCAAGTCATTTGCTCCATCGCCCGCTTGTTCAAATCAATGACTGCAAAATCGTTACCGCCCACAATCAAAAGCGTGGGTGCCTTAACCTTTGTAAGTGCTTGACCTGCCAGGTCGGGCCGCCCGCCCCGCGATACGACAGCAGCAATATCTTCGCCAAGTTCAGCCGCTGCTACCAACGCAGCCGATGCACCGGTGCTTGCGCCAAAGTATCCGATTTTTAGCTTGCTTAGAGCGCTACCCGCCAATAGCCATTTCGTAGCACCTACTACTCGTGTCGCAAGTAGGTCAATATCGAAGCGTAACTGGCGCGTGACCAGATCAATCTTTTCCTCTTCTTCCGTTAAAAGGTCTATCAGCAGGCTTGCAATCCCTACTTGCTCGAGCACGCTGGCGACATAACGATTCCGCTGGCTGAATCTGCCGCTGCCGCTTCCATGAGCAAACAAAACAATCCCTTTTGCTCTTTCAAAAACGTTCAAGCTGCTTTTTATGCTAACCTTACCATTTATCGTAATCTCAACCTCTTGTGGCGGCTGCTGATGTTCGTTACTATTCATTTGCTTCTTCTTTTATTTTCGACTTCGAGGATTTCCAACAGCTCCTCATCTTCCACCTGAGTGAACTGCAAATAGAACTGGCTAAGCGCGGAGAAAAATGGGGGCGCCTGCAAACATATTGTCTGGTCTGCATCTTCTGAGAGCTTTTTGAGGGTGTCCTCTGGCCCGACTGGAAGAGCTACCACTATCTTTTGCGGTTTTTCCTGTCGAACCGCCCACAATGCTGCCTGCGCCGTTGCGCCGGTAGCTACGCCGTCATCTGTGATAATCACCACTCTTTTTTGCAAGGGGAGCTTTGGCAGAACCTCGCGATACCGCTGAATCCTGAGATTGATCTGCTTTAGTTGGCGAGCTTTCTCCTGCTCGATATAAGCGTCATCAGCACCAACATACGAAGTAATCCTCTGGTCAAGAAAGAGCTTTCCATCCTCACAAACAGCTCCAATTGCCAGCTCAGGATTTCCGGGCGCTCCTAACTTATGCGAGAGCACGATATCCAAATCAGCTTCCAGCACGTCTGCGATCTGCTGGGCGATTATTATCCCGCCGCGAGGAATCCCCAGTACTGCCGGTTTTTGGCTCCGGAACTTTTGCAAATGGCCAGCTAAGGCCTGTCCCGCTTCGATTCGTCCGCTAAACGGCTTGCTACTTTTAGAGATGATTCTCAATGTACCCATTTTCGACTCGCCATAAAATTGCCGATTTTCGATTGTCGAATGACGATTGTAAATCGAAAATCGAAAATTGGAAATCGTAAATCGGATCGGCTAAAATGCGCACGTGCCGGTTGCGCATCCGCCCGAGTACTCTGGCCCTGCGGTAACAACTCCGCCTGTCTCTGACAGGCGGGGTGGAAAAGATAACACCTGCTCAGCCTTGGAACCATACCTGTAAATAGTAATGCCTTTGCATTTTAACTTATGGGCCATCAAGTATATGTTTCTTACGTCCTCTACGGTGGCGTCGCTGGGTAAATTTATCGTTTTAGAAACGGCGTTATCTGTGTATCTTTGAAACGCCGCTTGTATCTGGATATGCTCCTGCGGCTTAACGTCAAAGGCGGTAACAAATACCCTTTTAATATCCGATGAAATCTCTTTTATATCCTGCAAAGAACCGCGCCTGGCAATCTCAGCGAGAATTTCTCTATTAAAAGCGTGCCTTTTCTTGGCAGTAGCCTCGAACAATGGATTAATCTCAAAAAGCTTAGTGCCTGACAATACGTTCCGCACAAAACTTATGGCAAATAGAGGCTCAATGCCGCTGGAACATCCAGCGATTATACTTATAGTACCTGTTGGTGCTATTGTATTTACTGTCGCATTGCGCAGCCTCAAATTATTCTTGGCGTAGATCGATTTGGCGAAATTAGGGAAGACCCCTCTTTCCGTAGCGAGGGCTGCTGAAGCATCTACTGATTCTTTGTGTATAAAACGCATGAGTTTGCCGGCAAAATTAACCGCCTGCGGAGAATTATACGGGACTGCCAGCCTTATGAGCATATCTGCAAATCCCATCACGCCGAGCCCGATTTTTCGGTTGGCCAACGTAATCTGTTTTATCTGCTCAAGCGGATAGTTGTTTACCTCAATCACATCATCCAGAAATCGAACCGACCAGCGAATCGTTTCAGCGAGCCTTTGCCAATCCAAATCACCAGCGACGAGCGACGAGCGACGAGCGACGAATTTGGCTAGATTTATCGAACCCAGGTTGCAGCTTTCGTATGGCAATAGTGGCAGCTCTCCGCAAGGATTTGTGGCCTCGATTTGGCCTATTTGGGGCGTAGGATTGTGCTTATTTATTTCATCCAGGAACACCAGGCCGGGGTCGCCCATCCGCCAGGCAGCATTAACTATCAGGTCAAATAAAGCTCTGGCTTTGACACACCTTTCAGTCTTGCTGGTCCGCGGATTTATCAAAGCGAAGTCTTTGTTTTCTTTAACAGCCCGCATAAATTTATCTGTTGCGCCCACCGAAAGATTAAAGTTGCTGAACCGGCTGGTTTCAATCTTGGCCTCGATAAAATCAATGATGTCAGGGTGGTCGCACCGCAGAATGCCCATATTTGCCCCCCGTCTTCTTCCGCCCTGGACAATTACTGCCGTGGCCTGGTCAAATATACTCATAAAGGAGACCGGCCCGGAGGCCTGGCCTTTGGTTGACTGGACAATATCGGAGGCGGGCCTGAGCTTGGAAAAGCTAAAGCCTGTCCCTCCGCCGGTCTGATGTATCTGCGCCATATTACCGAGGGCCTTAAATATCCCATCTATGGAATCTTCAACAGGAATCACGAAGCACGCTGAGAGCTGCCCAAACGAGGTGCCTGCGTTCATCAAAGTCGGAGAGTTCGGCAGAAACTCTAAATTCCGCATCATTTGATAAAACTGCTCTTCAACATCTTCCCTACTATAGCGCGACTTGAAATTATCTTCGGCTTTGGCCACATGGCTTGCGACACGTCTAAAAAGCTCGCTCGGCGTTTCAACGATGTTTTGGTTTTCATCTTTTAATAAATATCTTCTTTTCAGAACTTCTACCGTATTGACAGGCAGCTTAAGGTCGTCCTTCAGGCCCAACGCCGATTTGGTAAAGCGTAGCTGACTTCGATTCTCCCGGTAAAGAATGTAGCTTTTTGCAATGTGGTTATATCCCTCACTCATCAAGGCATGCTCCACCATATCCTGGATATTTTCGATATCGGGGATTTTGCCTTTATACTGTTGTGATAACCTTTTTACTACGACCTCAGTCACACGCCGAGAGACAGTTCTCGCTTTTTCCCTTTGGCCCAAGACTTCGAGGGCGGCCTTTTCGACAGCATTTTTGATTTTTGTTTTGTCAAACTTGACGATTGAGCCGTCTCTTTTTTTGACTTTCGTTGGCGTGGTCACTTTGGCCATAGATATGCTCTCATTTGATAGTGAAACCCCGCGTAAAACGCGGGGCTAAATAATTGTATATTTTTATTTAGCCCCCAGTTTCACTGGGGGTTATTCACATTTATTCCGCGGAGGTGCTGCAGACGTAAATAAACGCAGGAGGAAAGTTCTGTGGCACAAATTTCAGCTTCACGTCTGAAAAATAATGCTTCATCTTTTTGCCCAAAAAGGGTGTATATTGTAGCTGGATGTATCTTTTTGATTTACTGGTTATGGCAAGAATCCTCTCTTTTTTCGACTTGGCAAATAGCGTAAGAGGCAAGCCGGATACGATACAATCTATACCGTCAACATAATGCTCACAATTTTTAGCGTCGTCATTAATTACTGTAAGCCTTTGGTCATTAATTTTCTCCAAACATTTGCAAAAGTGAGGATTGATTTCAAAGCACGTTAATCGGCCATTTTCAGGAAGGCGTTTCAAGATTTCTGCAGTTACCGAACCGGTTCCTGCACCAAATTCAATCACTTCAGCACTGCCGTTTATTTCTTCAGCCATCTTTTTGGCAAGAACCTTCGAACTTTGGGTGAATGTTCCTACCTGTATTGGGCACTTAAGAAATTCGTACACAAAACGCAGACCTTTCATTTTGCTTACTCCCAATCCCTTCACCCCGTGAGATAGCCCTTGCGAAGCGCAGCATTTCACGGGGTGAACAAAAAATCACAGATTTTATAACATAATAGGTAGTAAAAAATAGGCGTCAAGAAAGTTTTATAAATTTATTGAGCCGGTAAGATAGCCCCGCCCAGCGCTGGGCGAGGTCTGAGCTCTCGAAGCAGCCATTGCCAAATTGCCCCAGGCATACTACTAAAAAATTATCTCAAAACACGATTTGTCATTCTGAGCGCAGCGAAGAATCTCTTTTTTTTGCGTGCCAGACCCTTCGCTTCGCTCAGGGTGACAGTTTTGAGATAGTTTCTAAGGACGAGTCGCGCAACCGCAATCGATTGCCGGAACGGTTGCGTTTATCGGTTGCGCAGCTCGTGGCAATCTCGAGGAAGAGGTCGTTGACCCATATTATTGCACCATCGAAAGGCGGCAATATGCGGGCATCAAGCTCATCTGGCGCGAAAACCGAGGCGGCTGAGGAGACAGCTTTGTAGGGTGGGCCGTGCCCACTTTTCTGATTGGTAATTGGTGATTGGTAATTGGTGATTGGTGATTGGTAATTGGTTATTACCAGTTACCAGTTTCCAGTTACCAGTTCCAGTTTCCAGTTACCAGTTTGTCCGCGTGGAGCAATCTGGCAACTTCAAGCGTCGTTTCCCACGCCCGGCGAACCGGGTTCGTCCAGCGGAAAGCCCCTACCTGTTTTTTCTGTCCTTCGGATAACTGCATTTTCAAGCGGCGGTAAGTCGGACTTGACGCTTCATGGGTGATAAGCTGCCAGGCTTTTAGTGTGAATTCGAAGTCAGCAGGAGCCTCCTGGCGCCAGCGTTTAACGGTATCAGATTTTGGCGGCTGATAGAAGGTCTGCTGGATTTCAACCAAAGAGAAAGTCTGAAAGTACTTTGGCCGCGCGACGCCAAATCCACAGCAGCCTATCTTCGTTATCGCTTTGCTCATATGCTTTGCTCTTGAGCTAAACTCAGCTAAGGTTCACCCCGTTAGAAATCTTCTCCAAGCCCAAGAAAAGTCTTATTGGCGTTTTTTCTAACGGGGGTATGTACGGATGTACGTATGTACGTATGTACGTATATACGTATGTACGTGAGGTAGCCCAGGAGACGTCCGCGAAACTTCTTGCTTTGCATGACATCGCTTCTATCAGCTCAGTTATACGTTTGCTGCCGGTGGGGAACTTGTTCCGCAGACCCTTGTTGAGCGGGGCATCGTGCAAAAGCAGTACATCAACCTGCGGACACTCTTTCTGCAAACGCTCCAATGAAGGTGGATGTAAATACTTTTGAACTCGCTCGTTCTGGGCTTGGCCATCCCTTACGGGAGATGGAATAGGATATTTGCCGAATCGGTACTCTATGCCACCAAGGGCTGCGACACGCAGGCTCTCTTTGCCTTTGTGAAACTCTCGGACTGAGCCGGTAGCCAGGAAAATAATCCGCCCAGATGGGTCTATCCGCCCTTCAGAGGATCCTTCCTTGTCAGCTAAAAGTGGGAAGTTTTCGTGATTGCCGTGGCAGAACCACGTCTCAATCGCAGCTTCCTGTTTGCCCGATATATATGCCTCTGCTGCAAGCTCGTTCTGGTCTTTGGCGTAATGTTTTCTTGTGGCCTTATCCATCTGGTCGAAAGACTGCCACAACCCCATATCGCCGGTTTGCAGCACCAGGTCTATGGATTCTTTTTTTTCTTGCTGCCAGCTCTTACAAAGCTCATACATTCCAGCAAGATTACCGTGAACATCCCCAAAAACAGCAACAATCACATTCTGGCCTCCGAATCACCAAAAGAACTCCCGGTAAAACTGGGGATTTTTTTGAGAACCCCAAAGTTTACTGCGGGGCTAAATATTTATCCGCCTTCGGCGGATTTAGCCCCCCAATTTATTGGGGGGTTCACGTTTTACGTGGCCGACTCGCTCGCCAAGTGAGGCCTGCCCAAACACGAAATTCCATCCCCGCCTGCCCAGAGTATCCAATGAAGGACAAGCGGCCACCGAAGGATGGTACGGCGGGCAGGCCCGCCTGCGCGGGGATGCCGATGGCTTTGAGCCTTTCTTCTGCTGTGGGTGGTTTGAAGTTCATTGCTAATCCCGGCAGCAAAGCACTTGGTAATTGGTAATTGGTAACTGGTAATTGGTAACTGGTAATTGGTAACTGGTAACTAATCACCAATTACCAATCACTAATCACCAGTTTCTTGACTTATTAGATTTTAACCAGTAATATGATAATAATCAAATACTTAAAGTTGTTGCGAGGAAATTAAAGCAAAAAATTGTAGTAGAGAATATATCAATGAGAATAAGAAAGACCAACACTTGTACCTTCGACAAGCTCAGGGCGGGCTCTGAGCAAGGTCGAAGGATTAGAAACAAGTATTCTAAAACCTTTTTTTGCAGTTGCCTTATTTTATTCGTTATAGAAGCAAATTCGATTCCGGCGTTACAGAAGACAGAAGTTCCGTCCTCTGTCCTCAGTCATCCGTCATCTGCCGATTTTGAATCGCTGCGTCTGGCCATTACGGATTTAATTGATACGTTTGGCAGTCGATATCTAGAAGGCCAACAGTATTTACCACATTTGAAGATTTTAGAGCAATCAAGCAAAGCTGCCCTTGACCGGTTTGACAAAGGCGACGACTCGGCAAATGCTGAGCTGGCCAGGCTTGCGGACGAACTTAAAAACTTGCAGTATGAGGCATTGCTTTCCAATCCATTGCTTGATTTTGATAAGCTGCTGCTGCTCAAACGTAAGCATGGGCAACTTGGCCTACCTACAAACCACCAGTGTAATACCGCCCTCGAGCGGACTGGATATGATAACGAGATTGCAGTGCTGTCGCCTGTGCGTCTGGATGGACGATTGCAGACGCTGTACCGGCCGAAAGGAGGCGAGTTCGTCGGCGAAATCGATTTGCATTTTGATGCTGACCGGCTGCTTTTTACCATGCCTGTTGGCCAGACCTGGCAAATCCACGAAATCAAGACCGATGGCACCGGCCTGCGGCAGGTCTCGCCTGGCGAGCACCCAGATGTGGACAACTTCGATGCCTGTTATCTGCCTGATGGGCGGATTGTCTTTGTCTCGACCGCATCGTATCATGCTGTCCCTTGCTGGCACGGCAAAGAGCGAGCGTGCAGTATCTACATAATGGACGCCGACGGAAGCAACATGCGGCAGTTATGCTTCGACCAGGACCTGGACCTTCATCCGGCTGTGCTGCCCACGGGCCAGGTAATCTTCAGCCGATGGGACTACACTGGGCCTATGCACATGTACTTGCGTCCTTTGATGGTGATGAATCCTGACGGCACCAGCCAGCGGGCGGTATATGGAAGCAACTCCTATTGGCCCAATGCGCTGTATTTTCCACGGGGTATCCCAGGAGCACCGAGCAAGCTCATAGCCATTATTTCTGGTTACCACGGAGTGAACCGGATGGGCGAATTGGGACTTTTAGACCTCACCAAAGGCTGGTACGAAGCCGAAGGTGTCGTCCAGCGGATTCCCGGCCGGGGCAAGCCCATAAAGACGGTTATTCGTGACAAGCTGGTCGATGAGTCCTGGCCAAAGTTCCTCCATCCATATCCGCTTAGCGACCCCTCGACAGGGCTCGGGGCAGGCAAATATTTTATCGTGGCGGCTCAGCCTGATAACAAGTCCCCCTGGGGTATCTACTTGGTGGACGTGTTCGACAACATGCTGCCAATCCAGGTGCACCCAAAGTTTGACTTCTTTGAGCCGATCCCGATCAAAAAGATGCCAAAACCCCCAGTGATTCCTGACAGAGTTGACCTTAAACGTGACGACGCCATCGTCTACTTGCACGATGTGTATGTTGGGCCTGGACTGGCCGGTGTTCCAAGGGGCACCATTAAAAAGCTGCGGATTGTAGCCTATCATTTCGGCTATCCAGGAATGGCCGGGCCGGATAATATCGGCTGCGGCGGCCCGTGGGAGGTGATGCGAATCATCGGCACCGTGCCCATCCACGAGGATGGCTCAGCTATGTTTCGCGTTCCTGCCAATACACCTCTGTGTGTGCAGCCGCTGGATAAACAGGGTAAAGCAGTGCAGTTGATGCGAAGTTGGTTTACTGCTATGCCGGGCGAAGTTCTTTCCTGCGTAGGTTGTCATGAAAGACCCAATGAAATACCAGCGCCGCAGGGAGGGTTAGCGGCCAAAAAAGAACCTGCGGAAATCGCACCCTGGTATGGTCCCGCCCGGGGCTTCGACTTCGAGCGGGAAGTTCAACCCGTCCTGGACAAATATTGCGTCACTTGCCATAACCAGCAGACACCTACGATGCCTGACCTGCGGTCGGAGCGATGTGTAGAGAACTACAGCGGACGAGAGCTTAACTATCTGGGCGCCAAGCGATTGCACCCTGCTGTGCGCGAAGCACTCGGTGGCACAAAAGTCCGGTATACGCCCGCCTACGAAGCTTTGATACCATATATCCGCAGGGTTAACGTTGAGGACCATGTCGGTTTGCATGTCCCTGGTGAATACCACGCAGATACGAGCGAATTGATTCAGATGCTTGCAAAGGGGCATCACAATGTCCAGTTAGATCAAGAGGCTTGGGATCGCTTAGTGACCTGGATCGACTTAAATGGACCGTGTCACGGCACCTGGAGCGAGGTGTGTCCGATTCCTGATGGAGCTCGGCAGCGGCGCCGGCAGCTAAGCCAGCTATACGGTGGCCCTACGGATGATCCAGAACAGGTTCCGGAAACCTGTCTGCCGACAGGCAAGATTCCCCGCCCCAATACGTACATACGTACATACGTACATACGTACATACGTTCATCGGTCGAGGCACGAGAGACGAGTGACGAGGGACGAATTCCACAGGTCGCTTGCTGGCCCTTCGATGTCGGAGAAGCTTGGCGACGTCAGAGAGCCACAGAAGAATTTGAGGGACCCCGCTTCGCGGGAACCGAAAAAATAATCGATCTGGGCGATGGCGTGACAATGAAGCTGGTGCGGATTCCTGCCGGCCAGTTTGTCATGGGCGATCCGAACGGAGAAGTTGATGAATCCGCCAGCGGCGGACGTACCTGTGTCCAGATCGAACAGCCTTTCTGGATGGGAGCTTGCGAGGTCACTAACGAGCAATACCATCAGTTCGATCCATCTCATAACTCTGGTTTTTTTAACAAACGCTATCAGAGCTATGATGGGCCGGGATTGCTATTAAGCAGACCAAAACAGCCCGCCGTGCGGGTCTCGTGGAATCAAGCAAAGGCATTTTGTCGCTGGCTTTCGGAAAAAATCGGCGTGAGATTTGACCTACCTACGGAGGCACAGTGGGAATATGCATGCCGGGCTGGTTCATCTACACCATTTTCGTATGGTACTATGGAGGCGGATTTTTCCCAATATGCCAATCTTGCTGATAAAGCATTAAGCGTCCCCCCGGGCCCTACCGGTGGTCTAACTTCAAATATTACTGAACACAAAGGCAACGGCATCTTCATATCGGCGATCTACGGAGGAAACATCATTTGTGATGCCCGTTTTGATGATGGAAACATCGCTACTGCTGAAGTTGGCCAATATCAGCCTAACGCCTGGGGACTTTACGATATGCATGGCAACGCCGCAGAATGGACGCGAACAACATACCCCGTCGCCCGTGACCCGTCACCCATGACCCCGCCCGGAGCTTCGCGGGGCGACGAGCCCCGAGCGACGTGCCACGTAGTTCGTGGCGGGTCTTGGTGTGACCGGCCAAAAAGGTGCCGGTCTTCGTTCCGGTTAAGTTACCCTTCGTGGCAGCGCGTCCATAACGTCGGCTTTCGTGTCATTTGTGAGATTATGAGGTAAGGACAAAAATGTTGACAAAGCAACCCGCCCGGGGCGGGGCATTGAGTGTTTTCTTAGTATGCCTGTGCTGGGTGCTTGTGGGTGTTCTGGTTCCATCTGCGCGTGGCGAAGCGAAAAAAGCCCATCCAGGCACGCCGAAACTGCTTGAGGACTTCCTCGCCGGACCGATGGCGGAAGTGAATGAGATTATTTTCACCGCTCGTCAGTTGAACTACGACCCTCACTGGTACGCTAATTTTGGATATTACGCAGAGAATGCAGAGCGAAAGGCGTACCGGGCACTGGGCCGGCTGTGCAAACTGAACATCAGAACTCGCCAAGTTACCGTATTGCTGGACGACCCGAAAGGCACTATCCGCGACCCACAGGTGCACTACGACGGCAACAAGATTATTTTTTCATACCGTAAGGGCAGCTCAGAAAACTTCCATCTCTACGAGATTAACGCAGATGGCACCGGACTGAAGCAGCGAACCCGCGGCCCGTATGACGACATCGAGCCGACGTACCTGCCCGACGGGACAATAATATTTTGCTCCAGTCGTTGCAATCGCTGGGTAAATTGCTGGCTAACCCATGTAGCTGTGCTGTATCGTTGCGACGCCGATGGGAGCAACATCCAACCAATATCCAGTAATAATGAGCATGAGAATACTCCTTGGCCGTTGCCGGATGGCCGCGTGCTATATATGCGTTGGGAGTATGTCGACCGTAGCCAAGTGCACTATCACCATCTTTGGACGACAAATCCCGACGGTACCGGACAGATGGTTTACTACGGGAATATGCACCCCGACATTGTGATGATCGATGCCAAGCCCATTCCCGGTACAGAAAAGGTAGTGGCGGTGTTCTCACCTGGGCACGGCCGCAAAGAACACGATGGGCAGATCACGATTGTTACGCCGAAGCTTGGGCCAGATGAGAAGGCATCTGCTCGGTCGGTTAGCCAAGAGAAAAATTACCGTGATCCTTATCCATTTTCAGAAGATTGCTTCCTTGTCGCTGCGGGCACCATGCTGCTGGTAATGAATGGTAGTGGGCAGACGAACGAAATCTATCGGCTGCCAGCAGAACTGGCCCAGGCCGGCGTACAGTGCCACGAACCCCGCCCGCTGTTACCAAGACGGCGGGAACGAGTGATTCCACCTCGGGTGGACCTGAGTCAGACGACCGGCCGATTGATTCTAACGGATATTTATTACGGCCGGCGAATGGAGGGGGTCAAGCGAGGCGAGATCAAGAAACTGCTGGTGCTTGAAACACTGCCCATGCCGGTCCATTACACCGGCGGCATGGAGCCGTTGAGCTATGGCGGCACGTTCACGCTGGAGCGAATTCTCGGGACGGTGCCCGTTGAGCCGGACGGCTCAGCTTACATGGAAGTGCCCGCTTTGCGAAGCCTGTTCTTTGTGGCACTGGATGAGAACAATAACTCGGTCAAAAGGATGCAGAGCTTTCTAACGGTCATGCCGGGCGAAACAACCGGTTGCGTCGGCTGCCACGAACAGCGGACACTGACGCCGGTGAACAAAACCCAAAATACGCTTCAGGCTGCCAGACGCCCACCCAGCAGAATCACACCCATTCCAGGTATCCCGGATGTATTTGACTTTCCTCGGTACATCCAGCCGATCCTCAACAAACATTGTCTTAGCTGCCACGACTACGAAGCGACCGAGCAGGGGGGTCCTCGAGCTGGCGGGGTCATCCTCAGTGGAGACCACGGACCACTTTACTCTCACTGCTATTACACGCTGACTATACGACATCAGTTCGTTGATGGACGAAATCAACCTAAGAGCAATCTTGCCCCAAGGTCCATCGGTACCAGTGCCAGTCCGCTAATGAAAAAGTTTGATGGCAGTCATTACAACGTCAAGGCCATACCATACGAATTGGACATGATTCGTTATTGGATAGAGTCCGGTGCGCCCTATCCGGGCACCTACGCCGCACTGGGCTGCGGAATGATTGGCGGATACGCCGAGAACAAACAGGACCAGTCCGACCACGAGTGGCCCAGCACGATCGCTGCAGCCGAAGCCATCAAGAGACGCTGCGCTAACTGCCATAACCAATTTCTGCCGATACCTTTGGCGCTGTCCGACGACCGTAACATACCGCCGTGGCATGATCGGCCGGGCTATGTGCCGCGACACTTGGTGTTTAATCTGACCCACCCAGAGAAATCTCTGATTCTGCTGGCGCCGTTGCCGAGCCAAGCTGGTGGGTACGGCCTATGTAAGCACAGAGGTAAAAATGGCGAGCCAAACGAGCCTACGACCATCTTTACGGACACCAATGACCCTGACTATCAGAAAATCTTGGCTCTGTGCGTCGCCGGCAAGGAGCACCTGGACAAGATTACGCGATTCGATATGCCGGACTTCCGGCCTCGCCAGGCGTATATCCGGGAGATGAAAAGATATGGTATTCTTCCGGAGGATGTTCCCGTGGATACTAACATAGATGTTTACGCAACTGACCGGACGTACTGGCAGTCGCTGTGGTATAGGCCCGACAATAATATTGACCTGGGCAGGCCCGCCTGCCCAGAGTATCCAATGAAGGAGAAGGCACCTACGAAGGATGGTACGGCGGGCAAGTAGCTATGGAGGAAGTTTAATATGGATGAAGGCTGCATAACTAAAGTAGTGTTATGGGTGTGCATGTCTGTGGCGATTGCTGCTAAAGCCAATGAGGAATATTTTTCACCGGTAGCGTTGGTGGCGGACAAGCAGGGCAAAATGCTCTATGTGGCAGAGGCCACGGCAAAACAGGTAGCGGTGTTTGACATCGAAAGCTCCAAGGTAACCAAGACGTATTCTCTTCGAGAGAAACCCAGCGGATTGGCTCTGGCGCCTGATGGATCAGAGTTATATGTTACCTGTGCCTCACCAAAAGGATGGCTTGGAGTGATTAACTTGCGATCCTGGAAAGTCCGCTACCATCTACCTGCTGGGCATACACCGACAGCACCTATAGTTAGTCCCGACGGCAAGTTTTTATACGTGTGCAATCGGTTCGACAACAACGTCTCGGTCATCGACGTGGTTACTCAAAAACAAATAGCTCAGATCCCGGTCCAGCGTGAGCCGGTCGCAGCTGCTATTACTCCCGCGCTTTCTTACGACAGCACGAGCGGGGGTAGATTCTTGTTTGTGGCTAACCATCTGCCTGTCGGCCCGGCCGACCAAGGATATATCGCAGCAGCAGTTTCGGTCATTGACACGGCGAGACTGAGCTTGCCGAAGTCTGCGGCCAGGAACGTGACAGCCACCATTAAGCTTCCCAATGGTGCTATTTCTCTGAAGGGAATCTGTATCTCGCCTGATGGCCGGTATGTATATGTCACCCACATACTCGCCCGTTATACCGTTCCCACCACGCAGTTGGAGCGCGGCTGGATGAATACAAACGCACTAAGTATTATCGATGCCAAAAAGAAAGAGTTGATTGCAACAGTGCTTCTGGATGATGTAGATAATGGTGCTGCCAATCCATGGGCTGTAGGCTGTAGTAGCGACGGTAAATACATCTGTGTGACCCACGCTGGAACGAATGAATTGAGCGTAATAGATGCGTCTGCTCTATTGGACAAAATCAGAGCTCGACACTCGATTCTTGATACTCGATACTCTTCGAGAATCGAGAATGAACTCAGCTTTCTCTACGGAATTCGCAAGCGCATAAACTTGCCCGGGAAAGGCCCACGCGCGCTGGCAATTGTGGGAAGTTATGCCTACATTGCAGAATATTTCACGGACAGCATCACGATAGTTGAGCTAAACGAGAAGTTCGTCACTCGTCAATCGTCCCTCGTGTCTGGACCGATGGACGAAAAACGAAGGACGGTGGACGTACGACGCAGGGGAGAAATGCTCTTTAACGATGCCTCACTTTGCTTTCAACAGTGGCAGAGCTGCGCAAGTTGTCATCCCGATGGGCGGGTTGATGCTCTGAATTGGGATCTGCTTAACGATGGCATAGGTAATTCCAAGAATACCAAGAGCATGCTGCTGGCGCACGAAACGCCACCTGCAATGATTACTGGCGTGCGCGACCGGGCTGAAACTGCTGTGCGTGCGGGAATAAAGAACATCCAGTTCGCCATGTGTCCGGAGCAGGACGCTGCGGCGATCGATGAGTACCTCAAGTCACTAAAAGCCATTCCAAGCCCTTATCTGGTCAACGGCAAACTCAGTTCGGCAGGACGACGTGGACAAAGAATATTTAAGAAAGCGGGCTGTGCCCAGTGCCATAGTGGACCACTTTTCACGGATATGCAGAAATATGATGTGGGCACAGGCAGAGATATGGAAAAAAATCGGTTGTTTGATACGCCGACTCTGGTGGAAGTCTGGCGGACCGCACCATATCTGTACGATGGACGGGCTGCTACGATTATAGAGGTGCTGACCACATATAACGGCGATGATAAACACGGAGTCACATCAAATCTAACTGAAAAAGAGATTAACGATTTGACTGAGTTCGTTCTCTCTCAATAGGACCTCAATCAGGCATCCCGCGAAGCTCCGGGCGGGATTTTTCCTGGTAAAAAATCCGGCGATTTTCGTCGAAGTGAATGTCACGTCCTGACGCTACATCGTCCGCATCAAGGCCGATTAGTTTAAGCGGATTGTAAAAACCCATTGCGACTAATTCATCTTGCCTTAGCAGATAAAGTTGCGCCAGGTAGTTCATACATTGCAGCATTGTTGCTGATGAGCCGACGAAATATCCTGTTGCTGGGTCGTACAATCGGCCGCCCTTTTCCAGCACCACTTTATGACCCAGAGTCTCGTACCTGCCTGGTCCCAGGCCCGCCAGCGGTGCGGCGTCACTTACTACGATGCAGCGGCTTGGCCCTTTGGTTCTAATAATGGTTTTAATCACCGAAGCTGGCAGATGATGGCCGTCGGTTATTATCATTGCGACAAGCCCATCTTCAGCCAAACCCGCCCAGATGGGATTTTGGTGCCTGGGCAGCATCGCCGGCACGCCGTTGCCCAAATGCGTAAGTGAGGTTGCTCCTGCGTGAACCAGCCTTTTCAAGTCTTCTTCACTTGCCATTTGATGTCCCAGCGAAACTGCAATTCCCTGCTCGAGCGCATACTGGGCCAGTTGCTCTGTCCCTATTAGTTCCGCCGCTATGGTTATCAGCACAACCTTATCATCGGCCCAGTCGATTAGCTGCTTGAGGTAGCCTTCCTCTGGTTTTCTGACCCACTCCGGATTATGCGCTCCATGAGCGCCGACTTGCGGAGAAATAAAAGGTCCCTCTAAGTGTATGCCCAGGAGACGTCCGCGAAACTTCTTGCTTTGCATGACTTTTGCAATTATTGGTAGATTATGTTTGTAAACCTCCTGCGGGCTGGTTATCACTGTCGGTAAGAAAGCTGTCGTTCCAGCTTCGAACAACTGGCGAGACGCTCGCATAAAATCTGCTGTCGTCAAATCCATGCTGGAAAAATCCACCCCTTTGTAGCCATTGACCTGCAGGTCAACTAATCCAGGGATCTTCATTACATCCCCTCTAAAGTGCCTAAAGTGTAAAGTGACTAAAGTGCCTAAAATTATAACTTTTCACTTTAGCTCACTTTAGGCACTTTAGCTCACTTTAGACACTCTTCAGCGCTTCGGCAATTACTTCGCAGCCTTCTTTGACTGCTTCCTCATTGATGCACAGAGGCGGCGCTATCTTAACACAGCCTCCGCCTAAACCGACCGGCGCAAACATCAACAGTCCTTTTCGAAAACACAGATTGACCACGTTCCAGGCCAGCTCGTAGTCAGGGTCTTTGTTTCCTTTTTTGACCATCAGAAGCCCGGCCACCAAACCTGCTCCCGGTGCACAACCGATTATCTGGGAAAACTCGCTCCTTATCATCTGCAGATGTTCCTGAAGGATGGGCCCAACTTTTGCCGCGTTCTGGACCAGCTTTTCTTGCTCGATAACTTCGATGCTTGCTAATGCCGCCGCACAGCAGACGGGGTTGCCCGTGTGAGTGCTTGTCATCTCATTTGGACCATACAGGTCCATCACACTTTCGGTGCCGATTACTGCGCTGATCGGCAGTGAGCTGCTGAGCCCTTTACCGAGACAGAATAAGTCGGGCACAACATCGTAGATCTCGAAGCCCCACATTTTTCCGCATCGGCCGAAGGCGGCCTGGACCTCATCGAAGCAAAGCAATGCACCGTAGCTATCACACCATCTTCTTAGGTCTTTTGCGTACTGTTTCGGCATAAAGTGAGGTCCCGCTCCCTGGTAGGTCTCACTTATTACGCCGGCGACATTGTCCGGCTGGACTCCAAAGGCGGCGAGTGTTGTCTCGAACAGCTCAAAACTGGTGTCTTCGCAGCGGAATCCGTCGGGAAACGGCACCTGCACTATCTCCGGGTCGAGATTTTTTATCCACGCACGGCCCCTGCCCAGACCTCCCATCTGTTGCGCGCCGAGAGTCCTGCCGTGAAAGGCATTTTCAAACGAGACTATGACGCTCTTTTCGTCGCCGCCAATCTTTCTGCCGTATGTACGCATAAGTTTTAAGGCGCACTCTGTAGTCTCTGAGCCGGTGCTGAGAAGGAACACCTTGTTTAACTGTTTCGGTGCCAGTGAAACCAGCTTGCCGACCAGGTCAATCCTTGGCTGGTTTGGAAAACAATAAGTAGTCAGCAGTGGTTTGGAGGCTACCTTTGTAATTGCATCAACAATTTTTTTGTGGCCATGGCCCGCATTTGTAATCAGGACACCGGATGAAAAATCCAGCCACATATTCCCGTACGCATCATAAACGTTTACTCCGCAAGCCCGCTCCCAGATAATCGGCGCCTGGCCGCGCATACTAAGTGCTTCTGCTTGGCGCAGCTTTTTGATCTGTCTTATGGTTGCAGAATTTGGAATAAGCCCTGAGAGTTTGCGAAACTTTGTCGAAACAGGTTCGACTTGAATTGTTACAAGGGAAAATTCTTTTGCCATCTAAATTCTACCACGAAAATCAACGCCGGCCTTTTCGTCATAGGTGATTTCAACCTCTCTGCCGCCATTTAAGATTGACAGCCGACCGGCCTCGATTACCAGCTCATTGTATGAGCTATTTGCCGGAGTTGCCATGATACCTTCGGTATCAAATTGCTTAATAAGTATACGCCTCTGCTGTAGTGCCTTTTTTTCATCAAGCCCGCGGCAGGCATCGATGGCTTTGCAAATATTCTTTATTATATACTCGATCGAGCGATATCCGTATCCAACAGGGGTCAGCCCAGGCCCGCCGAGATCAACATATTTGAAATAGTCAGGGCTTGGCTGGGCATAGTATTTATCGCCGGGCTCATTGCCCTTTTGGACATAGCAATGTTCGATGCCTCGGTACTGGTCGTTGTGTACAAGCATGCCGCTTTTGTCGGCCCCAGCGCAGTACAGTCGCAGGCCCTGAAAGTTGCCGCCTGGACCATCGTCCGGGTAGCCCATAATGTTTGTTACGTGCAGACAACCGTCGTTTTCCCAGATGACGCGAGCGTCAGTCCACAGGTAACCGATTTTGCCGTTCGGATATCTATCTTTTATGCCGTAGACAGATACCACCTTAGGCAGAAGTCCTGTAATGAAGTGCAACTGGTCGACGTAATGGCAGCCAACATACGTAAACATATCGGAGTTTTCTGCCGTGCACCAGTTCTGGAAATTTGAATGTCGGTAGTAATATGGCTCATTCATTTCGGCATGGCCAATGCGAAACTGACCGAATTTGCCTTCTCTATAAAGTTGGCGAGCTATCAGCACCCGGTCATCAAGACGTTTATGATACTCCACACCTACGACAAGGCCTTTCTGGTAGGCCATTCTTTCAATCTCCACCGCTTGGCAATATTTCAACACCAGCGGCTTGACACAGCATATATGCTGGGAATTTTCAAGGGCGGCTTGTATAACCGGATAATGTAGCTGGTCCGGCACTGCAACGACCACGATACTGCCGGCAGGTTCCCCGCCGATCACCTCTCTGAACAGCTCCGGAAAGTCCTGCTTTGGGTCAGTATCCAAAGATGGATACGCGGTGAAGCCCTGATCAGGAAATGCCGCCTTCAGCGTCTGGTCTTGCGCCAGGGCTTTGAGCGGAGCGCTGTTCAAAGCACACACGCAAATCTGGCCAACGATACCCAAGCGTTGAAGCTGATAGAAGCAAGGCAGGATCTGCACCTGCGTTATCATCCCGCCGCCGACAATACAAACCTGAGGTTTATCACTCATACCCAATATTTAATGCCAAGGCGCACGCTTGTCAAACTTAATCCACCATAGAATTGAATTTAGAATATCGAATAGTGAACCCCTGCCTTCCCCCCGCGTACGCGGGGGTTGCCCCCGTGAAAACGGGGGTTCGAAACTTGTCCTGAGCGCAGTCGAAGGATTCCTTGTTCGATATTCATTATTGGGTTCCCGCGAAGCGGGGTCCCTTCATTCTTTAGTTCCAAACGCATCAGTTTTATTTTTAGCCGAATCGGATAGACCTTGGTATAATACCATAGACAAATCCGCTGCGGGTGGATGAAAAAGAAATGCCATAAGAAAAAGGAGATGAATTATGGCGAATCTTGACTGTCGTCAGACAAGTATGTTTAGCTGCACAGCATTGATGACTTTCTTGAGCTGTTGCTATTGGCCTTTGGCAGAGGCTTCGCAGGCCGCCGTGGAGCCATCAACCGTTTTGTCCACGCTCGATCGTGGCCACCCTCGTTTAATGCTGAAAGACCAAGACCTGCAAGCACTCGAAGAACAGCACCCAAAAGATAAAGTCCTGCAAAAGTGTTTGAGAGATGTGCTTGAACAGGCTGATGCTTACATGGGAAAGCCGATGCTCACTTACCGCAAGGTCGGCCCCCGTCTTCTGCATGTCAGCAGAGAGTGCCTCAACCGGATTTACGCTCTTTGTCTGGCATACAGATGGACGGGCGAGGAAAAGTACGCTGAAAAGGCGGTAGAGAACCTGCTGACCGTCTGTGCTTTCAAGGACTGGAATCCATCGCACTTTCTGGATACAGCTGAGATGTCGCACGCAGTCGGCCTCGGTTATGACTGGCTGTATTCTTATCTCGATGCAAAGACGCGGGAACAAATCAAGGCTGGCTTAATCAAAAACGGCCTGGAGCCGGGACTGCTTGCATACCAAAAGGCCTGGTGGAGCAAAAGCGAATTCAACTGGAACCAGGTCTGCAACGGCGGGATGATAATTGGCGCTTTGGCTATAGCTGAGTCTGACCCACAGTATGCTAAGCAGATTATTCCTGCTGCCGTTGGGTCGCTGCCGCTGGCTCTTAAAAGTTACGGCCCCGATGGCGCCTGGGGAGAAGGGCCCGGTTACTGGAGCTATGCGACGCATTACACTGCTTACGGCTTGACGGCCCTACAGACCGCTTTGGGCAAAGACTTCGAGCTCCCCAAAATCGAAGGCTTAGCCGAATCAGGGAATTTCCCGATATATACAACCGGCCCGACCGGTCTATTTCTAAACTTCGCCGACTGCGGAGAAAAAAGCAAAAGGCAGCCTATGTCCTGCATGTTCTGGCTCGCCCACACCTACAATAATGCTCTATATGCCCAAGAAGAACATGCAGTGATTGCCGAGCACCAAGCCAGCCCGCAACATATAGTCTGGTACGTGCCTGCTCCAAAGGAAAAACCGGCACCGAAAGACCTTGACCGCTATTTTCGCGGTCCTGTGGAAGTAGCTGTTTTACGCAGCGCCTGGGACGACCCCGAAGCACTGTTTGTGGGTGTCAAGGCCGGCTATAACCAGGTCAATCACGGTCATCTCGATCTGGGTAACTTCGAGCTTGACGCCCTCGGCGTTCGATGGGCACACGACCTCGGCTCGGATAATTACAACCTGCCCAATTATTGGGATAGAAAAACAGGAGGAAAACGCTGGAGTTATTACCGCTTGAATTCGAAAAGTCATAACGTTCCACTGATAGATGGGGAGGACCAGGACCCATTCGCGACATCTAAGTTTATCAAGTTTGACACAAAAAGGTCCTCTGCTTTTGTCCTTGTTGATTTGACTGAAGCTTACAAAAAATTTGCATACAAAGTGACACGCGGAATTGCATTAGTGCAGAATCGCCGGGCGGTGCTCGTGCAGGATGAGTTTGAGCTGGAAAAGCCTTGTGAGGCGGTCTGGGGTATGACTACCGATGCGAAAATCACAACTGAAAAAGAAGGTGTCGCGGTGCTTACGCTCAGAGGCAAAGAACTCATCGCACACATCTTGTCGCCTGCCGGTGCTGAATTTACAATTGAATCAGCTAAGCAAAAACCACCACAAAAAACCAACCGGGGAGTCAATCGGCTGATAGTTCGCTTACCCAATGCGAAAGATAACGTAACAGTTGCTGTTCTGCTCTCGCCGGTCTGGAAGGATGGCTACGTCAGCCATACGCAGGCTATACCTTTGGAAGAGTGGCGTTGAGTGTCATTATCAAACAAAAGTAATACGTAGAGAAATATTATGAGGTGTCAAAATGAAAAGTCCATCGGTTGGTATTTGTCGGGTCTTTGTCATCAGCGTATCGATGTTTGCAGTTACACTTTCGGGCAAGCTCGTTCAAGGTACCGAAGACAAGAAACCTCAGCTCCGCCAGGGAAATTACCATAGCGAAGATGCTGCAAGAGAAGAACTGGCCAGATTTGCGCAAAGCTATTCTAATCTGGCCGAGTGGAAGGCACGGGCCGAACGCATCCGCGAAGGTATTCTTCGTGGTGCGGAACTTTTACCGCTGCCCCAAAAGCGCCCGCTTAATCCGTATATTTCCAGCAAACGCGAATATAATGGCTATTCGGTTGAAAACATAGCGATTGAGTCTTTGCCAGGGATTTTTGTAACAGGCAGTTTGTACCGTCCGCGAGAAGGCAAAGGACCCTATCCGGCTGTACTCTGTCCCCATGGACATTTTCGTAAGCCCGAAGACTATGGACGGTTTCGCCCAGACCAGCAGAAACGCTGCGCAACTCTGGCGAAAATGGGCGCCATCGTTTTTTCATACGATATGGTCGGCTGGGGCGACTGGAAAAACGCAGGATGGACGCACGACCGGCCAAAGGTTCTTAAATTGCAGCTTTACAACAGCATGCGCATAGTCGATTTTCTTCTTTCACTAAAAGAAGTTGACCCAAAGCGTATCGGTATTACCGGCTGCTCCGGCGGGGGGACACAATCGTTTATGCTTACGGCGGTCGACGACCGCATCGCTGTCTCGGTGCCAGTGGTCATGGTTTCTGCTCACTTTTTCGGCGGATGCAATTGCGAAAGTGGAATGCCCATCCACAAAAGCGATACCCACGAGACCAACAACGTAGAAGTCGCAGCTTTAGCTGCACCGCGGCCACAGCTACTTATCTCTTGCGGCAAGGATTGGACCAAAAATACGCCGCAGGTCGAGTACCCTTACATCCGCAATGTTTATCGTCTTTACGGTGCTGAAGATAAGGTGGAAAATCTGCATATTCCTGATGAGGGACATGATTACGGCTATTCAAAGCGTGTCGGCGCCTACAAATTTCTGGCCAAACACCTGGGACTTTCGCTGGATAAAGTCAGCAGGCCGGACGGCTCGATTGATGAAAGCGATGTGGTCATTGAAAAGCAAGAGGACATGCTGGTTTTCGGCCCGGCTCATCCCAGACCCACACACGCAGTCGGGCCAAATGAACCATTGCCGTGGACTGGAAGCGACGAGTCTTTGGCCGGTCGGATGAAATTAAAACAAACTATTATAGAACCGAGGGAGGTAGTATACAAAACCGTCGGCCAGGTTGAGTTAAAACTGCATATATTTGAACCACCCCAACGCGAAGAGAAAGTTTTGTCACCGGCGATAGTGTTCTTTTTCGGCGGCGGCTGGACGGGCGGCTCGCCGACACAGTTTTACCATCAGTGCGATTACTTTGCTTCACGTGGAATGGTAGCAATTTCTGCTGAGTATCGCGTCAAAAGCAGGCACGGGACGACTCCATTTGAATGTGTCGCCGATGGCAAATCCGCCATTCGCTGGGTCAGGGCTAACGCAGCCCAGCTCGGCGTCGATCCGAACAAAATCATCGCAGGTGGTGGCTCAGCGGGCGGCCACGTGGCAGCCTGCACCGGCATTATTGAGGGATTCGAAGAAGAAAACGAAGACCGTAAGATAAGCTCTAAGCCAAACGCCTTAGTGCTGTTTAACCCAGCAGTGGACTTGGTTGGCATAGCCAAGGGCGCGAAGGCAAAAGAGCGCTTTGCAGAGGTGTTTAACCGTCGCAAAGAAATCTCGCCCCTGCACCACGTGAAAAAGGGCGCACCACCGTGCATTATCTTTCACGGAACTGCTGACCAGACAGTCCCGTTTGAGGGTGTCCAGCGCTTCTGCAAAGCGATGAAAGAAGCCGGCAATATCTGTCAGCTTGTACCCTTCGAAGGTAAAGGCCATGGATTTTTCAATTATGGAAGGGACGAGGATAACAAGTCGTTCCAGGAGACCGTCCGCGCTGCTGATAAATTTCTTTCCTCGTTAGGTTATCTAAAAGGCGAACCCACGATATAAGGGACTAAAAACCCCCAAATAAATTTGGGGGCTAAATATCTGGGGGCTAAATATTTAGCCCCGCAATTTATTGCGGGGTTCAAAATTGCGGTTTTACCGCAGGTTTTCGCTTTTATTAGTCCGGCTTTTTGAGCTCTTCGACCTTCGGCAGGTCTTTGAGCGAATTTAAGCCGAAGACTTCCAGAAACTTTTTCGTTGTGCCGTATAGCATGGGCCTGCCCAAGACTTCGGCTCGGCCTACGATTTTGACCAGGCCTTTATACATAAGGCTTCGAATTAACTCGCCGACCGCGACACCTCGGATGGCCTCAATGTCGGCTCGCATTACCGGCTGTTTGTATGCAATTATCGCAAGGGTCTCCAGGGCCGCGGGGCTTAGTTTGTCTTCGCTACGGACATGCAGTAATTTCTGCAGCCAGTGATTATAAGCACTCAAGGTAAGCATTTGAAAGCCGCCGGCGATCTGCTCTATCCGAAAGGCATTACTATTGGTTCTGTATTTGTCATTGAGATTCTCAATATGCTGGCGGATTTGTTTTACGCCTATCTCAACGATGCTTGAAAGCCTCGCCTCCGAGAGCGGCTCATCGCTGGCAAACAAAACCGCCTCTATCACCGACTCGGCCGTTAGCCCGTTGACCTGGTAATTGGTAATTGGTAATTGGTAATTACCATTTTCCAGTTTCCAATTACCAGTCTCGAGTTCTTTTGTCATATAGTTTTCCATGTAAATGGGTCTGCATCCATCTTACTTATTTTGATTGTCACCTGTTTTAGCTGCTCTTGCAACTGTTTAGCGAATTTTTTTAATATAAATCTTTCCGAAACGCTATGGCTTAAACAAATACAGGTGAGATTTGCTTCTTGTGCAGCCAATGCCTGATGATGTTTCAATTCGCCGGTCAGATACAGATCAACATTTGCGGCGATGACAGAATTTATAATCTTGCCGCACGAGCCCGCACAGACCGCAGCTGTTTTTACCAATCGGTTTTCATTTCCAACTAAACCAATAGCTTTTGCTCCAGTACTTTTCTTTATTCTACTGATAATCTGCTTTACAGACAACGGCTTTGCCAATTTTCCGATTCTGCCCAACCCAAATTTATTCTGGCCATTATAAAGTTTGAATACGTCGAAGGCCGGCGTTTCATAAGGATGTGCCTTTTTCATCGCGGCAATTACCTCATCGAGTTTGTCCGCCGGTACAATCGTCTCAAATCTTGTCTCCGAAACTTTTTCTAATTGCCCTCTTTTTCCGACAGCCGGTCTTGCACCTTCCAGAGGCAGGAAGGTTCCGGTCCCTTCAGCCTGGAAACTGCAGTTTCTGTAATTGCCTATCCAGCCTGCGCCGGCTGCAAAGACCGCATCCGACACCTTGGCTACCGAATCAATAGGAACAAAGACCACAAGTTTATAACGGTCGCTGGCTGGATAATTTACATAATCGCCGATCGGCTTTGCATTGCAGATGCCGATGATTTCCACTAGGCCATCGTTGATTCCACCGATAACCGAGTCCAAAGCGGTGTGTATCGAAAAGACCGCAACCCCGCAGCGAATAAGTTCGTAGACTTTAGCCCCCGCACCTGTGGCTGGGGTTGCCTCGGCCACAGGTGCCGAGGCTAATCCCAGTTTCACTGGGGGTTCTGCGGTGATTTTCTTTAGGCCGTCCCAAATAACAGGATGATAACTGATAATAAGGTTGGTTTTTAGTTTTTTTGCCTCGGCTATAACTTCTTTGGTGACATCAATCGTCAGCAGGATGTTTTTTACATTGGCTTGTGGGTCGCCAATCAATAATCCCACGTTGTCCCAGTCTTGCGCTAGTTCAAGCGGGACCAATTTTTGAATCGCTGCTGTAATATCTTTTATTTTCATTATTTCTGTCCACCGCGACATTCATTTTTAATAAACTCATCGAAATATTTTTTCAGCTTTTTAGTCATCGGCCCGACCTCGCCATCGCCGACAGTGTGCTTTTCTATTTTGGTTACAGGTAAAACCATCATAATTACATTGGTCAAAAAAACCTCATTAGCCTGGAGCAAATCGTTTATGTATAAGTCCTTTTCTACAAACTCGATGGAATTTCTCAAGGCTATTTGGCAAACAGTTTTTCTTGACACGCCTGCCAGGACCGGCGTTCTGATAGGCGGAGTATAAAGCACCGAGTCTTTAACCAAAAACACATTGCTTATGCATCCTTCAGCTAAGCAATTATCCACCGTGAACCACAGTGCTTCAGCCGCTCTTTTTTGGTGTGCTAAATTTAAAGCAATCATACGCGGGTAAAAGTTTATTGTTTTATGCCCGTAAATTGGTTCGCTGGGATTCTGCCTAAATGGACATAGCACGACTGTAACGCCATTTTTGTAGAATTCGGCTGGGTAAGGCTGTAATTTAATGGCGGTGATAAGCAGTGTAGCTTTTCGCTGCTCGTCTGATTCGGTCATAGGGCCGTTGGTTAGTGTCAGCCGTAAACGCGCATCAGTTAATTTATTTGCCTGCAGGAGCTGGTAAATAGCGTCGCTGATATATTTTCTTGTGTAGGGATTACTTATAGACAAAGCCTGGGCACTGAAAAATAAGCGGTCTAAATGGTCCTTCAGGGCGAAGACCACCCCGTTGCAGCTACGCATCGTCTCAAAAAGACCCGCTCCATACAGAAAGCCGCTGTCAGTAACGGATATACAGGCCCTTCCAACATCCACCAACTTATCATTTAAAAAAACCTGTTCCATAATTTTATCTTATACAAATCCGAAATCCGAAATCCGAATATCGAAATCCGAAACAATACCGAATGACCAAAATTCAAATGACAAAAATAAGAAGTTTTGAAAATTTGGATTTCGATATTGTTTCGGATTTCAAATTTCGTGCTTCGTATTTACATTCAATATTTGCTGTTTACTACTTTGTGTTGCTCTTATTCCGCCGATCAGAGCTTTTGCTTTAGTGATTGTTTCTTGCCATTCGGCTTCTGGGTCGGAATCTGCGACGATGCCGCCGCCAGTCTGAGCATACGCCTTTTGGTCTTTGATAATAATCGTTCGTATAGCAATATTCAAGCACGCGCTTCCATCGATACCGGTAAAGCCGATACTGCCGGTATAAACGCCTCTGGCTGTGGGCTCGATTTGGTCTATAATTTCCATCGAGCGGATTTTCGGTGCGCCGGTGATAGAACCGCCAGGAAACATCGCCTTTAGACAATCGCAGAGCGTAACCTCTCTGCGGAGCTTTCCGCCGATGGTTGCCACCGCGTGGAAAACCGTCGGATAGCTTTCGATAGTTCGCGGCTGAATTACTTTTCTGGTCCCAGGTTCACAGAGTTTAGCTACATCATTGCGCTCTAAATCAATTATCATATTTAATTCTGCCCGTTCCTTTTCGCTGTATAGTAGTTCATCGAAATTCCTTGCATTGGTTTGCTTTGCAGCTTTACAAGTCTCTTTTATTCTCGGCCGGGTGCCTTTAATTGGCTTAGTTCGGATAAAACCATCAGCGATGGTTATAAACATCTCAGGCGAGGCGCTTACTATGTGAAAACTGCCGCCATCGATATATGCTGCATAAGGGCTTGGATTGAAATAGTTTTGCCAGTGGAACAAATCTATCGGCCTGGCATCATAATCGCACTGGAATCGCTGCGAGAAGTTGACCTGGTAGATGTCACCATCATATATGTAGCGTTTTATTTTCTCGACCGCCTGTAGGTAATAGTCTTTATCCATATTGCATCGAATTTGTGAAAAATCTATTGTTTCAAGGTCAGCAGCAGCGGGTTGTTCCACGAGGATTTTTTGCGATTGAGCTACCACTTTTTCGAGACTCGCCAATTTTTCTTCTGGCTTTTTGTTATCTTCGGGCAATTGCAAAGCGATTAGCCAACAAATTCCTTCAATGTGGTCGTATGCAATCACGCGATCATAGAAGCACAATCGAATCAACGGCATTTCAAGGTCATCGATTGTCGTTTCCGGCAGTTTCTCAATATACCTTCCAAGCTCGTAGCTAAAATACCCGATCCATCCACCAGTGAACATGCCATATTTAGCCCCGCAATTTATTGCGGGGTTCACAAGTTTGTATTTAGTCAGAATCCTGTGCAGCTTCTCAAAGGGATATTTTTGTCCGGCCCTAAATTCAAATACTTCTTTGGGTTCAGCAGCGAAGTAACTAAATCTATCTGTATCTACTTTGGCTGGATTGGCCCCAAGAATCGATGGCGATTTTAGGCCTGCGAAAACTTGGCTTAAGGCTGGCAAATTTATAGAGGCGCAAATTTTTTTGTAGTACAATTTGCAGCGAATAAACTTGTCCGTTCTGGTGACCATCCCCGTCGTCATTGTGATTGCCTCGTCCTAAACTCGTTTATGATCTGGACCCCGCAAGTCGTGCCTATTCTTTCCGCCCCTGCTTCCAACATTTCAATGGCCTGCTTGGCGGTTTTTATTCCACCAGCCGCCTTTATTTTGCAGTTTGGAGCTGTTTCTTTGATTAGCCTTATATCTTCGACTGTTGCGCCGCCTGCAGGGTGCAGGCCGGTGCTTGTCTTTATAAAATCAACCTTGCATTTATCTGCGATTTGGCAGGCAAATATTTTTTGCTCGTAAGTTAGTGCAGCCGATTCGATTATGACCTTGAGCAGCACAGCCGGCCTCATCGACCGGCAAACTTTTAGCACCGCTTGCAACTGATTCGATAGATACTGCGAATCACCCTCGATTATAGCTGCTAAATCGGCAACCATATCAATCTCATCGGCGCCGGCAAAGATGGCATTTTTTGCCTGAGCGACTTTGATCTTTGTCGAATCTGCCCCCAATGGCAGACTAACCACGCTGTCGACTTTTACCTTTGTGTGGTGCAGACGCTCCGCTGCCAGCGGAATCCATCGTGGATTGACGCATACAGCACAAAAACCGAATTCCACAGCCTCTCGACACAATTGCTCAATTCGCTCTCTTGTAGCCGTAGAATCCAGCAACGTATGGTCAATGAACTTAGCAAGTTCTATATGGGATATTTGATACTCCAGATGCATTAGTAGAAGCGATGTGGGCTCCCGCGGAGCGGGGCCCCTCATACATACTCATAAAGCGGTACTGTGCTCGTCGGGCGAGCTTCTGTTCGCAATAATGCCTCAATCCGGCGAACCGTTTCCGGCTTTAGAAGCACATCTCCGCACACTGAGCAAACTTCTGCTGGGACGTGGTCAATAACAACCACCTTCCCTTTATGACGCACAGTGTGTGCAATTTTACGCTTCTGATACTCTCCCGGGCAGTTTTCGACACTACATTTCATATCTATCGTCTCCTTTGAGTTGGCGTTGTCCACTTTGGTGGTTTGGCTTGGTAAACTGTGATAATTATAAGCACCGGTCGTTCCGTTGTACAGACTATGTGCAGAGGACGACCCTTTTTAGTAACACCGTTGAGCAAACAACAGGCTCCTCTGCGATGTTTAGGATAATTTTCCAAAATTTGCCCTGTAGCAATGGCTTCGAGAACCTCATCGAAAGTGATATCCTCCTCAGCCATTTCTTGCTGAGCATGCTGTGTGATACGAATATTTTCTATATCAGCTTGAGCACGTATCTGTTCCAAGGCAGCTTTCAGATTTGCCATCAGACTTCCACTCCTGTTTCAGCCACGCCTTGAACCATGTTACGAATCACGGTTTACTAATGATGTTATGCAAGTCTTTATTACAGGTTTTTCAATCGTTGCTGTCTGTCGTAGTCTTTCAGAGCTGCGATTAATTCTCCCATATCGCCGGCCATTATTTTATCCAGGATGTAGAGCGATAAGTTGATTCTATGGTCGGTCACACGGTTTTGCGGGAAATTGTAAGTCCTTATTTTCTCAGACCTGTCACCGGAGCCGACCATACTTTTGCGCTGCGACTCCCGCTGCGCCCTTTTTTTGCTTTCATAGAGTTCGTAGAGCCTACTGCGCAGAACTCGCCAGGCCTTTGCGCGATTTTTGTGCTGGCTTCGCTCATCCCGCATATTGACGGTGATTCCGGTGGGAATATGCTCAAGTCTAATGGCAGAACTTACCTTATTGACGTTTTGTCCGCCTGGCCCGCTGGACCTACTGACATGCTCGATGACATCGTTAGGGTCTATCTGAATATCGAGTTCTTCCGGCTCAGGCAGCACTGCCACCGTTGCCGCCGAGGTGTGAATTCTGCCTTGCGATTCGGTCTGGGGCACTCGCTGAACCCGGTGACCGCCAGCTTCATAAGCTAAGTCAGCCCAAACACCAGGGCCTTTGACGCCGAATATTACTTCGCGAAAGCCGTTTAACTCAGAGGCGCTAAAACTAATTGGCTCAATCTTCCATTTACGGTCTTCGGCATATTTTGTGTACATTTCGTATAAATCACGTGCGAAAAGTGCTGCTTCTTCACCGCCGGTGCCTGCCCGAATTTCCATTATGACTGAATCGACGCCCATCCTATCAGACATAACCAATGTATCTTGGATTTCCTTTAGCAGAGCCTCTTTTTTGCCTTCCAACCGCTGGAGCTCTTCTTTTGCCAGGCCTCTGAATTCTTCATCTACGGTGTCATCTTTTAGAATTTCCTGGGCATCTTCGATGCCGGCTAATATTTTTTTGTACTCGCGGTATTTTGTAACAATTACCTTGAGCTTGCCTTTTTCTTTGGATAGCGTTATCAGCTTTGCGGAATCGCCGGCAATTGCAGGGTCGGCAATCTGCTTTTCAATCTCACTATAGCGGGCCTCGACCTGGTCGAGTTTTGATAAGAAAATATCTTTTTCTTCAGACATAGAGAAGACCCAAGACACAAGTTTAGCCGTCGCCGGTACGGCGACGGGTTTATGGCGTAAAAAAATAGCGAATAGCGGACAAAATTACTCAATACTGACCACTAATCGCTTTTATCGGAAAAATCAGCTACTGTTTTTGGTCTTTTTCGGTCTTTTTAATGTAACTTTTGCCGTATTTCTTTTGGAATCGCTCTATTCGCCCGGCAGTATCAACATATTTTTGCTTGCCCGTGTAGAACGGATGGCACATCGAGCATATCTCTGCGTGGATTTCTTTAACTGTGCTACGGGTCTCAAAGGTGTTACCACAGCCGCAATGAACTATTACCTTATCGTATTTTGGATGTATCCCTTTTTTCATAACTACAACGCTCCGAAATACCTTTTTAATCAATTTTAAGCAATATTAATGCACATTGCAATAGGATTTTGGGCAATTTAAAGGCACTTTCAAAATATCGTCCAGAAGCGCTTTTCTTTTTAATAATCTATACCAGAACAGTTAAGTTTGTTCTAAAACGCGTTTTATAGCCCAAGCTGCTGGGGAAATAGGTTAGAACTTACCTTGCATTATTGACACTCTAAGCCCATAAGTATTATAATATTATTAAGATCGGCTGAAAGAATCTTGCTCTTAAAAACGGAGGTAGTTTTATGGACTTGCCAGGAGATAGCTTCACGCAACGGTACAAATGGCACATCGTGATTATTTGCGCCGCATTGGCGATTGTGTTCTTGCTGGCGCTGTTTACCCCCATCTTCGAGAAAGGCCAAATCGATGTACTTCGGAATCTGGTATTGCTGCTCGGCGCTTTAATATTTTTGAGTGGACTTCTGGCAATGCTCTCCAGGGTATTTAAAATGCTGGATGCGCTTCGAGATAATAGCGCAAAGCTCGAAGAAGTCGCCGGGGCTCTGGAAAAAATTCGTGCAGGACTGACACAAATCAATCAAAGTACTCGACTGAGCGAAACAGCAAAGGCTATCGCATTTCGCGATGAGGAAAAGCGGTCTCTGCGTGAGGCTGTTTTTGAGAAGCTCCAGCAACACGATTTTGACGCCGCCTACGAGATAATTAATGAGATTGCTCATCGTCCGGAATATAGAGAACTGGCTGAACAGTTACGAGCCCAGACAGATAAATATCATGATGCAACCGACCAGGAGCGAATAAATCAGATCATAGCGCATATCGAAAAGCTGCTGGAAGACTGTCAGTGGGCCAAGGCCAGTACCCAGATTGAAGGACTAATCAAGGCTTATCCGGACTGCGAAAAGGCAAAGGCCATGCGAGCCAGACTGCTGGATAGTAAGCAAGAGCGAAAGAAGATATTACTCGCTGCCTGGGACGACGCGGTAAAAAGCCGGGATACCGACCGCAGCCTGCAGATTCTGAAAGAGCTTGACATGTATCTGAGCCCTAACGAAGGATTGGCCTTGCAGGAAGCTGCCAGGGATATCTTCAGAACAAAACTGCACAACCTGGGCATGCAATTCTCAATGGCCGTCACCGAAAAACGCTGGGCCAACGCACTGCAGATCGGCCAGCAGATTGTCAGCGACTTTCCCAACAGCAGAATGGCCGAAGAAATCCGCGAAAAGCTGGATGTTTTAAGGCAGAACGTCCAAATGCGGGGCAGTTAAGTGAATGATCTATCTATCTTATTGAAAATCGAACAATGATTGGGTCTTTATCATTGTTACCTGATCCGGATAAGCCGCAAAGGTGTGGATGTGCAGCTCGCTGCGTCTGGCCTCGAAATCAATGTAGCAGAACGGCTGCAGGCCCCCCATCTCTAATTCCGGAAATTTGACAAATAAGCCCCGATTTCGGGCAAAGCGCTCAAGGTCGGTGTAGCTCTGCCGGTACAAATTGGGGCTCATCTTCTCGACCTGGAAGTCGGTCATATAACTTATGCCTCGGCTCAACGTGCATTTATGAGTCCGTGGGCCGCGGAACTGAAAACGCTCAATCAAACCTCGATGCGGCAGCATTTGGCCAGGCGTGCTTACAACCTCGCTGAGACACATATCCCCGGCAAAGACACTGACAACATGAGTGCAACCTGTAACCCAGATGAGCGCCTCATATTTCTCTGTTTTTAATTGCCGGCTGGCATAAATTTGAAAAAGCTCAGGGTGTAAAGGTCTTTGAAAAAGGCTGAAAGTCAATTGGTCAATTGCTATATTGATTTGTGGTAATTCCATAACAAAAATCCCGAAACACCAAACCTTGATTTCAGCATTATTATACAAAGATTGCTAAGATTATTCAAGAGCAATATCAGTACTGATAACGATGATATATGCACTTATGGGACGATTATGCTGCAAGCTCCGTAAGCTAAAAGAGTAAGAGCGAAAAAATTTTTTGAAAAAAATTCCAAAAAATAGGTGCGTTCTTGATTTTTTACTGCTGGAAAAAAACCGCGTTGATAACGGTCGCAATTATATCGTAAAAGGCATGGGTTCCAACTGTGATTCCGAAACCACGAATGGCAAAAAGAACCGCAAAGTAAACGCCTGCGATGGTACGAAAACCAAACTCTGGCCAGTTAAACGGAGCGGCTGGCGCAAATTGTCCGTTGACAAAGACTATGTGATGATGGGCACTAAATAGCGCTGCCGAAACAAGAACCGAAAGCGTAATCGAGTTTTTACGATCGAGCCTGAGTATGTCCTGAAACAGCATCATCAAAATGCACATCAAAATCAGCCTGAAAATAAGCTCTTCATAAATCCCTGCTCCTACTCCGGTGACAAGATTGGCAAGCAGGCTCGTCGTGCGTTGTGCGTTGTGCGTTGTGCGTGTGACGCGCGACGCAATACGCAATCTTGCCCTGAGCGAAGTCGAAGGGACGCAATACGAATCACATCTCTGCACTGCTTCGAGCTGTATTTGTGTCTCGCCGTAGGCAGCCTGGCTGACATTGTCTTTAGGTTCGGCTGGACCGCTTATCAACAGACTCAAGACAATCAACGGCACCGCAAGGGCGATGCACTCGACCGTCATCAGCCCGACATCATTAAGGCCAAAGTACCATCGTTTGCGTGACACCAATTGCAGCGCTATCAAAACCATCACCACTGTCAAAGGAGGCATCGCCCATGCAAACTTGCTGCCAAGCCCCAGGTATTCATCAAGAAAACTCTGCAACCATATGAACGCTACAACACGATCTTGAGTCTGATTCAGCACATCAGTATTAATCAAAAGCGTTCCCAACTCATAGAAAACAATAAACGGCAGTAGAAAAATAAGAGCATAAATTGGCCGAGACGTCCGTTCAAGATAGGAATCTTGCGCAAAGTTAAACAGTCCGCTGGTGCTGTACTTGTATTTATCTACCATAAGCAAGTTCATCGTTCGTAGTTCGTTGTTCATCGATGAACTATGAACAATCAACTATGAACTTATAAATTTTGAATTTTTCAAAGTTTACTTAAAGTAAATTGAAATTACAATAGTCAAAAAATTGGCATTTTTAGAACGACTATTGACACGATGATACGCCAGATACTGATTGAGATTTATCGACTACTTTTTGACCGCTTTGGCCCCCAGCACTGGTGGCCAGGAGATACCCAGTTCGAGATAATTACAGGTGCCATCCTTACGCAAAATACAAACTGGGCTAATGTTGAAAAGGCAATAGCTAATCTAAAATCTGCTGATTGTCTGACCCCCGAAAAACTTTATCGGCTCGATACCTCACGGGTAGCTTTGCTTATCCGGCCGGCTGGTTACTTTAACATAAAAGCAAAACGGCTAAAAAACTTCGTACAATGGCTCTTTGACAATTACCAGGGCAAGCTATCAAATCTTGAGGGCCTTGATACCGACCGATTACGAGCTGAACTTTTAGCAATAAAAGGCATCGGCTACGAAACCGCTGATTCGATCTTGCTTTACGCTCTGGACAGGCCCATTTTTGTCGTGGATGCCTATACCGCGCGAGTTGCTGTCCGGCACGGACTAATCGAGCCGGACGCCGATTATGAGCAGTTACGAGAACTGTTTCAGCTGAATCTTCCAGAAGACGTCCAGCTTTTTAATGAATACCATGCGCTGCTGGTAAAAGTTGGCAAGTTATTCTGCAAGCCAAAAGCTCAGTGTGCCGGCTGTCCACTGGAAAAACTGCCACATAACCTTGATATCGAATACTTGTAGCACAACCATCCTGGTTGTGATTATAATTTCACAAGCTGGAAGCTTGTGAAACATTAAAAAGGGCTGTACCATGAAAAAAATGATTTACTTAGCGCTGTTACTGGCTGGCCAGAGTGTTTTTGCTCAAACCAGCAACTATTTTAACCTTTCCTACGGTGAGGTATTCGCCGAATCGACCGAGCAGGTCGGCTTATGGTGGGCATCCTCCGGCTGGAAGATAAACCAGGACAAGGCACTGCCTGAGAACAAAGGCCAAGCCATTGTGATATGCGCAGCCCGCAATGAAGCTGAGGCTGCGCAATTGGTAGTTCGGCCAACGGTTTTCCTAATTGGTTTTGCCCTGCGTCTCACAGCTTTGACCGGACCCGGTGGGGCAATTATCCCTGCCGAGAATATTGACGTGCTGAAGGTTCGATATGTTAATGTCACGCAACCAACCGACAAAAGTTCCATGCCCGGCCTCTATCCGGATCCGCTGCCTCCGCTAAAAAATCCTATTGATCTGCAGCCGAACAAAAATCAGCCATTTTGGGTCCGTGTGAAAGTCCCACGCCAGGTTCCAGCAGGACTTTATACCGGCAGCATTCATCTATCTGCGGAAAACTATAGTGCCGATGTCTCGCTCCATGTGGAGGTCTATGATTTTGTGCTCCCCGACCGAATGACCTGCACCACCGCTTTTGGCTTTTCTGTGCAAAATGTATTGCGGTATCAGAAGCTATCCGAGCCGCAACAGAAAAGAGAAGTTCTGGAAAAATATTGGGCTAATTTCAGTGCCCATCACATCTGCTCTTACGACCCTACACCGCTGGATGACTTCACAGTCACCTGGCCCAAAATCACCGACTCAATTGAGCCTGAGCAGCTTAAGCCGGTGTTCGACTGGTCGGCCTGGGATAAGGCGATGCAGCGTGCAGTTGATTACTATCATTTTAATTCATTTATGGTACGTATCCCAGGTCTCGGTGGCGGAAGTTTTCACGCCAGATATGAGCCAAAGCTGCTCGGCTTTAAAGAAGACACACCACATTACAAGGCTGCTTTTAATTCTTATTGTCAGCAGCTCCAAGAGCACCTGCGCGAGAAAGGCTGGCTCGATGAGGCTTATGTCTATTGGTTTGATGAGCCCGCACCCAAGGATTACGAGTTCGTTATGAACGGCTTCCGCAAGCTCAAGCAAGCAGCTCCGGATCTCAACCGTATGCTCACTGAGCAGGCTGAGCCGAACCTTGTCGGCGGGCCGAACATCTGGTGCCCCGTCTCTAATAACTATAAACACGAACCCGCCGAAGAGCGCCGCCAGCACGGTGAGAAATTCTGGTGGTATGTTTGCACCGGCCCAAAGGCGCCCTATTGCACCTTATTCATCGACCATCCCGGCACAGAGCTGCGTGTCTGGCTGTGGCAAACCTGGCAGCGTAAAATCGACGGCATCTTGGTCTGGCAGACAAATTATTGGACAAGTCCTACTGCTTACCCCGACCCGGAACATCCTCAGAATCCCTACGAAGATCCGATGGGTTGGCGGTCAGGCTACAGCACGCCCAGAGGTGAAAAAAGACCGTGGGGAAATGGGGATGGCCGATTTGTGTATCCTCCTGAAGCTGCCAGCGATGCTCATCCGACTGAGCCGGTCCTCGATGGGCCGGTCGATAGTATCCGCTGGGAGATGCTCCGCGACGGCATCGAGGACTACGAGTACCTGGCAATCTTGCAGAGACTACTCAAAGCCAAAAAGGACAGGCTTACGGCTCAACAGCAGCAAAAATTTGCAGCGTTGCTTGAGGTTCCTGAAGGCATTACCAAGGATATGACCACTTTTACCAAAGACCCGGCTCCTATTGAGGCCCGCCGCGATCAGATAGCTCGCGCCATAGCCGAGCTAAGCAGGACCGGTAATCAGTAACTGGTAATTGGTCATTATTTAACCAATTACCATATAGCGGTTTTTCCTTGTAGAAAAACCCTTTATTCGCTATATTTCGCACTTGGCAGTCGGCAGTTTGGCCGGCAGTTCGATGTTTTCAATATAAGGTAAACCGGCGGTGAAACCGCCGGCTAAATATTTAGCCCCGTGTTTGGAACCCCGCCTTGCGGGAACCCTCACACGGGGTTCTACTGCTACTGCACGGTTTCCCTCCAATCTTCCTGCCTTGTGCCACGATAAGCCGTCATGATGTACTGGAATTTCTTTGTCGATCTGGGTTTGAGGTTAAGCGTAAACTTGACCGTATCTATGTCAACCTTCTCAAACTTGTCGAATTCACCACTTTTTTCTAACTTCCAGTAGGACGTATCGAAATTCCGCTGAATTTCAATCATAACGGCGATGTCACGAGTATTTCTAACTTCAACTTTGAATGTGTGGATTTCGTCCCAGCCGGATATGTTGCCTCGATTATCGAATCTGTAGTTATCCGTCTTGAAATCCATAAGTGTCGGCTCAACGACAACATCTGCGACCGGCCCAAGATTTAGCTCCACATCCTCATCCACAGGGATGTACTTAAACGAAGACTGCCCCGTATAAGATAAGTGTCCCTGGTCATCAGCAGTTCTATAAACCTTCAACACGCCATCGGGTATAGGTGTCTGGCCAAGCTTGTGAACTTTATCGTTCTTGAAATTCAAAAAGCGCACCACATTTTTCCCATATCTTTCTTCTTCGTATTTGTAGAGATTTACCACCGGCACATCATCTACATCGAAGCTAATTAGTCTTTTCGACCAGCCGGTCGGAATCGTCTCCGTACCTTCAATCGTATAGAGAAAATACTCACTAAGACCTTCCTTTTTTATTTCCTTCGGCGAAGCCTCCAGTTCCTCTTCCCTAAGAAATGCTAAAGCACGTGCGCGCTTTAGCTCCATTTTTTGTACTGCTGGAACCGGTGCTTCGAGGGGTACAACCTCACCTGGTCTGCCATAAGGGTATTGCCTACGTGCAAGTTCAGCGATTTCATCGAGAATATGGACCTTGCCGACAATTAGGCGGGTCTGGGCGTTTTCATAGTCTTCGCCGCTGTTGTTGGTGACTCTGACATAGCCTTGCAGGCGCATCGTCTTTTCATCCTCGGTTAATGTCCCCATATAAAATGCCCGCCAGGAAAGGCCGCTGGTTAAATACGTAATCTCTACCGGAACCTTGCCGCTCATACTGCTTTCAATATTCCACCGGCCGAGATTCGTTACTCTGGGCGGATAGACCAGTTCAGCGATGCTGATTTTGTCCGCATCGGCTTTTGGCAGCATCTGAAGGCTGGTCGGGTCGATGAGCGTATTGGCCCAGGAGAATTGTAGGCTGTTTTTACCTTGTTTTAGCGTAAGTGCTCTACTTTCACGCACCAGCGTCATATCAGCAGAGTTATAAATCGTAAGCTGCACTGTATCTCGTGAAGGCAGTGTCACCAGATCAACCTTAGCCAGAGCAGCTCCGCCAATCACAACGATTATAAATATTGTAAATATTAAGCGTTTCATTTTATTACTCCTGTTTTCTGTCTTCTGACCTCTGCCGACCCCACAGGTGGGTCGGCTAAACGTCGAATATATTCTGTCTTCTGATTCTTCACGGCCTTACATTTCGCCGATGGTAATGCATCTTGAGTTCTTTTACAGCAGGACCTTTCTCTGTACGGGCGGACAGCTTAATCTCGAACTCAAGAGTGTTGGCGTTTTTCTTGACGTATTTCATATTGCAGTCTTCCATATCCCACTGGCCGGGAATGTGCTGAAGCACCGTCAACACCACGGGGCTATCCTTGAAATTCTCGATCTTGGCGACGATTTCTTCGTCCGTGTCGAACAAAACAATTTGTTCTTTATTGTTCCTTCGCACGTTGATTTGGGTGTCGGTCATTTTTCTTTGCGTCACCACTATGTCTCTGCTGTCGCCGATGTAAAGCTCCATCTTTTCGCCGACCGGCACTAAATTCGTCACATCTTCCCCTAAAAAGATGGTGCTTTTATGACCATCGTCCTGAAAGATTCGCGCCTTACCGCCCCACAGAGCGAATTCACCGAGGCCACTATTAGCATCGTTTACAATTCGATAGCTTACCGGGATACCCACATTTTGGGTTCCCGCGGAGCGGGGTCCCTCATCTAATTTTTCAGGGTCCCACGGCAGCTTGGCCGCATCGAATGTCCAGACCTTCGTAATCGGCACCTTATCCGCTCTTAGAAACAGCATCTGCTTGGTCTCCTCGTGGGAGATACCCTGCTCAAAGGCCTCGCCATAATCAAGAAGCACTCTCGCTCGCTCGAAATCCTCACCCGAGAAATTCCGCAGCACCAAAAAACTTTTCACATCAAGCTGCGTTTCAGCCTTATCTGCTATGGCTGTGTATGTAATCAGCCTGTCGATAAAGCTCAATAGATAACTTATCCGCACTCGCTCTGCGAAGTTGTCAGCACTACTGATATCCCAGACAAGAGCAGCTTCGTCAGGTGGATAACTTACGCCCAGAAGCGTCACTTTATCCGGATGATCGAGCACAGCTAATCGAATTGAGTCGGCATCGATGCTGACACCTTTCCAGGAGAAGTCCACCGAGTTTCGGCCCTTCTGCAAGGTTAGCACCCGCTCTTCTTCGATCAGTGTTGCTTGGGGGTTGTCCAGCCGAATCACCGTTGCCGCCCGCTCCGGCAGCGCCACTAATTTAATCCTCGCCTGGGTTATTCTGCTGCTGGACAATAGCAGCACAACTACGATTAGTTTAATTGCTCTACTATTCATGACTCAGTCTCCTTAAAACTTGTGGTGAGCGAAGCCGAACCATTTATTTTCGTTTTGTCAAAACTTCTTTTCGTTCGCCATGATATATTCTCACCGTATATTCAAATGTTCGCTGACTTCGCGGCTCACCGCTCGTTTCGTTTATCGTCTATCGGTTGCGTCAAATGTGGGTTGTTTTACCGCAACACAGACAATCAACAATCGTCGCCCGGGTCACGGAAAAGAAAGGCCGGGTTGGACTTTCAGAATACATAACGTCCTGGGTGGCAATTCGAACTGGATGAGGGTGCTCTGCCCGCCGACATTCACCGGCTGGCTGCTGATTGCTTTGCTTGTGGTCTTGTTGACGAGTCTGAAGGTGTATCGACCGGCCTTAAGCAAATACAACTCCACGCCCATTGCACGCGGCTCATTGCCGAAATGGAATAGCTCCGCCTCGAATCGGTCGCTGCTGCTATCTGTAACCAGTGCTGCGATCTGGCGCGGCGGCGTCAGCCAGTGAGCCGCGTTCAGCGGAAACACTAACGGATTGCCTGGGTCGCCTGTTGCCGTAGTATAGAGGATTTCCGCAGATGCCAAAGGCGGCGCCGGCTCCGGTAGATATTGTAGATAATTTCGAGTGAACGAAATCACGCGGTCAGTCCAGCGCATCTCACTTGTATAAGCCTCCCAGTTGGAGCTAAAAGCCTCGGCGTTTCTGCGTAATTCGTCTACAAGCGGCTTGGTGTCACCCGTGAGCCGATACTTGACGTAGCCGGAAGCGTCGGCTCGCAGTAAAGTGTCATACTGTGCGTCACCGGTCAGAAAGTGATATTTGGCGAGCGCGTCCGGTAGGAAACCACCCATGTTCTGCGCACACCACTGCTCCGAGCCAGGATTGGAATCGGAGGATTTGCCCAGATGCCGCAGCCGAATGGCTGCCATAGAGCGAATGGGTTCCATATATTTCTCGTCGCCCGTCATGTGATAGGCGAGCACGAGCGTGGATGTCATCAGCCGTGTTGCGCCGGGCCAATTATAGAGCGCATCGTTATGTCCCAGTGAAAATGGCTGCCACCAAGGCTGTCCTGGGTCAGCGACCGTGCCGTCAGGCCAGTGAATCGTGGAGGGCAAGACCCCTGCTGGTTTGCCGTTCTGGGAGCGAGCAGCAACATCCACCCAGACCTTGAGCCAGTCGCAGAACAACGAACTTAGCGCCGGGTCGCCCGTGCGCTGCCAATAGAGCAAAGCCGGCTGGATTATCGATGGGTGATAGACGGTGTCAAACGCGCGCCCGGTGCCGGCATCGACTTTGTCCACGCTGAAGTAAATGGATTTGAACTGGAGGAAGCCGCGTTGATTACGTCCGGTCCACCTGTCCCGCATTAGTTCCGCCAGTCGAAGTGCCCGCTGTTTCCAGAGTGGGTCATCTGGTTTAAGGTGCATCATAGGCAGGATTGTGTCGGTGGTGTCTTCGTTGGAGTGCTCCACGTCTGCCATGCGCGAGGTAAAGCCAGCCTTCAGGTGCGGCTGCTGAAAAATGCCGTTGGAGAGCCGCTCTTGCGCCGCGTTTACTTTGTGGTCGTCAAACGCAATCAGCACAGGGGTCCACCATCGCCACATCTCCACGTCGTCCCCCCAGCCGCCACCAAACTGGCCGTCGGGTAGCTGCCGTTCCACAATCCACCAATGGATAACATCGGTCAGTTTCTCCAGGCCTTTTCGCTGCAGGTTGGCCCATTCGGGCGCTTCGGGCAAATCCTCATACTTTGTAGGCCAGGGAATCGGTTCACCTAAATACATGCGCACCACTCGGTTTTCGGGAAAGGCCTTCTGGGTCTCCTCAAGCAAGCGTCGGCCCTCGTCATAATAGGCATCACGGCTCTCTTTGACGCGCAGCAATGGCCCACTTTGAATCACCCGCCAGATTAGCATCCGGCCGCGGTAGAGACACCAGATTGGGTGAAGCAGCGACCCTTTAGATAGTGCCGGCGGATAGACCGGACCCTCGCTTTCCGGCTTAACCTTGCTCGTGATGAAACGGCAGAGATAACCATTTTCTGCTGCGCGACTGGTATCCACCACAACTCGGTCTTTGCCATTGGCCCATTCATCCACGATTGGCAGAAGATTTTCCAGATCGGCACGAAGCGAGGCGTCCAGGTCCGCGCGCATCTGCAACTGATGCAGCAGTTGAAATCTCTCCACCTCCTCGTGGGCGGTACCCGCCATGTGGATTAGTTGGGCAATATCCTCGGTCGTAGATTTGCCTGCCGACGGTTTATCCATCGCCCAGAATATTGCGTTAATAAGTAGCTGCTGGAATTGTGGGTTGTCAAAGTCGTCTGGATGGCCCAGCGATGTATAAAACACGCGGGCGTTCTTGTAGGTATTGGTCCACGCAACCGGCTCGCCCTGTTCGTCAGGAATTCTGCCAATCAGCAACGGCGTCGCCGTCTGGCTTAACGGACTTGCTTTGTACAGTGAGCCGTTGCTCGTAAACGGGGTCTGTACGCCAGCAAGTATCGAGTGGTTTTCAGCGCCGGCTGCTATTGTAACGGCCGTTACGGGTCCTCTATCGTAATGGCCGTGATAATTTCCACCTAAGACCTCAGGGTCAAAATTGAGCCACTCGTCATGGCCTTGCGGTGCGCTGCCGCGGCTGTCAAAGGCGTGACTGGCGGTCCGCAATGCAACAAGGCCCTTGCCTCTTTCCAGATAGTCACGGAAGTATTTCATTTGCCCTGCTGGAAACGCCTGCCGACGCACAAACAAAACCACCAGGTCGGCACCTTCCAATACCTCCATACCAGAAATGTGATGGTTTTGCTCGCTTTTGGGGTCGGTGCTGCCCTGGAGGATTTCACAGCTTGTGCCATGTTTTAATTGCAGCTCGTGGGCGAACTGGGGCAGTGTCTGGGCTGCCTGATATTCATTCTCAGCAGAAATGAAAACCACGCGTGGGCGCTTGTCATCTGCAAAGCGAAACGCAGGCCTGTCTGTAAGTGTGGTCGAGCTTACCGTCGGGCAGACGAATTTCTCGATGTGCTCAACTATCAGGTCGGTACCGGTAAAGTGACTTACGTATGGCTTGCTACGCGGGTTGTACATCGTGTCGGTCAGGTCCCGCACCAGCACGGCGTTTTTGCCGAACCGTGCCATATTGCGCAGCCCAAAGGGCCGCCCGAGCACACACATATTAGTGTGCACACCTACAAGAATGACGTTGTTGATGCCACGGTGCTGCAGCAGATTCCAGATTTCTACGCCAGAATCGCTGATGGCATCTTCATTATGTATCTCGATGGTATCAATCTGCTTACGCCACGGCTGTCCTGTCTTGCACTTCGGCTGGCAGTCGCAGCCGCCGTCAGAATGGTCGATAGGATAGCTGGCTTTTTCCTCTTTTTCGTTAATCCATTTGCACGACTTGCCGATGCCTTCGGGCAGATTGGCTGCCTTGGGTGCATTCTGGGCGCGTTTTCTGGCAGGATGGTCGCTATAATAGTCCACTGTGTCGCTGGGCGCGTGAATTATCAGCACGCCTTTACTGCGCGCTGCCGAGACGAAATGATTTATGTGCGGTGCTAACTCCGTGACCCGGAGGGTCGCGCCCTGACACCAGTGCTGGTCCCACATATCACAGATGATTATGGCTGTCTCTGAGATCTTCCATTCCAGCTCATCATTGACTACCGTAAATTTACCACTGCTCTGCGGCGTCTCTATCCTGCTGCGGGTGGTTAAAATGAGCTTATCTTCCCCTACGACCAAATTGCTCAGTAACATAATCGGTGCTACAAAACACACTATGGCCGGAACTTTTGTTCTGCGGGTATTCATATCATTTCCTCCAAACAAACATTTAGTAAAGTTTTCAACCTGCGGCAAAACCGCAGTCTAAATATTTAGCCCCCAGTTTTACTGGGGGTTCACGTTTACACGGGGTTCTATAACATAGCGAGCCAGCCGCCATCAACATATATAATCTGTCCGGTGATAAAGTCACTGGCGCCGGAGGCCAGAAAAACAGCCGTGCCGATTATATCATCCGGTTGACCCCACCTGCCAAGCGGAGTTTCCGAAAGAACCCACCTGCTAAAATCTTTATCTGCCTGTAGCGGCGCGGTGAGATCTGTCGCTATGTAGCCGGGCCCGATGGCGTTTACGTTGATATTGTATTTTGCCCACTCTACTGCCAGCGTTTTAGTCAGCAGAAGAACTCCACTTTTACTGCTTGCATAAGCAGCCGTTGTGGGCCGGGCAGCGTGACACATCAGCGAGCCGATATTGATAATCTTGCCGGCTTTAGCAACCTGCCTTCGATGTCGATAAAAAGCCTTTGACATTACAAACACCGCAGTTAGATTTACCTCAATGACGTGGTTCCAGTCCGCAAGATTAACGTTCTCAGCCGGCGCGCGGTAAATCGTCCCGGCGCAATTGACCAGGATGTCTATGTTTTTTGTTTCCGCGATTATATTTTTGAAAAGACCATCTATTGCCTCTACGTTTGCCATGTCAAATGAAAAAGTCCATACTTTTTTGTCAGTGTCAGCTTGAATTTGCTTCTGGGCCTGCTTAAGCTGCTTGTTCGTGCGAGCTACTATCGCAATGTCAGCTCCGTGCTTAGCCAGGCCTTTGGCCAGCGCCAGGCCGATGCCTCTGCTGCCTCCGGTAACTAAAGCTGTTTTGCCAGACAAGTTAAAAAGTTCACTTTCCATAAATCATAGTAGAACAAAAAACCGGCAGCCTGTAAACTGGTAAATGGTAACTGGTAACTGGTAATTGCCAATCACCAATCACCAATTACCAATCACCAATTACCAGTTACCAATCACCGGTTACCAATTACCCAGGTCGAACGGCCTGCGGGTTCAATTGGGGCGGGATTTCTGTATCTGTGGAAAAACCTTGATTTCTGCCGGGCAAATCTGTAGAGTCTTTATAAACAAAAGAAAACCAGAAAAGCACGAGTCTGCAATGCCATATAATATTCGTATTGTAAGTACATATCCGCCGCGAAGATGCGGGATCGGAACTTTTACGCGCGATTTAGCCAATGCGCTGGAGCATTTTACGGCTGAAGTTGGTCATATAAGGGTTGCAGCCATAGATAATGGTAACGGTCCATACGACATCCCTGTAGACCTTAAAATCGACCAATATAATCGGCAATCCTGGATCGATACTGCATCTCATATAGTAACTCGGGCACGCGAAAGCACCAACCCTACCATCATCATATTGCAACACGAATACGGGCTCGACCCTGATGAGGATGGCAATGATGGCCAAGGCACCAATTTTATTGAAATAGCAAAGATGTTCCGCAAGTGCGAGCTAACAACATTAGTTTATCTGCATACCGTTCTGGCTGAACCGGACCAGCATAAAAAAAAGGTGCTGATCAAGCTGGCAGCCTATAGCGATGGGCTTATTGTCACCACAGAAAGTGCTATTGATATACTCGAATCCAAGACTTACGGCATCGACCATTCAAAACTCAAGCATATTGACCACGGCATCAGAATGCAACATCCTTCTCAATATGACCGATTGACAATAAAAAAGGAGTATGGATTGGAAAATCATTTTCTTATTACCACACTTGGACTTCTGTCCCCAGATAAGGGAATCCAGTACGGCATAAGAGCCTATGGCAGGTTCTTAAAAGAATCGTGTACGGAAAGCCAAAGACACATTCTGGTCTATTTGATTGCAGGACAGTTCCATCCTGAATTTGTAAAAGCTGATGGCGGAGGGCCATTCCAAGAATATCAGTCAGTAATAAATCAGGCTCTTGAAGATTGCCAATTGCGATGGTGTAAGGTGCAAGAGCTCAAAGCAGTGGATTTTGACAAATATGACGTTGTTTTTCTCGACAAATATCTTACCGAGGCCACACTGCTTAGACTCTACGGTGCTACTAATGTGATGATATTGCCTTATCTTAATATGGAGCAGATATCGAGCGGCGTATTGGCTGATACTCTGGGTGCGGGCAGAGTGGCGATAGCAACCAAGTTCAGGTACGCTCTGGAGTTGATTCATTCCAATAGGCGCTGTCCGGCCGGCCTGGTGATGGGCCGGTTTACCAGAGGCATCCTGGTCGACCCGAGTGAGCCTTCCATAGAGCAGGTAGCCCAAGCGCTGGATTATCTGGTGTTCCACGAGGACAGACGCCTCATTATGGAAAGGCAGGCCCACCAGAGAGGCTATCAGATGAGGTGGGATAACAGTGCCTGGGCACTACTGCAATACATCGAATTCGTCAGAGAACAAAACCAGATAGTCACCGGCAGAGGGATAAAATTCACCAGGGAAAAATCGTCGATTTTTCAGCAAAAGAAAGCAACCACTTGCTAAAATTTAAAACGATTTTACCAAACATCTTCCATCCAGAACGCTGCGACAAAGCCTGTAAACTGGTAAATGGTAACTGGTTAAATAGTATCGAGTCAGTTACCAATCACCAGTTACCAATTACCAATTGCTCAGGCCCGTCCCGAACAAGGCCGAGGGGACGGGTTTATTGCGGGGTTTTGCTGCGATTAAGGTAAAAACCTTTATGAAGACGAAAATCTGCATAATTGGAGCAGGGCCGGCAAGCCTTATGGCAGCGATTTTCTCTGCCAAAGCAGGTGCCCAAACTATGGTAATCGAGGCTAATGCAAGCCCCGGGCGAAAGCTGCTTCTGACAGGAGCGGGCCGGTGTAACCTCACGCACCAAGCTACTCCGAGTGAACTTGTTCACGCATTTGGTGCCAAAGGCAGATTCCTTAGTTTTTGTCTTCATCAGTTTTCGCCAAAACATATTCAGGATTTCTTCGCACGCTTGGGGATCCGGACGAAGCTCGAAAAAGACGGCTGTGTGTTTCCAGTCACCGACCGAGCCGGGGATGTAAAAGATGTTTTGTTGAAAGAAGCCAAAAGACTCGGCGTGCGTTTTATTTTTTCGGAAAAGGTAAGGAGCGTCAACAAGCACAAAGATTATTTTGAAGTCAACACCGCTAAAGAAACAATCCTGGCCGAAAAAGTGATTATTGCTACAGGAGGCATCAGCTACCCCGAAACCGGCTCTACAGGTGATGGTTATAAATTCGCTCGGTACTTTGGTCACACAATTATTGAGCCGCGGCCTTCTTTGGTACCATTAGTGACACTGGAAGGTTGGCCGAGCGAGCTGGCAGGCATTTCGCTCGATAATGTGAAAATATCAACTGCAATCGGTAAGAAAAAAATTATAACGACAGGCGCAATGCTTTTTACGCACGATGGCATCGGGGGACCTGCTGTACTCGAATTAAGCCGATTCCTCATCGATTTTCTGCCGAATGAGAAAAACCCGCCCCGCCTGCCCAGAGTATCCAATGAAGGAGAATGCACATCCGAAAGATGGTACGGCGGGCAGGTTAAAATTTCTATTGATTTGGTCGCTGTCTCCAGCAAAGCCGATCTTGAACGAGTAATTCTCAAGAAGATGTGTGAACATCCGAAAAGAACCGTTTCTAATATTTTAGCTGAACTCGTGCCAAAGCGTATTTCGCAGATTTTATGCAGACAGCTTAACTTTCCCGAAAATCTTTATGTTAATCAGTTAAGTAAAGACCTGCGAAGGAAACTTCTGCATCTTATGAAAGCTCTGCCCCTTTCGATTGTGCGTACAAGGCCGATTGACGAGGCGATGGTGACACGCGGAGGCGTAGATGTCAACGAGGTTGAGCCTAAGACGATGGAATCTAAGATATGTCCGGGATTATTTTTTGCAGGTGAAATCCTTGATGTCGATGGTCCTTGTGGTGGCTACAATCTACAGATGTGCTGGTCAACCGGTGCACTGGCGGGATTATCTGCCGCCCGAAGAAAACAAACCCCGCAATAAACTTGTCCTGAGCATAGTCGAAGGATTGCGGGGCTAAATATTTTGTTTAGCCGTCGCCGTCACGGCGACGGTTTTTGTCCTAATATTATTGTCATTACCCTGCAAACTGGAACCGAGAAAATTTTCGATTTGCGATTGTCGATTGCCAATTGAAAATCCGCCGTAAGGCGTCCTGTGGAGAAAATCTAAAATCGACAATTAAGCAGATTGTTTTTCAGGTCCACCTCAAACGGAATCAATTGAATCGGCCGGGCTTTGGGATATCAAGCCAAAAAAAAACGAAAAATGAATGCAGAAAAACCATAACCACATTAGGGCAACGCATCTTAGCAATATATCATAATGAATTTTTTGACTAATCGAAAAGACTATTCAAGATTGTATAATAGTCTATCTTTGATATTAATGATGTGAAATTTGCTTTACAGGTTAAGGCACATATACATTTCAGGATTGGTATCTTCAGTTTAATACTACAGCGCAAATAACTCTGAATAAGCAGGTACACATGACCTCAATTTCTCGATATTTTATTACTACATCGCCGCTTAGATTTATTCTTTACTGATAACGTCTTGTTGAATAAAAAGTTATGTTAATTATGTTAACTTCGAAATCCGAATAAAGTACAGTGCCTAAAGTGAGCTAACGATTTAGGTTATCAGGGTATCAGATTACCAGGTAGTGGGTATCAGGTTATCAGGACATCAGGTTTTTCCCTGATACTCTGATCTCCTGGTACCCT
>Ga0315314_1000317_pt1 | contig 59431 bp, 65 predicted proteins | sample TDP9_MG_FD_203631 | JGI IMG/M metagenome (GOLD analysis project Ga0315314, IMG submission 203631) | Freshwater sediment microbial communities from Lake Towuti, South Sulawesi, Indonesia - TDP9 | ecosystem: Environmental > Aquatic > Freshwater > Lake > Sediment | place: Indonesia: South Sulawesi...
GCCGCCTTGTCAAGTTTTTCAGCATTCAGGACTGCTTTATAATCCTTTATGATTCCCAATTCTTCCATCCTCTTTATCTTAGCAAAGACAGTGGTAACCGGAGAATCTATGATCTGAGCTATTTCTCTGGAGGTTGTTCTGCAATTTTTTTGAAGCAGATTTAGGATTCTTAGGTCCTTTTCATCAAGCTTGACTTGCATAGTTGTAATAATTACAAGAATGTGAATATAAAACTTCACATTTTCGAGAATATTGCGAAAATTCCTGTAAAAAATTTATCTTGAAGCTTTCTCTCATATGTTCTCTAAACACTTGATTCGCTTGTACACCTTGCTTCACGGTGAGCTCATGGTCAGACAACACGTAGTCATTCAAGAAAGCCCTCAAGTTGCAGCAGATGCTTGCGTTGCAGTACCGAAGCCCTTGGACCAACTGTCCAAAAGCGAGATCGAAAGGAAACTTTGCACAAGTAGAGTAATGACACTTGTATTGAGGCATCTTACTCTTGAATTCGTAAACAGGAGATTTGAATGGCTGCTGCCAGTAGTCTTCTCTAAATCAACGGATCCATTGCGGCCAGATCCCGGAGCATCCATAGAAAAACGCATCGAAGTGGAAATCTATGGAACAACCGTTAGGCCGACCTTGAGCATGATAGTTCATAAGATGGTTGCTTGCTCCTTAGCTCACCCGCGATTATTCATACTTTCGCCAAACGTAAGGATCGAAAGAGCCCACCGGGCGGACACAGGAAGGCACGCCTACGAATTCACTCAACTTGATTTCGAGGTAAGAGATGACACTTCCAAGAGCATCAGAAGATTCATGGAAGAGATAATCTGCAGCCTAATACGCACAGTCAAGAAGCGCATGCCCGAGGAATTGACGCAAACAGGGAGACTGCGCAACTTGGCAATCCCGAAGGCCCCATTCCACGTCTACGATCGACAGGAGCTGGAAAAAAGGTATGGAAACAACTGGGAAAACTGGATAATGTCAGTTATTAATGCTCCTGTTTGGGTCACTAACATTCCAAGGGAATTCTACGACTTTCAAGATTTCGAGAGCGGCAAGTGGGACAATTACGATTTAATATTGCCCAACTATGGAGAAGTTCTCTCTGGGTCCAAAAGAGAGTGGAAGTACGACAAGATAGTTAAGAAATTGGAAAGAGACGGCGTGAGGAAGGAAAACTATAGAACATTGTTAAATCTTGCAAAAGAAGGAAAACTAAAGCCTTCCGCAGGCGCTGGAATCGGCGTCGAAAGGCTGGTTAGCTGGATAGCCGGAGCCAAACACATAGGGGAGACACAGCTGTTTCCCAAGATACCCGGTCTAGTTTACGACTTGTAACGTGGAAGAAGCGTTCTTTCTCACCTACGCCTGAAAACCAAGTCGCGGAAGCTGATGCGGCTCACGTTCTATGATGCACTCTTTTTTTGCTCCCATGCCTATGCTTTTCAAGGGCTTTGCATTGTGACCTACTAACTGCGTGTTCCCTTTCCTACACCTCTGTGGGTGAGACCCGCTTTGACTGCAGCGTCGCTGCTGTACGCATTTCTACATCGACCAGGACCGGCGTAGCCAGCTTGTTCTTCAGTTCTTTGAGATCGAGTTTCAAATACTCTTTATGTTTTGTTGAAAGGACCACGGCGTCTGCCTTAGACAGAGCTTCATCCAAGTCTTTGGTGAATGGCAAGTCGAAGTCGCGCACAATGGGATCGTGAAGCACGGGCTTTGCTCCACGTTTCTTCAATTCTGAGTATAGTACTGCTGAAGACGTGTTTCTCGTATCATCGGTGTTCTCAAGGAAAGCTACACCCAGAATGGCTATTTTGGCTTCCTTCAACTTCTTACTATGCTCAGCCAAGGCATCCTCAACTAAGTCAGCAACGTGCATCGGCATGGAATCATTGGTCTCTCGGGTACTGACTATCATCTTCGGGAAGAGCTTGAATTTTCCAAAAGTGTCCAAGCCGTACTTAAGCAGCCAGCCGTCTTTGGGCAGGCAGTGTCCGCCTACTCCTCCACCTGGGTAGTGCATGTTTCGGATTGGGTTTGACGCTGGATTCGTCGGGTCGTTGGGCAACGTGTTAACCAGTTCGCGCACTCTGAACACGTCGACTCCAAGACTCTCACATATCAGCGCGACTTCATTTGCAAAGGCGATGTTGACGTCTCTGTATGTGTTCTCCACAACTTTGGTCACTTCTGCTGTGAGGGCGTCGGTTGGGTACAGTTTTGCCTTGACGATGTGTGAATACAGCTCTGCCGCGCGTTTTGTGCTTTCTTCATCGACGCCGCCAACTATCCGAGGAAGCTCCACCATGTTCTTGATCAAACGTCCAACCATGACTCGTTCGTAGCAGAAAGCCAAGTAGAAGTCTTTGCCAGCTTTCATGCCTGATGATTTCTCAAGTATGGGTTTGACAATGTTGTCGGTTGTGCCAGGCGCCACTGTAGACTCGACTACAACTAGTGTTCCATGTTTCATGAATTTGCCGATGGCTTCGCTGACCTCTTTTAGCGAATCGTAATTGGGGGTCTTGTCAGTGTTTGTGGGCGTTTGCACGTCGATTAGGACTGCTTCTGCATCTTGGCATGTTGAAATCTCATCGACAACTTTGAACGCTCCCTTCTTCACGATGCGCGCAATGAGTTCAGTCAGTCCTGGCTCGTCTCCGCCAATGGGGTTCTTGCCTTGATTGAGCCACTCGATCTTCCAGCCAGAGCGCTTGGATCTGCGCTGCACTCCCACAACAGTGAATCCAGGTTTGTCTGCGAAAAGCGCGGCTGCTGGTATGCCTGCGTATCCCATGCCTACAACGACTATTTTCCTGACCATGTGAGCATGCAAGTAATGATTGGATATTTCATGTTTTCGCCTTCGCTTCTCGTGGATGTGAGTGTCAGTTAGTAAAGGTTAATAATCGGCAGTTCACTGATAACATGCTTCGGAACTAGTACACGCTTACACCGTTACTGGGTTCATCCCGTATAACAAAACGTAGCACTGGGAGGTGCATATTAATGGGATCATCACAGACAGTTACCGTAAAGTATGTAATCCGCGCCAAATTCGAAATCGAAGGCGTGGTTGAAAAACCAGACGTAATAGGCGCAGTTTTCGGACAAACAGAAGGCTTGTTCGGCAGCGAACTCGACCTCCGAGAACTGCAAAAATCAGGAAGAATCGGAAGAATAGAAATAGAACTACAATCCAAACAAGACAGAACAACTGGCTCGATTGTCATACCCACAAGCCTTGACAGAGTATCAACAGCAATCATCGCTGCGAGTATCGAAGCCATAAACCGCGTGGGACCATGCGAAGCAAAGGTGACGATAGAGAAATTGGAGGACATACGCAATTCGCGACGCAAGACAATCATTGAACGAGCCAAGAACATCCTTCAGCAATGGCAAATCGAATCCATGCCCAGCACTGAAGAAGTGTTCCGAGAAGTGTCAGAAACCCTCAGAGTGCCCAAAGTGGAAAAGTATGGTCCAGACGAATTGTCAGCGGGACCTGACGTCGACAAAGCCAAAGAGATCATAGTTGTGGAAGGAAGAGCTGACGTCATAAACCTACTTAGATGCGGAATTGAAAACGTTGTTGCACTTGAAGGCGCCAAGGTTCCAGAGACCATCATCAAGCTCAGCAAGGAGAAGACTGTAACAGCACTGTTGGATGGCGACAGAGGCGGAGACCTCATTCTCAAAGAGCTTCTGCAAGTCACCGACGTCAAATATATTGCACGGGCACCACCAGGGAAAGAAATCGAGGAATGCACGTCAACTGAAATCTTCAACGCTTTGAAAAACAAGGTGCCCATTGAAGAGATCAAAGCTAGAAAACCGCGCGAACGCCCGAAAGTTTTGGTGCCAAAACAGATCAAGGAAGCCAGAAAAGAGCTCGAAGGTACTTTGGAGGCTGTGCTGTTCAACGAGAAAATGGAGCAGATAGAACGCTTGCCCGTCAGCGGATTGGCTGAGAAGCTTCAGCAGTCTGAAGGTATTGACACCGTGGTGTTTGACGGCGTCATAACACAGCGGCTGGTAGATATAGCCAGTGAAAAAGGTGTCAAGTTCTTGGTTGCAGCCCGCGTTTCAGACCAAGTTAAGCAGCCTTTGAAAGTGCATTTGCTGACGTTCTCTGAAATGGAAAGCTAGACTAGTCTACTATTGTGAGAATTCTGCAAGTGTCTTTGGCTTAGGTCGAGTGGGCGTCAACAGTTCCTCTTCGGTTACGCCGAACATCGTCAGGATGCGTGAAGCAGCGGGCACAATCTGATTTGTGACGTAGTATCCCGTGTCAACTTCGTCGTAAGAGGCTAACACGTATGGTTTGGCTTTCTCGTGGAGTTTGCCAGCCCCAAGCGTGATGACGTAGCCTATCTTGTCGCCCATTGACAACTCATGTCCTTCTTTCATCAACCGTTTCGCCGCTTCAACGTGTGGCGCCTTGACTTCATACTCTTCAGCCGGTTTGGTCAGAGTCTTCCAGATTATTAGGTCTCGATAGGGCACCTTCTTCTGCCTCAGCTCCCCGATGTAGTTGCGAACAAACTCAGCTGATTCCTTGGGCGCTTGCTTCTTCAGGATTATCTCTAACACTTTCTCTTGGACATTCTTGGCGCAGTTAGCCCAGTCTCCACGCACCACTTCCAAGCCTACAATGTCGAGTCGCCCATCAGGCAGTAAACCGCCGTATTTCTTCTTGGCCTCGGTGAACAAAATCCGCGTATAGACTTTGTCAGGTTTTATCTCCAAGCCGACTTCTTTGCCGATTTTCCCTGAAAGCTCAGTGATTCTGCTTGCGTCGTTGTTGACGAAGACGCTGTCAGTGTCACTGTAAACGACCTGTAACCCCATTTTCTTAGCCGCATCCACCGTGCTCAGGATTATGCTTCTGCCGCAAGCTGTTGCCGCTTCCGCCACAGGTTTAACGTACCAGCGAGCACCTATCCAACCCGCATAACCATACGCAGCGTTCGTTATGACTTTCACTGCCTTCTGCCGCGCATCTAACGTACGATATTCCACACTCTTAGAGTCAAGTTTGCTCAATCTGGAACGAATCTTGTCTCGTGAAGCTATGAGGCTAGAGAGAACTGTGTTATAGAAGCCAGGCGGCTTCTTTCTGAAACGATGTCCAACTTCAGGAGCTACATTTACGCCGCCACTGGGTTCAGGCTCGGACGGCGCCACATAAGTGTCAGGCGACACATTCCTAGTGATCATGATGTTGGGATACATAGCTTTGAAATCTAAGACTGCGATGTTTTCGTGTAGACCGGGCTTAGGCGCCAGAACAACCGCGCCAGCATATGGAATGTAGGGTCGCTCCACTCTCTTCGGGATTAGCTCATCGATCTTGAAGGCTTCGCGCATCAAGTACATCTCGATTCGAAAGCCGACAGCTGCCGTGCCAACATGATCAAGCGGCAACCCCACAAGGCTGGAAAGCTGAATGGAGAAGTCAAGCATGGCTTCAGCGACTCCCATTATCGATTTCGTGTTTTCTTTCGCAAACTGCAGCAGGCTTGCATGCTTTTTGCTGTCTTCCCAGTACGCTGCGTAGTCAGTATCCTCAATGATTGTGCGTTTCTCCAGTTTCATAACGCCAAGAAAATCGGCGATGTTTTCCAGTGTTTTCACTTTGACTTCAGGCAGTTCATCGGAAAAGTCGAAGAGGTCAACGTTGGCTCTACCAGTTATAGATACGTGTCCATACACGCTCATGTGCGGCTCAGTGTTGGCTCGATCAACAAACAGCTTCATGCCGAGTTTCTTGGCGCGAACTGTCATGTAATTCCAGTCTTGACGATTTGTTCCATAGCCGACTATGATATCGGGGTCGAAGTTTCTGACGTATCTTGCGAAGTTTTCCAGCACCTGCTTGTCGTTCGAACTCTTGGCTGTAAACTGCTGTTCTTTGCCGTCGTTGGTGGCAACCGAGACGATTACGACTGGATTCTTGTCGGGTTTGGGCGCGCCTTTAGGACTGTACGCAATTGTTGAGAAGCCTAACACCCTAAGTGATGGAGCCGTTGCATCTTCACTCTTCTTGGGAGCTGACTTGGCGATGTACAATTTATCAGCTTGAACGCCTAGCGTATTCTTTGTTTCTTCGGCTTCTATTTCATGCCAGCTGCATGGTGACGCGCCTGTGTCGATCAAGTAGCGCATAGCATATCGGATGTCGTCTTCAAGGCTGTCCTTCACGCCTTCGATTCTAGTCATGGTTTTTGCATATTTTGGAATGACATCGGGATTTTGACAATAGACTTTAACAGCGTCAACTGTTTTGCCGAAACACTTTCTTTTCGCGGGTTCCAGTTTCAGAATTGAAGGGAATTCGTTTTTGCCTGAGGTTACGCTTTTGATGACCCTCTGAGCGTCTTGTCCTTCTTTGACGACGAGATAGAAGTAAGCTGGAAAACTTTGTTCGATGATGAGTATGCGTTGTCCTTTGTCGTCTATGCCCCAAATCCAGACTTCAGGCTTTTGGTCTCTGACTTCCGAGTTCACGTCTAATAGCCAGAAAACTTTCTTCATGGCACTAAGCCTTCCAGTGTTCGCCTTATTCTTTCAGTCGTATTGGAGTAAGTACTTTTCTCATGATGTAGAAAGGAAAAGAATTTTAGTGAACAGGGAACACGTGATACAATCAACGCTTTGCATGAGGAACAAATGGCTTTTGAAAATCCTGCAGATGCACCTTAAGAAAGGCTTCGTTAAAGTAGTGCCCCAAAGTTTGGACGATCTCTGGCATCTATATAACATAATCTATCAGGGCGACCAAGCCCATGCTAGAACAACGAGGGAAGTCAAAGTGCAAGAAGAGTACAGTCGTCCCAAGGAGGGCAGGCGCATCATGGTTTCCTTGGGCATCAAGGTTGAGAACGTTCTTTGGGACAGGACGCTCAATCGTCTGCGCGTTCGCGGGATCATAATTGACATTCCAGAGAACATAGGCGGCAAAGGCTCGTACCACACGTTGAATGTGGTAGTCGACCAGCCGCTAACCATAATCAAGGAGAAGTGGCTGAAGCATCAGGTTGATCGTTTAGAGAGAGCCAGTCGCGTTGAAGCTCCGATTATCTTGCTCTTGGCAATAGACGATGAGGAGTATGCAATTGCTGTTCTGCGTCAATATGGCTTAGAGGTCAAAGCTGAAAAAAGGGTTCAATTTCCTGGAAAGCTGGAGCCTGAGAGAAGGGAGGAAACAATCAAGGGTTATTTCAAAGACGCTTTGAGCCTTACGCATGAGGTTTGGGATAGCCTCAAATGCCCCATAGCCGTTTTAGGGTTGGGTTTTGTGAAGAACGGTTTTGTCAATTATGTTCGAGACACCGATGAAGACGTTGCTGCAGCAATAGTTGATGTCAAAGGTGTCCACAGCTCTGGAGTCGCAGGTATCAACGAGGCAATTCGTTCTGGCGTGTTGACGAAAACCTTGAAGAATGCGAGGATGACTGAAGAGACGAAGCATGTTGAAGAGGTGCTAGCCAGATTAGGCATTGGAAAAAGCGATGTGGCATATGGACCAAGCGAAGTCGCGAAAGCAACTCAGTATGGCGCAGTTGAGAGACTGCTGATAACCGACAGATTGCTCCGCGACTCGCCAGACGAGAAAAGACTGGAATTAGAGAAGATAGTGCGAGAAGTCGAAGAAAAAGCCGGACAGATAACGGTTGTAAGCACTGAGCACGAAGCTGGTACGAAGCTGGAAGGACTCGGTGGAATTGCAGCGCTCCTCAGATTTCAAATAAGCTAGACTCTTACTCCAAGAGTCTGCGTCTCCGGCGCACGGCAGGATTCTCATTTGCTAACTGCCCCAAAACCATCTCAAACACCTCATCTCCCGCAAGCTCACGCTTGATGAACACACCTGTTCTACCAATATCGTCACGACGCAGCAAGGCATGCACTCTGTCAAGCACAGTTTCAACTGAAACATTGAGCAGTCTAGCCACAACGTCTTCTCTGCCCACAATGCTGCTCTCAACGTGTCCGCGGGCTGTTGGCTCAATTAACATCAGCCGCTTGTCCACACCGATGACCCGCCGATTCTCCCCTAATGTTAGCAGGGTGGCTTCGCCGCTAAATCGGTAGAAATCACGCTCTACCGAGCGTAACTTCATTAGCGGAAACGACACGACCCGTTTGGGATCAAGCTCGATGTAGCCTTTTGCCGCATAAGAGGGCGTAGCCTGTACGAGAACCCGCTTGTTTGCGGTCAGCTCAGCTCGTTCAAGTGCTGACTCGATTAGGAATGAACTTGGTGGACTGGGCACGAATACGTCAATGTCACTCGCAGGGGACACGTCGCCTCGGGCGATGCTCCCATGGGTTAGGCAATTTAGGTTGGCTTTTTCTAGAGCTTCCATCATCTCGATAGCTTTTTTTCTCAGTTCTTGAAGCAGTCTCCAGCGCTTCTCATGATAGACTACTTCAACTCTTTCGGCGCGTTTCACTGGTTTCTTCGCCATACGTTTACGGTTCACCTTGCTTTGCGAGAGTAGCACTCAACCATTCAAGATAGGGTTGGAAACCCTCCACGATTGGAACAGCGAGAATTTCTGGCATATCATAGCTGTGGATCTCCTTCATGGCTTTTGACAGTCTGGCGAAGAGCTTCTGATCTGACTTCAATAAGACCAAGAATTCGTCGGCTTTGTCGATTTTGCCCTGCCACCAGAAATGAGATTCAACTGGACCGTAAACGTTTGCGCATGCTATGAGGCGCCTTTCGAGAAGGTGCTGCATGATTCTTCGGGCTTCAGTCTTGGAAGCTACTGTCACAAATACGATAATAGGTGCCATTATCGGTCTCACGCTCACTTGTCTCCAACATTATGTTCAATGCGTGTTCATTCCAATAAACAGTATTCTATCAATACCTCAATAGAAGAAAGTTGCTGTCCTATCTGGACGTAATGACTCTTGCTGTCAGTCTACCTAGTCAAGCCTTTCTGACTCTGACTTGAACATCGCCCCGATATTTTTCGGCTCTGTTCCACATGATAAAGGGTAGTCCTCGGAAGTCTTGCAGAGAAAAATCTTTTGGGATAGCCGACAGGATTTTCCATCCCCTTGGAAAAACTATCCTTTGAACGTGAGGTGAGTTCCAAGCGAAGTTGCTGTAGTATCCGTCTTCTTTTAATGTTTCTCGAGTTGAATTTCCATCAACAACGACTTTCAGTCTTATCTTCTCGCCCACGCAGACATCTTCGAGTAATGCATGATAAAAGTACTCTCCCTCCCTGTTCTCAGCAATCATTCCTCTGACTTTGTCTCCCTTGATGAACATTGAATGAGGCCTATACATTGAGCTAAAAATCTCAACCTTTGTCAATCTTCCCATGTTTCCAACAGCATCCTCGCCCAACAAAACCTCCTCGACAACAACGAGTTGCTCAACGTCCTTCTGTCCGACTTTTTCTGTCCATTCAACAAGGGGCCAAGAAGTTTCAACCATAGAATCACCAGTTACCCAATTAGAGTGAAGCATATGTTTAAGTATTATATTCTTGTTGATTTCTAGAAAACAGCAATTCGAAAAGGAACACAAAACGCCATGGCTTTCACGCTGACTCCTGAACTCACATTTTTGATCGGCGTAGCCGCATTCTGGGCATTCCTCTACTTGATAGCTTATGTTCTCCATTTGGACAAGCATGGATTTGAGGTCAAACCCGGCTACTTCATGTACAGGTCAAAAGCTCTAAACTCATCTATAGACAGACTTGCCAAGAAACAACCGAAACTCTGGACCGCTTTATCCAACATTGGTTTGGCAATGTCTGTTGGCACAATGGTCTTCAGCCTTTACGTTTTCATCAACAACCTACTTAGATTCAGCCAAGTAGGCGAGATCGGTTACGTTGCCCCAGTCATTCCAGGTTTGACTCTAAGCTTGCATTGGTTGCCTTTCTTCTTATTCGCCATAGTTGTGATCGTGCTACCGCATGAACTCGCCCATGGCATAATGGCACGAGTAGAAAACATTCCAGTCTTGTCAACCGGCGTTGCCGCAATGCTCATATTTTTTGGCGCATTCGTCGAGCCTGATGAAAAAGAGTTTGAAAAGGCATCATTAACCGCACGGCTTCGCATGATTTCAGCTGGATCATCCACAAACACAGTGACAGCGTTACTAGCCCTGATCCTGTTGACTGGTTTGTTCGCGCCGCCTTCTGGACTTCTAATACAAGACACCATACCTAACGGACCGTTGAATTCAGCTGGACTGGGACGATGGGATGTCATACAAGCCATTAACGGCGCTCCAATTGCCTCATACATAGATTTTCTTGACTACATGAGAAACGTCAAAGTTGGTGAGAATCTTACTCTCACGGTTCTCAAAAACAACGTAGTCCAATCCATAACAATTACAACTGCGGCTGACCCTGACAACAGCACCCGAGCGATTATTGGTTTACCCGCCGGAGGACTAGGCGCAAGCTACCGACCGAACAAGCTTGGACTTGAGCAGTACACTGGAATCAACCTGTACTGGACCCTGTTCTGGACCTACGCATTTGCTTTTGGCATCGCAGTTGTCAACATGCTACCCATGTACCCGTTTGACGGCGAACGCATACTGTACTACCCGCTTGAACGATTCGTGAAAAAACGAAAACGTGAATTGCGCATCAGCATAACTGCCTTCACGCTCGGCCTTTTCGCATTGAACATTATCATCAGTCTCTGGCGCTACGGACTCATAGCAATCTAGTGGAATAGAGGCGATTTGAGCCATGACCACATGCACTTCATGCAAGCGACGAGACCCAGTCTACAGCCGTGCTTATTCAGGCGAAAAACTCTGCGCCAAATGCTTCACAAAATCAATAGAAAACAAGGTCAAGGCTACAATTGCCAGATACAAAATGCTCGAACCAGACGACAGGATCGCAGTTGCCGTTTCAGGCGGAAAAGACAGCATCACACTCTTGCACATTCTAGCTAAGTTTGAGAAACTCTTTCCCAAAGCAAGTCTATGCGCCGTCACAGTTGATGAAGGCATCAGAGGCTACCGAGATGAAGCAATCAAATTCGCAGTTGAGAATTGCCAGAAACTTGGCGTCGAGCACGTTACAACCTCGTTCAAGGATTTATTCGGCATCCAACTTGATGAACTGGTCAATCTGCTCAACGACAAAGGCAGAAGCATAGGCGGGATTCTTTCGCCTTGTGCCTATTGCGGTGTGTTGAGGCGGCGAGCTTTGAACGTGGCTGCTCGACAGATGAAAGCTGACAGACTTGCTTTGGCGCACAACTTGGACGATGAAGTCCAAACAATATTATTGAATATTATGCACGGCGACGCTCCACGAATAGCACGCGTCAGGCCCGTCCTGCGAGAATCGCATCCGAAGTTTGTGCCACGTGTAAAACCTCTTGCAGAAATACCTGAAAAGGAAATTGCCTTCTTTGCCTACAAGAAAAAGATCGAGTTTCAAAACGTGCCCTGCCCTTACGCGCCCACAGCCATGAGAAACGACATACGACTGATGATTAACCGACTTGAAGAAAAACATGCTGGCACGAAATTTACGATTCTCAGGTCTATTGAGCGCATCAGACCAGCTTTGGAGGCTACTGAAAAAAGCATCATGTTGCGCACTTGCAAGTTGTGCGGTGAGCCTACCACAAGCGAAGTCTGCAAACCTTGTGAAATGCTGCGAGAACTCGGGATACACTGATCAATTTTTTACTATTAATGTTCTAGAAGTATCTTCCTCAAGCGTAATATAGGCTCGATGTCTTTTCATATTGTTTGGAGATGAAGGCTAGGCAGTGATGGCCATCGAAATAAACAACAAGAGAAGAGATCGTCACGACATCGTTGCGGAAATATTAAAAACTGCCCGCGAAGGAAAAATCAAGACACACATAATGTACAAGGCCAAGCTAAGCTATTCACAGATCAACACCTACCTGCAGTTGTTGGTGGAAAAAGGGTTCCTGGAGAACAACACCATCGTGCGAAAGAAACAGACCATTACAGTTTACAGGACAACGCCAAAAGGCATCCACTTCATAGACAACATAGACGCTGTTAACCAGTTACTTGGCTAAAAGAAAAATTGGAAGCTATTGGTTTTCCTCGCCACGGCTGAAGACGATTATTCTCTTCTTCGCTAGGATTACTACGATGACTACGACGATGACCGGGATTATGATAAGCAGCAGTGTTGTCAGAGACAGACCGAAAAGTCCACCTGAGCCAAAGCCGGGCGTCGGGTTCACTGTTATAGATGCTTGACCTTCGTCGGTCACGTATCCGGTTTTGGTTGCGGACGCAGTGACTGTGACGCTAATCGTGGTTCCAGTTTCAGGCGCGACGAATGTTACTTGGAAGTCGCCGTTCGCATCAGTCTGTCCTGAAGTCGCCGAAAAGACACCAGTAGAATCTGACGACATTGTGACTGTGACGTTCGCCATTGGTGCGTCGTCGTAGGCGACGTGTGCTTTCACAGTGGCTGATTCTTGTGAATACAATGTGATGGGGTTAGCATCGACTTGAACACTTAGCAGTCTAGGAACAACGGAAAGCTGCATCTGATCTGAACCGCCCCAATAACCAGCTTTTGTTGCTGTTGCCTTCAAAGTGACATTCAACTGTGTCGAGGTTTGTGGAGCATCGTATGTGAACTTGAACCATCCGTCTGCGTCTGTGCTTCCAGTCTGTGGCGTGAAGCTCCCGACATTGTCTGAGGTCAGACTGATGGTGACTCCTTCAACTGGAAGCGCGTTGTATGTAACCTGCACTGTTCCGTTTACGCTCGCTTCGGACTTCAGCGAAGTAGAATCTGCTGCGATGTTAGCGGTAAGCGGTGGCACAACCTCTAGGTATTTGTAAGCTGAGCCGTCTGCGTTGCCTGTTTTGCTGGCCCTTGCCATGATTCTTATGAATGTTTGTTCACTAACGCTGGGCGATGCGTACGTAGCGGTGAAGTAGCCTGAGGAATCTGTTAGACCTGACTGAGGCGTGAGTGTCCCACCAAGAATTGGCCACAGCATTACGTTTGCGCTTGAAACCGGTGAAGAAGCTACCATGGCTTGCACAGTGACTGAAACCTGTCCTCCAGATACCATTTGTGGATGGCTTAAGCTCACTGAGGCTTCTATCGGCGTGAGTGCCTGAACCGTTATTGTTAAGCTCTCTGAGGCGGCGCTGATTGCCCCGAAGTCGTCCATAACTCTGACGTTAGCTTGATAGGTTCCTAGTGAGGGATACTTGTGGTCGAAAACCGACAGTGTTGTCCAGCTTGTGTTTAAGGTGTCGCCAAAATCAAAGAAGTACTTGTCGATGCGTCGGTCGTCGCTTGAGTTTGTGGCGATAAAGATAACTTGCTGGTTTGGCTGAACTAGGATTTTGTCGCTGAGCAGCTTTGCCACTGGTTGAGCGTTAATGTAGTTGTTGGGAGCACTCAGATAATCTATGAAGTCTACGTCAGTTCCGTTGCTTTGAACTGGGTTGCCCTTGCCCTGAGGATTCAGAGATATGTGGTATGGTCCTGTTGGGTCTCCCCAGTAATTGTATTCTGCGTCAACAGGTTGGCTCATCGTGGCGTTCACGCCAAGAGTGTTGCCGTATATATCGTTGAACTGCAGAGACACAGAACTTGTCACATTTTCAAAAGATAACCCAACATCACTGAATGAGATCGAGTTGTGTGCCACGCTTGCGCTGACGTTACCGAAGATATTGATGCCTCTTGAATTTGAAGCTAAAGTGTTGTTGAAAATGGTTATGCTGCCTATGTATTTGGTCAACGGGCTTTGGAGTTTTATTCCATCGTCTATGTTTGCGGAAATGCGATTGTTTTGTATAGTTATTCCAGAGGTGTCGCCGACCAAATATATGCCGTTTTTGTTGAGTTGAATGTCGCTGTCTTCTATGGTGCCAACATTGCTGCCTGTGATAAACAAACCACTTTGCTTGTTATAGCTTAACTCACAGTTGTTGATCTGGACATTGCCATTTTCGATGGTTACTCCATCGGTTGCATATTGCACGATGCAGTACGAAAGCGTCGAAGCTTGAAGCTTGTTTACAAACTTTATCGTTGTCCAATCGCCGAGTTGCGGCTGGTCTTTGTTTGATGTGAATTTGATCATGTCTTCCTGAGTGCCTACTGCATTGAGGACTCCTTGCACGAACATTGAGAAGCCGCCTCCAAACCTGACCTCAACGCCCGGCTCTATGGTTAGGGTGTATCCAGGCTTTATGAATACGTCATTGATGACTATGAAGGGACTGTCCGTTAACGTCCAGACAGTGTTCTGGTTGATGTCTCCTTCCACGTATGTTGCATCTGCATCCGGGAAAAACATCGTAGTTGTGGCAGCAAACGTTCCAACTATCAAAACTGTCAAAATGGCATAAAGCCTAATCTTTTTCTCCATCTGAGACCGCATCCTATTTTGAAATCAGATTATCATCAACTAATATGCTCTTTAACCATTATGAATTCAAAATCAACCTTCAGAATCAACTTGTTATTCTAATTCGGCTGACGAAACGTATCTGCCTTCAACAAATCAAAAAACTCCCACAAAAGAAATGCCCAGTCGAGATCAAAGCCGCGAGACATCTCGAAATGAGGCTTGCTCTTCCATATCCAAAAATCATAACTCTCGTTGGTAGTACATTTTCATAAATCACGAGGATTGGATAGTTATGATTTTGGGCGTATTAAGTTGTCTGCAATGTGCTAACAGATTATGCCTCTGTATCCTCTTGCTCTTTGTAACGCTTCGGGAGTTCCTATTTTCTCAGCGACCTCGGCTGCAGAACGATAAAACTCGCCTTTAGCGTAGTACTGCTCCGCTCTTTCTAATGCTTTGAGTGAGGGTATCCGCTTTGCAATTTCCGCCGCGGCTAAGAGCCATCCTGCTTGGACATAATATTTTTCCACTTTCTCTAACACATCGGGAGCGTGCTTTTTGGCAACCCCTATGATTCTAGGCAGCGAGAGTCTTTCAACCGATTTGTCTTGAACACCTAATTTATCCTTGAGGAATTGGAAAGATTCAATTCTGAACTCTTGAGGAATGTCGATAATCTTTTGGCTCGTTTTCCTGTTCTCCATGCTAGAACCATCTTGATAATGAGTCTCGACAAGCTTATAACTTACATGCAATCTGGTTTATCGGATTTGTTCTTAGCTATCAACTGAATGTAGTTTTGAAATAAAGTAGAATATTAAGATTAAACTCGCATCCAGAGTGCCTCTTCATAAAGGATAACTATTCTCGGCATGGTCAACATATAGCTTGATAGATGTTGGCGAAACTGAAGATTAACGGGCACCTAACCCGTTTGCGCCTAGTTTTTCACAGTTTGGGTTTGAGTTGCCTAGGAGGCGCTGTGTTCCTTCAGATTTTGGTTTTCAAGGACATTGTTCAGCAGGGTTATTTTATGGGCATTGAGAAGAATCCAATTATACTTCAGTTTGAAGTTGCTCTCACAGTCTTCGCCCTCGTATACCTAGTTCACTTGTACATCTCGAAGATACGTTCTTTTCCGTGAATCAGTCGCTTCCCGCTGTAATTCTAGCCTGCTGAGATTTTCATTACATCGTGAAAATGCGCCATGTGTTTGGTTAGGCTGTGATTTTCGGGGGCACTCTTATGGATTTGCCTAGCTTCATACGGAGTGCAACACGGTACAACCGCCGCAAGGACTTGATCAAGTATTCAACGCTTGGGGCTAGGGAGTAGACCAAAGGAATTCGGTCATATTCTGACAGTTTAATGGCTAATTCGTCGGGTTCGGCTCCGTGAAAAACCACCAACCGAGGCTTCAGCGGGCTAATCCTTACGGCTAACATGGGCGATCGTTCTTGATGCACACTTGTGAATACTAGGGCACGTTCAGTGGTGCTTCCAAATATCGTGAAGAACTCCCAGCCTGAAAAAGTTTCAATCGCTTTCAAGCTGTCTAAAACTGTGTAGCCCAGAACGTCACGTTGAGCTTCTTCATTGCAGGTTAAGACTTCGCCTAGCACTGCTTTGCACAACAGCTCTGTGCGCACTGGAATCGGAAACTCGCGCAGATCAAGAATAGGAGTAGTAGGCGAACTCGTCAAACGCGCAAGCTCACGAATGTATCTTCCGCCTCGCTCTTCATCAATAGCCAGTAACGCCCACACGAACCGCCTTACAAAACGCGTGCCCGGGCTCTTGCGGCGTCCACTTTCATAGTCGCTGATAACTGAAGGCGAAGAAACAACCATTTTCTCAGACAAGCGCATTTGTGAAACCGCGAACAATTCACGCCACCGACGCATCGTATTGCCAGGACTGCTAGAAAGAATGATTTCGCCAGCAATCCTTCTTGCAAGAACAGCACGCACACTTGGAGACACAGACATTTGCGAGTTAAGCCTCCAAAAGACGCCCAAACATAATCAAAAGTCAAGCATATAAAACTACCTTTTGCCAGTTGAACACCCCTGAGATCTGACAAGCCTTAAGAATCGCAGGCGAACAAAAAGCTTGTCTGAGTTGGTTAGAAATGAAGCAAAAGGCGTCCAGCATTATATGCGTTTTCACGGACCCTTTAGGCGTCACTGATGTGGGCGGAACCTTGGCTAAACATGCAAAGAACGGCGGCAGAGTATTGGCGGTCGTTCTGTGGGAATACCCAGATAAAATCTTGAAGGAAATAGCCAAAGCTGCGTCTATTCTGGGCATAGAAATCAAAGTGTTGGGTTACAGGAGAGGCGAAGTGAAGGCTGACCTAGAAACCAAAAAGGCGCTGGTTAGAATCATACGAGAGACCAAGCCTGACATAGCCATAACTTTTGACCATGAATTCGCAATTTCAACCACCCACGGCGACCACATTGCGACACACGAGTTGGTTATGGAATCGCTTGGAATGTACTATCGACACAACTTTGCTCCTGAACAAGTCGAAGCAAGCTCCGAGTCAATGTGGAGAAACCGCATATTCATACCAGTATACTATCCAGTTTGGCAGCCTTATTCAATGCCAGACATCGTGGTAGACATCACCGAATTCTTCAGCACGAAACTCAAGGCAACTCTTGCTCTGCGAGACCAGACAGCAGGCATGGGACAGTCTCTGCCAAAAATCTATTCAGAAAAAGCGCTGAAGTCACTGGTTCCAGACTACGAACACATTAAGCATGACCCGTTGAAGCTAGGAGAAGCCTTTCAGACACAGAGGAGAGAAGCAACCGCTCGCTACTGGGGACAACTTGTCTGGGGCGCGGTCTACGGTGAACCCTTCAGAATAAGAGAACCGTTAAAACTTGACTTCTTACAATACTAGCTGGTGCATACTTGTCGTTCAAAGACAAAATGGTTAAGTCGACGAAAAAAGCACAATCAAACATAATCCTAGCGCTAGACCTTCCATTTGACAGCCCTCGTCGCCTTCTTTCCCGAAGCTTTCAAACCCTGAATTTAGTGCATCCGTATGTGTGCGCATTGAAACTAAATCGGCAAGCAGTCTTGCCGCTGGGCTTGTTCAACGGTGTGCAGAAAATTCTCACGCGAGCGCATGATCTCGGGCTGCCTACTATTATGGATGCGAAGATAAACGATATAGGAAACACGAATCGAATCATCGCTGAATGTTACTACAAGGCTGGGTTCGACGCCGTGATCAGCAGCCCGTTTGTCGGCTGGGAAGAAGGAATGCAGCCCGTATTTGAAACTGCCCGCACAATGAAACGCGGCGTCATCCTCTTGGTCTACATGAGCCACAAGGGCGCGGTTGAAGGCTATGGTCAAACGGTTCAAGACTCAGTCACCAAACAACTCGTGCCCCAGTACAGAGTCTTCGCAGAAAAAGCGCTGAAATGGAACGCAGACGGCGCAGTTGTAGGCGCTACCTACCCAGACAAAATACGTGAGACCCATGCCATATTGAAGGATAACGTGCCTATTTACTCTCCTGGCATAGGCGCACAAGGCGGCGATGTTAGAGCAGCAGTGAAAGCTGGAGCCAGATACCTGATAGTGGGCAGAAAGATCATTGAGGCACAGAATCCGGCGAAGGCAGCAGAGCAGATTAGAGATGTTGCATGGCGAAGTGCGAAAAACAGAAGTGCGAAAGTAGAACAGGAATGATTGGAGCCGATTCTATTCTTCGCGTCCTCTTTGCCATAGCTCCTTCTTCAGCATGTCTCTAACTGCCGACCGAATCGCGGAGCTTCGGCTTGGATACATGTTTGATCGGACAAGTTCGTCTAAGCCTTCGAGATAGGCTTCAGGCAGCAAGACTGTTACCAATTTCATTTTTCACGTTCACCTGTTAAGCGTTATGCGAGCATGTTTGCGGCATATTATGACGGGATAGCGTTATAGAATTTATGCTGCTTTTCTACAGCAAATGACCCTTAATTGAGCCCAGTTCCTTGACCACGTTCGGGAAAGTCTTGTAGACATCATCAATGTGTAAGGTTGAGTTCCGCATCTTTATCTGAATCAAGCCGGCTGCTATCATGGCTGAGCCTACAACATCGCTTATAGTCGGTTCTGGAAAAGCTATCAACGCCAAACCAGCTTTGATCAGGAACGATTTGTTTCCTTGTTTCCACAGTTTCTGAGTTGAATGTAATTCATTCGTGAAACCTTGTGCAGCATTGTTCGCCTCGCTAGTGACTTGGTTTCGATTTCCGCTGTAGTGCTTCAGCAATTCAACGATGTTCTTAGCTTCTTCCTTGTTCACTTGACGCCAACGCTCGCACTTCTATCCTTGAACGCTCAAAGTAGAAAAGCATTAACTGAGGAAAGGATGAAGCGTCAGATATGCTTAGCCGAATCGGGCATTGAAAGATTTCCAAGAAAACAACAAAAGCTCGCGGGCTAAAGCTCGAGTTTGCGATAGAAGATGTAAAAGCAATAGTTACAGTTCCACGAAATCACGATTTCTTCCTGCAAATCTGGTTATTTTGTCGTAGCCGACTCTTCTGAGTAATTCAATAGCCTTGTTGAAATCAGCTCCAACATCCTCTGGCGAATGCGCGTCTGATCCCATTGTTATAGGCAAGCCGTTGTCGAAGCACATTTCCAGTAGTTTTTCGCTTGGATAAACCTCGTGGCAGGGTTTTCTAAGTCCGCCAGTATTGACCTCCACGCACATGCCGCTCTTGCTAATTGTTTGCACAGCTTCGAGAAGAACATCGTTGAGATCGCGGTTAGGTCGAAAATGGAATTTCTTCACTAGATCCATATGCCCAACGATATCGAATAGTCGTGTCCTTGCCATGCTTTGAACCAAATCAAAATACTGCTCGTAAACTTGGGCGACATTTCTGCTCTTCCATTCCTCGATTTCCCTTTCGCTGTCAATCAGCCAACTGCCGATATAATGAACAGAACCCAAGAGATAATCAAAGTCGTACTGACCGATCATGTTCATCAACTCGTCCATCCTGTCAGGCACGAAATCAACTTCTAAGCCCATCTTTATTGAAAGCTGATCGGATGTTTTCAGCTGAGTGATATTGCTCACGTAGCGCGGCAAGTCTGAGAAATCCATTGACCAAGTTTCCTTTTTGATGTAGATGTGGTCTGAGAAGCCGATTTCGTCGATTTTCTTTTTTGCGGCTTCGTGAACATACTCGTGCAGGTCACTTTTGCCATCTGAGTATTTTGTGTGCATGTGGTAGTCCAAGCGCATTTGGTTCATGTCTCCCGGTGCCACTATGGAATGCACGTACTGGGTTAACTGTTTTAAGGTTGAAATCAGTAAATCTAGCGGTTTGATCCCTCTGCTGTGGAGTGCCTAAGATGTCTGAAGAACACTATGCTTACGTTCTTGTAGAGGATGAGAAATGGTGGAACCGCCGATGCACAAAAAACAAGGTAATCGGCTCAGTTCACACGTTTGTACGCCGTGGAAAAGTGGGACCAAAAAACACATGCAGGCTTCTATTCTACATCAAGTTGCCGGTGAAACAGATTAAGGGCGTCGGCGAATTTGTAGAGAGAATAACTGGAACCAGAGACGAATTATGGAGCACTTACGGCGCCGAAACTGTTTTCGGAAGCAAGGAAGAATATGACAAGTTTGTTGGAGAAAGAGACAGTGTCACGCTTATTCGTTTCAGAAACATGGAGGAGCTTGAAAAGCCTGTGGGTTTTGAGGTCTTTCATGCAGCTACTGGTATCACGAAAATGCCTAATGGAGGCATGTATCTCAGTAGAGAAACGTTAAACCAGATGATTTGAGGAGAAGTGAAAGAATATGGCTCAGTCTCAAGAGGCATTTAACCCTCAAGAGTTTGCTGAGAAGCAAGAGGAAGAAATCCGAAACGTGTTAGGCAAGGAACAAGCGCTCATCGCAGTTTCTGGCGGAGTAGACAGTTGCACCTGCGCTGCCCTTGTGCACAGAGCGATAGGCAATAATCTATTGTGTGTCATGTTAGACGACGCCTTCATGCGACTAGGCGAACCTGAAAGAGTCGCCGCGCTGCTGTCTCAGCCTCCGCTCAACTTGCCCATTAAAGTCTTGAATGTAAAAGAACGCTTCTTAGAAGAGATGAAAGAGCTGAGAGACGCTGAGGAGAAACGCAAGGTGTTCAGAGAAACCTTCTACAGGGTTCTGAGCGAGACAGCGGAACGAGAAGGCATTCGTTACTTGGTGCAAGGCACCATTTTGGCTGACATCGTTGAGACTGCTGGGGGCGTCAAGACGCAGCACAATGTGCTCTCGCAGATTGGCATAAACCCACGTGAACGCTATGGTTTCTTGATTGTTGAGCCATTAGCAACGCTGTTTAAAGGTCAGGTTCGACTGGTAGCCCGCCACCTAGGTCTTCCGCGTGAAGTCGCTGAGCGACAGCCGTTTCCCGGACCTGGCTTGTCAGTGCGTGTTGTGGGAGAGATTAGGAGAGACAAGTTGGATGCGGTTAAGAAGGCGACTGTCATCGCTGAAGATAAGCTGGCTCCCCATGCGCCTAGCCAATATTTCGTCGTCATAGTGGATAATATTGAAGATGCTTCTCACGATTCGCAGCTAAAACAAATCGAGGCACAAGTGGCAGAGTTCTTCAAGATTCCTCGCGACCAAGTCATAGTTAAGATATTTGAAGACAAGGCGACGGGCGTGAAACAAGGCAACAGAGTTTATGGTGAAATAGTTGCAATCAAAGCCTGTGATGCGAAACGCAACAGTCTTCGAGCATCAATTCCGAGTTTGGTTGAGTTACAGAACAAAATCTTGACTGATAACCCATCGTTTACGAGAGTTTTCTTCGTGATCGCCGAGAAGTCGCTTAAGCAGCCTTATGTAGTTGCGGTTCGGGCTATCAGTACAACTGATTTTCTCACCGCTAAAGTCACTGATATACCGTGGAAGACTTTGGGCGAGATCGCTGACAGCATCCTTAACGGATGTCCAACAGTTTCCACAGTCTGTTATGATGTGACGCCGAAGCCGCCAGCTACGATTGAGATGGAGTAGAACAAGGGAAAGCATAAAGCCCACTGCTATATTCAACTAGGTTTCAGAAGATGAGACTGCTATGGTGCGTGTGAGAGTTCAACGTATCGAATCTATAAGAGATCCAGAGGGCAATCTGGGTAAGCGAATTGAGCTTCTGGAAGATCGAGTTATGCCGCGTATGGTGATTAGACCTCAGACTGAAGAAGCTCGGATGGCGCATGACATCATGCAGGCGCTTCAGCAGCAGTTGCCCATGATTCCTCAGCAGACGCAGTTCACGTTTCCTAAGCTTATTCTGTTCCTAACTGAACAAGAGTATGAGAGCTTGGGCGTTGATTTTGATGTAAACCAGGTTTACGAGCTAGAATTGTCTGGGCAGGCTATCAAGTTCAGGAAAGCGCCGTAATGCAGTACGACGAAATCCTCAGAAGATTGCAGTCCTTAGCCGACCCGAAAGCAGTTGAAGGCATGGCACGATTTGGGATCAACCCAAAGAACACATACGGCGTGTCCATTCCGAATCTGAGAGCCACTGCGAAGGAAGCTGGCAGAAATCACCTTCTGGCAGAACAGCTCTGGTCCTCTGGCATCCATGAGGCTCGCATACTTGCAGGAATGATTGAAAACCCAAAAATGGTAACTGAAAGGCAGATGGACAACTGGGTCAAAGACTTTGATTCCTGGGATGTATGCGACCAAGTTTGCAGCAACCTTTTCGACAAAACTCCATTCGCCCATCAGAAGGCACTCGAATGGAGCAAAAGAAGTGAAGAATTCGTTAAGAGAGCAGGATTTGTGCTGATGGCTACGTTGGCTGTCCATGACAAAAAAGTGAAAGACGAGGCGTTCCTCAAGTTTCTGCCTCTGATAAAAAGAGAAGCTACAGATGACAGAAACTATGTTAAGAAAGCGGTGAACTGGGCTTTGCGCCAAATTGGAAAACGCAGCATCAAATTGAATGAAGCGGCTGTTGAAACTGCGAAGGAGATTCAGGGACTCAACTCAAAAAGCGCCAGATGGATCGCGTCCGATGCGCTGCGAGAGTTGACCAGCGACGCTGTTCAAAGAAAACTGCGCTAAGAGCTGAGTCGTTTAGTCTTGGGTTGAGACGTAGTAGTATTCGTTGATTTTCTTCTGGTAACGATCCATCTTTGAGCCTTCCTTGTTAACTCTCGGTCGTTTAGTTTCTGGATCACGGCGGAAAGTTATGCTCATGTCCCTGAGGAACATGTTCATACCCTTGCGTAGGGAAGTAGGCGCACCTGCTGTGCCTCGCACTCCTGGTTCCCCAGTGAAAATCATCAGTCGATCAGCGATGAAGTCTTGTGCCACCACATCGTGTTCCACAACAAACGCCATGGCATTGCGTGTCTCTATCACACGGCGTATTATCCTACCCATCGCCAAGCGTTCTTCAACATCCAAGTAAGCGCTAGGTTCATCGAGAAGGTAGACGAATGCTTTCTTTGAGAGGCAGGCGCTTATGGCAACGCGTTGCAGTTCGCCTCCACTGAGTTGTGCCACGTCTCTCTCAAGTAATGGCTCCAGATTGAGTGGTTGCATAATCTCAGTTTTATACCATCCAGACCCGAATTCGTCTTTGGCTAAGCTGCGTAGCGATTGTTCAACAGTGCCTTGGTATTCGGCTGAAATGTACTGCGGCTTGTAGCTTATGGAGGAGTCGCCTTGCATTGGCGAAGTGCCCATGTCAGGTTTTTCGATTCCTGCTAAGAGTTTGATGAACGTGGTTTTTCCGATGCCGTTTGGTCCGAGTATGCCGATGACTTCGCCCAGGCCTGCTTCTCCGGCTTCGATGGAGAGGGAGAAGCCGTTGTACGTTTTCTTCATTGCTTCCCATTTCAGCACGGTTTCGTCTGTTGTCCAGCCTGCTGCGGGTGGTTTAACGTGGAAGATTATGGGTTCTTTTCGGAAGCGTATGTTTTCGTCTGGCACGAAGCCTTCTAAGTATATGTTTATGCCTGTTCGCACAGCGTGCACATGGCTGACTATGCCATAGACTGCTGGGCAACCGTAGAAGACACATATGTAATCTGACAGGTAATCGAGTATGGCGAGGTCGTGTTCAGCCACGATAACGGTCTTGCCTTCCTCTTTGAGAGTGCGTATGACTCTAGCAGCTTGTAGCCGTTGTTGCACGTCAAGGTAGCTTGACGGTTCATCGAAGAGGTATACGTCTGCGTTGCGGCTGATTGATGCCGCTATGGCTACTCGTTGAAGTTCGCCGCCGCTGAGAACATCTAGGCTTCTGTCTAGAATGGTTTCAAGCTGCAATTGTTCAACCAGTGTGAAGAACATGTTTCTTTCGTCGACCTTTTGGAGCAGGTCGCGCACTTTGCCTGAAACAGCTTGGGGCAGCTTATCCACATATTGCGGTTTCAGGACTACTCGCAGGCGTTTCTCGCTTAGTTTCTGCAAGTAGTCTTGAAGAGTTGAGCCTCTAAAATGTTGGATGATGGCAGACCAGTCTGGCGGTTGCTCATATTCTCCGAGGTTTAGTTTGACCTCGCCTGAGAGTATTTTGAGAGCCGTGGTTTTGCCAATGCCGTTTTGTCCCAGTAGTCCGAGCACTGAGCCAGGTGCTGGTGTGGGCAGTCGGAAAAGCTTGAATGTGTTTGCGCCGAAGCGGTGGCTGCATTCTCCTTCCAGCTCGTCTGGCAGGTTGATAATAGCTAGGGCTTTAAAGGGGCATTTTCTGACACAGATGCCGCAGCCCACGCACAGGGACTCTACGATGATGGGTTGGTCGTTTTCGAACCGTATAGTTTCTATTTTGCTTCTCACAGGCGGGCAGAAACGGTAGCATACTTTGCCGCAGCGCTTCGACTCGCATTTGTCTTCGTCAAGAACGGCTACTCGAACCATGTGGGTTTTTGATGCTCCGATTTGATGATGAAACAAACATCAATGGAAAAGGCTGGTAATAAATCTACTTTTGCCGGTTCGTTCCAGAAGGAGGGTTAGAGCCGTGAAGCCACGCGTAGGGAACAAAAGAAAAGGAAAAGTGCGTGTGGCTTGGTGCCTACCATTCTTCTTCTTCCCATTCTTCTTCTTCGGTTCCTTCTTCACCTTCTTCTTCCCATTCTTCCTCCAAGGTTTTCACCTCGCCGTATGGGTTAGGTATCCTTAGAAGACACATGGTTGGTTTTTTAAGGGTTTCCATACGGCTGTTGACGAAGACATGTGCTGCGGAAAAGGCGTTTTCGGGAGCATTATCCACAATGTTTGCCACAGATTCCTTACCGTGAGGAGGCTTTCCATCCTATTACACGATAATCGGGGCTCCTCGCAGATCAAAGTAAATTCTTATGTCTAAGTGTGCAGTTGTTACTCTGCGATTTGAATTGCAGCATTGCATCGAAACCAAGAACTTGGTCCGAGTGTTCAAAGGACCAGACAAAGGCATAGTGAAGGCTCTCGACGACGTGTCGGTCACAATCGAAGAAGGTGAAATCTTTGGTTTGTTAGGTCCAAATGGAGCTGGCAAAACCACGTTCATAAAGATACTTTCAACGCTTCTGCTCCCGACGAGAGGCGAAGCATACGTGAAAGGATTCAGTGTGGTAAAAGAGCCAAACAAGGTTAGAAAGATCATCAACCTAGTTTCTGGCGGCGAAACTCCAGGATACGGGATTCTCACTGTTAGAGAGAATTTGTGGTTCTTCTCCCAGCTCTACGGATTGCCTTCTTCCAAAGCAAAGGAGAAAATCAAGCTGCTTATGCGTGAACTGAATTTCGAAGAATATGCTAACGCAAGAATGAACAAACTGTCTTCTGGCTACAAGCAGAGGCTAAACCTTGCCAGAGGGCTAATCAACGATCCCGACATTCTGTTTCTCGATGAACCCACGCTGGGGTTGGACGTTCTCACAGCGAAGAACCTGAGAGACTACATGATGAATTGGGCGAAGCAGGAAAGAAAGGGAACGATTCTGTTAACAACGCATTACATGGCTGAAGCTGACGAAATGTGCGATAGAGTAGCAATAATCGATCATGGCAGAATTCTTGCATGCGACAGCCCCCAGACGCTTAAAGAGAACCTTGCAAAGAACCCATCAGCCAAAATTGAGATATCCTCTACAAGTATCAACTCTGATTTCCTCAAAAGCATCCATGGTATAATTGGCTTCACTCAGACCCGCAACATCCAAACAGGCACAACAACCTTGAAAGTTGTCGCCCGTGACGAATCAGCATTTTCGAAAATCGTGTCGAAGATGACCGAAGAAAACCTCAAAGTCTTGACAGTAAGCAAGACTGAACCAACGCTTGAAGACGTGTACATCAGCCTTGTCGGGAAAGGATTCGAGGAAGCAGAGGCCGCTGACTCATGATTGAAGACCTTGTTTTCAACCTTAAGGTAGCGTATGCCAGACTCTGGGTCAGAGTCAAGGGTGGCAACCGCGAGCCCCATTGGATCCTAACCGAAGTAACCGTTCCCATCCTAACGTTGAGCGCGTACGTTTACCTGTACAAAATGCTTAACGCACCAGCCGAGTTCGCCGGGTTCGTTGTAATAGGCGGAACCATGATAGCCTTCTGGTCGAACGTGTTGTGGAACATGTCTGCGCAGTTTTATTGGGAGAAAGAGACTGGCAACCTGCAAATGTATCTGGTTGCTCCAATCTCTAGAATGGCGATTCTTCTGGGAATGGCTGTCGGCAGCATAGTAAACACTGCTTTAAGAGCTGTGGCAATTCTGGCAGTAGGCATCTTGATCTTTCAGGTGCCGATTTTCCTGCGTGACCCAGCTGTGGCTGTGTTGATTTTTGTTCTGACTATCGTCGCTCTTTACACATTGGGCATGCTTTTTGCTTCTTTGTTCTTGTTGTATGGTAGAGAGGCGTGGCACACAGTTAGTTTGTTGCAGGAGCCAGTGCATTTTCTGTCGGGCTTTTATTTTCCTGTCCGATACTTGCCCTTCTTGATCCAGCTGGTGGCGTCGGCGATTCCTATAACTTTCGGGTTGGATGGAATAAGACGAGTAATAATATCTGGCGAGACAGCGATTGATGTACTGCCACACGTAGCCGCGTTAATCATATTCATCCTGATCTTGATGCCACTGTCAAAGCTAGCATTGAATTTCATGGAAAACTTGGGTAAGAAAGAAGGGAGGCTGACTCTAAGATGGCAGTAAGCACCATCTTCAGGTCTGTTAAACAGGCGATTTGGGTTGGTTGGAAAGTTGAGACAAACTGGGCTGATCCTCTGGTGTTTTCCATTTACTATGTCATAAGACCGCTTGCAGGCTTACTCATCGTCGGCTTTGTCTTTATCATCGGCAGCGCTGTCGCAGGGTCATTCAAGCCTGAATACTTTGCGTACATGTTCATTGGAAACACGTTTTTCATCTATGTGCTACAGGTTACGATGACGATGAGCTTCCTGATCCATGAAGACCGCTCGCATTACGAAGTTCTAAAACACATCTATCTTGCCCCAGGCTCACTACGCTATTATATCCTTGGAAGAGCCCTGAACGGGGCCATGAACGCTTCGATTTCGCTGGTTTTGACCATAGGTTTAGGAGTGCTGATTTTTCAGAGACTGCTTGGAATCAACATACCTATTGATTGGTTAAGCGTGAACTATCCTGCGGTGCTTCTGAGCTTAGTGATCGGCACGCTTTGTATGATATCTATTGGCTTCGTTTTCTCAGGCATCAACCTCTTAACATCGAGAATCCAATTTGCTCTGCCAGACTATGTTTCAGGCATTTTCTATCTGTTAGGCGGCGTTGTGTTTCCACCTGAGATTCTTCCCTCATGGGCCCAGAGCATTTCAAACGCTTTGCCCGTCACGTACTTTCTGAGGGCTGTCAGGTCTTCTTTTTTGGCTCAGGCGTATGGCTCGTTTAGTGTGGATCTGCTTTACTTGGCGTTAACTACAGTTGTGACCGCGTTTGTGGGAGCGGTCGTTTTCAAAGCAGCTGAATACAAAGCGAGAAGAGATGGGCTGATAGATCGCAAAGAAGAATATTAGCAAGACGCAATGCAAGTTTAGGTTAATCGTGCGGCTTTCATGCTTGCTTTGGGCTTGGCTGTCTTAGGCATCATGTATGCCCAGCAGAGATCGTTTGTATTGTGTGCGGCGCCGACTCTGCCCTGCGTGTCTACTGCGATTAAGCCCATGGAGTTCTTGATCTTTAGGCGGCGGTTTACGACGGTAATGGCGTTTTCCACTGCTTCTTGGGCTGTTTGTCCATTGTGCATTTGGTCGCAGACGTGTTTAGCTAGGACAAGACGCATGGCTACTTCGCCTATGCCCGTGGCTGAGCATGCGCCTGCTTGGCTGTCTGCGTAGTTGCCGGCGCCTATGAGTGGGGAATCGCCGATTCTGCCTGGAAACTTGAGAGTGAACCCGCCTGTGCTTGTTGCAGCCGCGGTGTCGCCATGCATGTCCAATGCCACAGCGCCGACTGTGTCTGTTTCGAACAGGTTTGGATGTGCTTGAAGGAGCTGTCTCAGTTTAGGCAGGTTCTCAGCTTCGCCTTCTTTGAGTTTTTGAGTGAGTTCGCGCCAGTATCGTTCTCGGAGTTCAGTGTGCGGGTTTCTGCGTTCTAGTTTGAACAGCTTGGCGAGTTTTTCGGCGCCTTCACCCACTATGAAGATGTGGTCTGTGTGTTCCATGGCTATGCGGGCAAGGCTGACTGGATTCTTGATGTCCTTGAGCAAGCCTGTGGCTCCGGCTCGAAGGGTTTTGCCGTCCATGATTGAGGCTTCCATTTCGATGCGTTTGTTTATGGTGAAGCCTGAGCCTAATCCAGCGTTGAAAGCGGGATCGTCTTCCATGCTCTTGACGGCTGCTTCAACCGCGTCCAGAGCTGAGCCTTTAGCCTTGAGTATGCTGTATCCTGTTTGAGCGGCGGTTTTGACTCCTGCTAATCCGGCTTTTTTGCGTTCGGGGTGCCAGGCGCCGGCTCCGCCGTGGACTACTATTACGGGTTTCTGCATGGACTATAGCACGTGATCCTTTGCGTTTTGTTTGAGAGAAGCTGATATGGTGTTTTGTGTGGTTATTTAAGCTCATCTAAAGGTCTGAGCTGCCTGGTAGCAGGTGCGTGCAGCTTTGTTATTGGTTCATATTTGTTGTCTTGACTCGGTGTTCATACTTCTTTTATTGCAGCAACCGAACATGGAAACCTAGACTAGCGGATGGTGCAAGTCAGTTTTGGCTTCGTTTCGCTCCGCGTTCTTCTCGTCTGTAACGGTTCTTCTTGTGGTTTCTTTTCTTTCTCGTTGTTCTTTCGGGGCTGACTTTGCGATAAGTTATTGGGTTCTGGACCATCCTGATGGCTCTGGTCGTTACGAGCTTAATGTTTCTGTGTCGTCGTCTTTGTATGAGTATTTTGTAGGCAAGGACCATCGTTTGCGGTCAACTTACGATTTGGGCAAATTCGTCACGCCTTACGCTTTGAAGCCTGTAGCTGATCGTTTATGGACTCTCTATCAAGATGACGAGGACTTCGCAAACGCTGTTTTGATGATTGTGCATCAGATTCCGTACGAAGCCAGTGCGCCTCAGAAGTATCCTGTTGAAACCATTGCTGAGAACGTGGGTGACTGCGACCTTTTTTCTTTTATAGCTGCGTCGGTTTTGATGGCTGGCGGCTTGGATGTGGTCTTGCTGTTCTACGATAGTGAGGAGCATATGAATGTAGGCGTCAGTCTTTCCCACGTGCCACGCGATGCGAGATCAGCAGTAAGCTATTTTGTTGATGACAATGTGCGTTACTATGTGGCTGAGACCACGGGTGGCAATTGGGAGAGCGGATGGAGAGTCGGAGAGCAACCTGATTCTTTTGACGGGGTTTCCGCTCAGATCATCACTTTGGAGGATGCTGAGCAAGTGTCGCCTGGACAGGTTTCGGCTAGTTTCAACGCTTTGACTACATCTTCGATTACCTTGTCGGCTTCGTCGAGCTTACTGATTGAAGGCAATTCAGTCGTCCTAAGCGGCTTGGTCTCTCCTGCCTCACTTGGCACAGTGGTCACGGTTTATGTAAAGCCAGATAACTCTTCTTGGTCTGTCCTTGGAACCGCGCCCTGTGGCTCGAATGGTCGATACTCGTACGAGTGGAAGCCGAAGTCTGCTGGATTATACTCTGTGCGTGCGAGTTGGTCTGGAGACTCTAGTCATGCTGGTGCAGACAGCAACGTTGACTCAGTTCGTGTCATTTCGTCTAGCTGGATTTTCTTAGGAGTAACGATGATTTTGTTGGCGGCTGTAGCCGCCGTTGTGTATGCTGTGTCAAGACGTGTTGGAACAGTTCCAGAATACCCGGTTGCCCAGTGATCTGACACAACTGATAATAGGAACGTTTTACCTTCATCTGTGTTGGGATGATGTGAGGCGACGGCTGGGAGCCTCACGGCTGTGACACGGCCAAAAGCCGAACTGACCCTTACTAGGCACTCGGTGTAACTGTATTTGTAGATAGGAATGTTGATATAGTGTAGTGAGTCTACAGATATCATAAAGCATCTCTACGGAAGTGGAAAGGTTTTTCGAAGGAGCCGTGTGCGACTTGGAATTGGAATCGGTTAAGTTGGGCAAGAATTCTGAGTTGAGGTATATTCCTTTTTCTGAGCTTGCTATTCCGTGGAACGTGTGCGTCGACGCGAGCAAGCCGGGACCTGATGATGCCGGCAGTAAGCAGTTACGTGTCTCCACTTATGGACAAACAGCTAAGGGTTCAAAAGCATCGAGAACATTGAAGCGTGAGGACCTTGATGTTCTTAAGCGTTCAATTGCTCAGTTTGGTTTGTTGAAGCCGTTTGAAGTGGCGGAACTGCCTGAAAGGGTCGATTTCTTCTATGGAGGTAAGGGCAAGTATGTGGTTATCGATGGGCAGCGAAGGTATTTTGCGATAAGAGAATTGCTGAGGCTGCCGAGTGAAGATGAAGAGAAGAAGCAGAGTGATGGTCTGCGTACGGATTCTGGAGATGATTCGATTATGAAGGGGGAATTGCAGGCTCAGGAGCAGTTTGACCGGTTGAGTATTCGAAATTATGTGTTGGTTCCGTGTTTGGTTTACCCTTATACCACTTTCTTGCAGATGATGAGACATCGCGTTGAGGACAAGTCTAGTGTTAGATCATCGGGAGAGGATTTTAAGGTTGTTGAGAAAATGCGTCGAGAAGGAGTTCAGGACATTGCTGCTGAGGATCTGGGTAAGCTTTGGGAAACGCGCAGCAGAATCGATGAGGAGAGGGGGGCTATTGAGAAGACGCTTCAGGAGATTCGAAATAGAGCCAAGGAAAGGCTCTTACAACGCGAACTATGATTATCAGTCCTGTCGTCGCTGGTCGACCTAGCCGTTTCAGGTTTACTTTTGATATTAATTGTAGGTTCACAATGCTTTTCTCTGGATGGGATGAGAGGTTTCTTTGCTGGAATAAGCGTTGGTTCTCATTCTTGAAATGGCTGTTGCCGCGATTGCAGTGGCTCTAATCCTGCTGAGTTTAAGGACCTTCCAAGCCATTAAGCATCTAGGCGTGGGCAAGTCTTTCTGGATGCCTGTGGCTGTGTCGGGTTTCATGTTCTTTTTTGGGTCTGTTGTGGCGATTCTTTTTGAGTTGAATTTTTCGTTGACGATTTATACTGACGAGGTAGTGCAGGTCAGTCGGCTTCTTGCTCTCGTCGTTTTGGTGGCGGGAGTTGCCAGTTATGCCAGAAAAGTGACTAAGAACCTAGGAGAGAAGGTTCATATCCCCGCCATAGCGAGTCAAGCCGATGCTGAGGCGGACAGTGAAGCACAGGCTCCTGTTTCTCCCCTTGTTCCTGTAAGCGAGATTGCGCCTCCAGCTCCATCGATTCATGAGAGGTTGATTCAAGAGAGTCTGAAGAAGGAGACAGTTCAGGAATGTAAGTACAGGTTTGGGTATTTGCGGACTCTTCCGAAGGACGCGTCTATTCCAGATGAATGCTTTAGCTGTGACAGAATAATTGATTGCAAGCATTCTTTGATGAAACCAGTAGAGAACTAGGTTGATTCGTCTTAGGCCAGGTGCACCGATTAAGAGCGAACAAAAGAGAAAAAGGAAGGTTGTTAGATTGTTCTTCCGTAGTTGGCGTTTAGTATGTCCAAATCTGTGTTGTCGACTTTTTGGTCTCCGTTGAAGTCGCAGTCAGGGTTCCAGTTAGGCTTGTACGGATCTGAGCTGTAAGCGCGTCCTAAGCGATACAGGTCAAAAGTGTCGACTTTTCGGTCGCCGTTTGCGTCGCCTGCGATTCTTACATTTACTGCGGCATGAACCAGTGTTCTATCAATCTCTGTCAGGTGGGAGTTTAGCAAGATTACTTCGATCAACTGGATAACTGAGTTGCCGTAGGCTTTGGTTTTGAATGTTATGGTTCCGAGGACTCCGTTGCCGTTGGCTCCTGTGGTGTTTCCAGTTAGGGCGGAGGCGTGATAGTGTATGGTTCCTGTAATGTTGTCTATTGTGCTTGGCGTCCACAGGGTTGTGCCTTTTTGTTTGAGAAATGGTCCTTCTTCAAGGCTCAGCGCCTCTAGAATGGTGGTGTTGAAGCTGATTCCTGCTTGCCACACGTAAAGGTCGGTGGCGTTGGTTATGGTGATGTTCACTTCGAATGTTGTGCCTATTTCCGAGTAGACTGTTGTGTTCATTGGAGATATAGAGACTAAAGTCGAAGAAGACGTTGGGCCGTCTTGCCCGTTGTCTGCGATGAGTAGATAGGTAGAGCCTATCGTTGGCACTGATACAATGAAGACTAGCAGCGTAAGCACCAGATGCTTTGCCTTCATTGCATCACTATCATTTATGGCCAGTAGGCTTTGAGTATGTCGTGGTCTAGCGTGTCTATTGTTTCGTCGCCGTTGAAGTCGGCTCGAGCATCGTATGTACCGCCTGATGCAGTCCATGCTTTGGCTAGTATGCCAAGGTCGTAGGCATTGACAATAGTGTCGTCGTTTGCATCTCCCGGATGCTTGATCTTGACTGTGCCATCTATCTTTGTATTGTCGGCTGTGTCGATTTCGCCGTACAACACGTCGGCTTCAGCGCGAATCGTGTACGTACCTTCAGCAATGCCTGCCAAGTTCCAGTTGAATTCAAGTGTTGTGTTGGCTCCTGCAGCTAACGTGATTTCTTGCCTTCCGATTTCGATTGCGCTGGCATATGCAGTGACGTTGAATGTTTCTGTTCTTGTTCCTTGGTTTTCAACGACAACTGTTACGTTGAATGGCACTATCCATGTTGGGTATGCTTCTGCGGCTGATTTTGTGAGGCTGAGTATGCTGATGTCTTGTTCGTGGATTTCGACGTGTCCATCGACTATGGTTACCGGAGTGATTGAGACCAGATCGGAATCTAAGAGTAGGACATCAGTAAGATGAAGCGTTGAGTTGCCGTTACCTTTGACCTTGAACGTAATGCGCATTAGCTGTCCTGTGCCGCTGACTCCAGACGCCACTCCTGTTCTGGAGCACCCGGAGTAGCTTATGGTTCCAGTGTCATTGTTGATACTTCCTGGCGTCCACAAAGTTGTGGCTCCAGCTCTCTTCAGGAACTCGCCCTCAGCAATGCTTACACATTCCAACACGGAAGCGTTGAAGGTCATACCCGCCTGCCAAGTGTAAAGATCCTCAACGTTTGCAATGGTTATGTTGACATCGAATGTTTCGCCGATTTTTGGTGGAGGTCCAGTAATCATTTTTGGATAGACTGAAACGTAGTTAGTCTGATAATAAACAGTCACCCTGCCAGCATCGTATTCGGAGAATGCTAGATCGTTTAGACCATCATTGTTGTAGTCTCCTATTGCCACGCCCATTGGACCGCTGTTCATGTTAATGGGCACAGTCCATTGTCTGATCACGGTTGTGCCATCACTCTTGTAAACAGTCACCCTGCCGATTAGTCCTGCGACAGATACTTCCGTGATTGCTATGTCGTTTAAGCCGTCATTGTCATAGTCACCAATCGCCACACCGGCAGGACCACCGAGCCCAGTCCATTGTTTGATCACTGTCGTTCCGTCACTCTTATACACAAACACTTTTCCATTGTAAGATTCCTCGAATGCTATGTCGTTTAGTCCGTCGTTGTCGTAGTCACCAATAGCAACACCCCATGGCCCATAGTGATTAGTCCATTGTGCAATCAAAGTCCCATCGCTCTTAAACACTCTGACTCGCCCCTCGTAAGTAACAGGTGCATCTGTGAATGCTATCTCGTTTAAGCCGTCATTGTCATAATCACCAATCGCCACACCTTCTGGACACGTATAGATCCCTGTCCACTGTCTGATTATTGTTGTTCCGTCACTCTTGTATACAGTCACTTTGCCATTGCCTGGTCCATCGCGTTCGGAGAACGCTAGGTCATTTAGACCGTCATTGTCATAATCGCCAATTGATACATACTGTGGGTAATCGATTCCAGTCCACTGTTTGATCACTGTCGTTCCGTCACTCTTGTACACCGTTACTCTGCCGCCTATAGCATCTTCTGCAATCGCTATGTCGTTTAAGCCGTCATTATCGTAATCACCTATAGCCACACCCATTGGATGGTCTAGTCCAGTCCATTGTTTTGATGATACAGCTGCACTATTAGGCGTTAAGGTTAGTCCTATTGCCAACAGCAATACAGCAATTACCACGAAACTCACAACTGCTTTTCTCTTCTGCACTTTTCCTTTCTCCTTTTTTCATATCTGATCTTTCAGACACCTTTAGAGTGGGTGTCTGAGAAGGGAGCAGTCAAAGAAAAAAGACATGGCCCAAAGAGTTCCCACTCTAGGGCAAAATCTCCTCTCTCGACCAATCAACCCTTCAATTATGTTAGCACAAGGAAAGCAATTAAGACTTATGGAAGACTCTTACATCATACAAAACTAACTAAAAGTTATCAATGATGCAGAGGCCAGCTGCACCAACAATCTCAGTGCACAGTCTGGATCCAACGCCAGCGTTCACAAGCCCAGTAAACAAGTGGGCTGATTCAAATTACAGCTTTCCTATGGAGACTTGAAAAGAATACCTGCTGGCATTCTGATATGCTGTAATGTATTCTTGCGCGAATCTGTTAGCATGTTTCTCTGTTCCCCTATGCTTACCGTCCTGTGTTCTGAGATGATGATAGAACTCATGTAAAATCACAAACGGGTCACAAAGCCTCTCCATGCTAGCCACATGAATCACCTTAGTACCAGGAACATAACATCCAGCTTTACTACCAGACCGCTTAGGCATCCCAACCCTCAGCCCAGGAACACTGACGCGGTAATGCTCACTTAGAGCTTCAAGAGCCGCATTAGCCTCTTTCTTCAGAATCAGCTGCACGATGTGAGCTTTGAACAACTCTTCATCAGTAGACATAGGAACTGCTCTTGCCACCATCAATGTCTCTTGAAGAACACACCTAGATTCCGAGGAAGAATGCCAATATCGTTCAAAATGTCAAGATGCGTCAGTTTCCTAACCGTTTCCTCGGGCAGCTTCTCACGTGATGTGCCTTCCAATAGGAGAGCAGTTTCTTCTTCCGAGAACTCCTCTTCATCTTCAATCCAGTTTGAGAATCGTTTGTCCACAGGGCATGCTCGTTGACATCGCATGCATCCTTCGATGCAGTTGTGCCAAGAAGCATCCATCCAACTGGGAAACGGAATATCACCTTTCTTCTCATTATGATAACTAATGCAAAGCTCAGCCCGCAAAAGAAAACGATCCGAAGGAATGGCTCCAGTTGGACAGGCTCGGCGGCACAAATCGCACTCTTCGCATGCCTGCAACATTGATGCTTCCTGCCAACTATCTTCTTCACAGGGCATGTCAGAGTAAACAGCTGCAAGCTGCAAGAAGCTGCCCATACCAGAAACATAGCAAATATTATTCCTGCCATACTGACCAAGACCGCTTCGAACAGCCAACAGTTTGAGCGGCAATGCAGTATCTGCTACCTTGTACCGTTTTTCATTCAGTATCTTAGCGAGCAGGTTCTGCACATGCTTTGTTGTGCCTTTATACGTCGTGTAGGTTGGAGGCAGAATGAGTGGACGTCTAATCCCATTCCACGTGAAAATCGCTCGCGTCTGAGGCCTGGGAACAGCAACAACAATCAATGACTGTGCTTTCGGCAAGCTCTCGGGAATCTGGAAACGAAACCAATCAAGCCGCTCCTGAAAAAACTGATCGTCCAATAATCCTTGACTGTGCTGCTCTTCTATCTGCTTCTGCAGCGAATGCAAATGGTCAACCGAAATCATGCGTGCCTGATAACCAAGCTCACTCAGGCGGTTGAACACTTCATCAACAAACCTATCCATAACAGAACATCACATGTCACCAACATATAAGCAGTGACAAACGCCCGAACAACCTTCAAGAAGTGGCTGTGACAAGCTTGGCAGATGCAGCAGCATCAACACTCTAAAAGGCTAGTTTTCTTTCCACAAAACAACATGTTTTTAGCCTCAACTTGCTATTTCCAACAACGTGTTCACATGGGCACTTCAAGAAAAGTCATGAACTATTGGGAACGCTTCCGAAAGGAAAGCGGCACAACTGAACCCTTTGTCGGCGCCTGGTCTTTCGGAGACAGCCCTGAATTGGCTGATGAATTACTGAGGTTAGTGCTAAGTGGCAAGAAGACAGGAACGGCAACCCTAGTCGTTGAATTGGAAAAGAAAGGAGAGAAGATGCCCAAGGTCGGCGACTACAACGTCATTCTAGACGGTAAAGGAGAACCCAGCGGAATCATCAGAACCACATCAGTCAGGGTTAAACCATTCAACGAAGTAGAAGAAGCGTTTGCCTACTCCGAAGGCGAAGATGATCGTACATTGGAATCTTGGAGAAGAGAACACTGGAAATACTGGACGCATGTAGGCCTGAAACTCGGATTCATAATGAAAGAGGATCTGTTAATTGTCTGTGAAAACTTCGAACTCGTTTACCCAAAATAACGCCACAAGCCTGCAATTCCCCTTCTTGTGTGCTTCCCTTAGATTATGAGAAAACCTATAGACATGTAAAGCATCGTAGCGATAGGAGTGAAAGAAGTGAGCTTCTTTGAACGAAGAAGCTTTTCAGAAATTCCTGAAACGAGGCGGACGATCACCACTCGCAGCTAAGCGCATTATTGCACAAGTACTTGAGTACAAGCAATACCTGCGAGAAAACCGAAACCGCAAAGAACTCGACAAGGCAAGTCCTGACGATCTTGAAGCGTTCATTTCATACATTGAAGTAAAAAAGAAAGGCGCCGCCAAGAAATATCTACACAGCATCCGCTATTACTACGACTATCTCCAAAACCCAGAGATGCGCAACCTCGCTTCAAAGCTCAGAAAACAAAGAATCAAACAAACACCCTTTCCACTAAAAGACTTCCGCGGAATCGATCCAGAACACATAGAGAAACTCGAAGCCCTCGGCATCCGAAACGCAAGCCAAATGCTCGAAGCAGGCAAAACCCGCAAAAAAAGACAAGAACTCCAAGCAAGGACAGGAATACCAACCGAAACCATCTTGGAACTCGTCAAACTGTCAGACCTAACACGAATCTTCGGAGTAAAAAGCATCCGCGCACGACTCTACTACGACGCAGGTGCCGACACGCTGGACAAAATGGCAAAATGGAACCCCGACAAACTCAGAACGATGCTGAACGATTTTGTCAAAAGAACAGGCTTCGACGGCATAGCACCATTACCGAAAGAAGCTGAATTCACAGTCAAAGAAGCAAAAAGACTACCAAGAATAATCAAATACTAACAGAAACACGAACCCACAGATAAGCTATTTAGCCCACAACAACTGCTATTCGTGAACTGAAATGAACTCCCTTAAGCTAATGTCGATTGCTCTGAAATTCAACGAGAAAATCAACAACCAAGACACCGAAGGCTTGGCGGAATTAATGACTTATGACCACATATTCATAGACAGCGACAACACGGTCACAAAAGGCAAGGAAACCATGATAAGAGGCTGGAAAGAATTCTTCCGAAGATACCCAGACTACCAGAACACGTTCACCAACGTCACAACCCAAAACAACATAGTCATCATGATCGGCTACTCCACCTGCTCACACAAACCGCTCAACGGTCCAAACATATGGACTGCCAAAATACGCGGCGAACGTGTCTCTGAATGGAGAGTAATCTGGCTAGACCGAAGAAAAGAAAAACCCAACAAAAAACAAGTAACCCACAAGTAACCGCCATCCATCATTCTGGATAACGTCGTCACCAGTAACAGTCATATGACGACATCCACACAGCTTCAGCCACATCGACGCGTGATGATGATGGGACTATAACGCAAGTCAACACTAACACGCACACAATCACACAGCCGCCACGCTGTGTAGAAGACGGGCTTAAGGGTGCATCACCTTCTTCTTTCTCACAGCCTTTTGCAGCTTTAGGCAAAGAGCCAGTCAACATACTCAAAAGCCACGCAAACCAACATTAAACGTCACGCATCCCAACATAGAACTTCACGCAAGAACACCACCAAACAGAGCCAGAGACGCCATACAGAACCAGAAACAGACCCCAAATCACAAACAGAAAAGCAGAACTTTCACACCGAAAAAAATTTTCCAAACTCATACTAACCATCTCCCTCTTATTCGCAACATTTATACGGTATGCCCCTAATCAACAACAGCGAAACACCATCCACAGATGAAACCTTATGGGCCACCGCAAAGTCAACGCTCCCAAACGCGGCTCACTATCCTACTTACCCAAGGGACGCGCTGCCAAGCAAACCGGACGCATACGCTACTGGCCCACCGTAAAAGGAGCCACAGCACCCATTCTACTCGGCTTCATGGGCTACAAAGCAGGCATGACCCACGTACTCATGATAGAGGACCTGCAAGGCTCACCAAACTTCGGCAAAGAAGTAGCCAAACCAGCAACAGTAATCGACACACCACCAGCCACAGTAATCGCCATACGAGCCTACCAACGCACATCATACGGACTAAAAACACTAACAGAAACATGGATGAAAAACCCACCCAAAGACATCAACCGCCTAACCACACCGCCCAACAACCCAAACCCAGAAAACGGAATCAAAAAAATCGAAGAAAACCTACCCAACATCACTGAACTACGCATCCTAGCCGCCACACAACCCCGACTAGCAGGCGTACCCAAAAAGAAACCCGAACTCATCGAAATAAAAATCGACGGCGCCACAACCAAAGAACAACTCGACTACGCTAAGCCACTATTAGGCAAGACCATAAGCATCACAGACATATTCAAAGAAGGACAATACATAGACGTAGTCGCCGTCAGCAAAGGCAAAGGCGTCCAAGGCGTAATCAAACGCTGGGGCGTCAAAATCCGAGACAGAAAAAGCAGAAAAATGAAACGCGGCGTAGCCACACTCGGACCATGGAACCCCCACCGAGTACTATACACAATCCCACGCTCAGGACAAATGGGCTACCACCAACGCACAGAATACAACAAACGCATACTAAGAATAGGCACAAATGGAGCCGACGTCACACCAAAAGGCGGCTTCCTCCGATACGGACCAATAAAAGGCACATACGCCATCCTAAACGGAAGCGTACCCGGACCAGCCAAACGCCTCATAAGACTCAGAGCACCAGCCAGACCGCCCAGACGCGTACCAGAAGCACCACCAAAAATAGCAGAAATCTCCCTAGAATCACCACAAGGATAAAAAAACGCACAAAGCGAGGACAACGCCAAAAATGGGCAAAACAACCTCAAAAATATTCGATCTACAAGGCAAGGCTGTCGGCAAAGTCAAAGTTCCACCCGTCTTCAAAACACCACTCAGGCCAGACGTAATCAAACGCGGCGTAGTGGCACTGCAATCACACCGCTACCAACCACAAGGAAGAGACCCACTAGCAGGAAAACGCAGAAGCGTCGAATCCCTAGGCGCAGGACACGGCATAGCCCGCGTACCACGCCTTAAAGCAGGCGGACAAACCGCAGCCTTCGGAGTCGGCATAATCAAAGGAAGACAAGCATTTCCACCAGTCGCCCAAAAAAACACCTACAAAAAAATCCCAAAAAAAGAGATGCACCTAGCCATGCGCTCAGCGTTAGCCGCCACAGGCACAAAAGAACTAGTAGCATCCCGTGGACACATAACTGACATGATCCGCGACTTCCCACTCATCGTCACAGACGACATACAAACCCTGAAGAAAACAAGCGAAGTCGAAGACGCTTTCCTCAAGCTGGGACTATGGCCCGACATCATCAGAGTCAAAGAAAGCCTCAAAGAACGAGCGGGCAAAGGCAAAACACGCGGCAGAAGACTGAAACACGCGGTTGGACCCTTAATCATAATCGGAGAAAACAGTAGCATCGCCAAGGCAGCACGCAACCTACTCGGCGTAGACATCACAACTGTAAACAACCTGAACGTAGAACTCTTAGCCCCTGGAACCCACCCGGGAAGACTGACTCTGTGGACAAAATCAGCCTTCGAAAAACTGAACGAGCTATACGCCTAAAGAGGATGACACAAGCTTGGACCCATATGATGTAATCCTGTATCCTGTCATGACTGAAGTTGCAAGCCGCATGCTAGAATCCGAAAACAAACTCGTGTTCGCAGTTAGCCTCAAAGCCAACAGAGCTGACGTAAAACGCGCAGTTGAAGAACTCTACGAAGTCCGCGTAGACAAAGTCACAACAACGATCACTGCCAAAGGTCAGAAAAAAGCGTTCGTCAAACTACACCCAGACTACAAAGCAGCAGACGTAGCCATCAAACTGGGCATACTGTAAATCGAGTATTCAGAAGTTGCCTCCTGTTTAGGGGACACACCTCAACAACTCGCACAGCTTCTTACGGCAACCTTATTTGCCCAAAACACAAAAAACACACAATCTAGGCGAAAAACCATGGAAAAAGAAAACATACGAATCGTATGCTACGGAGTGGGCGCCGTGGGAAGTCGCATCGCCAAATTTCTACTTGAAAAACAAGGCGTAGAAATCGTCGGAGCAATAGACACCGCTAAAGACAAAATCGGCAAAGACCTCGGTCAAGTACTAGAAATCGGCAAAAAGCTAGGCGTAACTGTGTCCGACGACGTGGACAGCATTATGAAAAAAGCTTGCTGCGACATAGTCGTGCACGCCACAAGCTCATATTTGAAAGACGTTTACCCGCAGATCGCCCCTCTAGCTAAATACGGAGTCAACGTCGTCTCAACCTGCGAAGAACTGTCTTACCCTTTTGTGTCAGAGCCTGAGCTGGCGAAGAAACTCGAGGCATTAGGCGTAAAATACGCCATGTCATTTTTGGGCACAGGCATAAACCCAGGCTTCCTCATGGACACACTAGTCATAGCTTTGACTGGCGTCTGCCAAAAAGTAGACGGCATAGAAGTTGAACGAGTTATGAACGCTGCCACACGACGCGTGCCTTTCCAAAAGAAAGTCGGAGCTGGATTAACCGTAACTGAATTTAGAAAGAAAATGGCGGCCAAAGAAATCACGGGTCACGTGGGGCTTGAGCAATCGATTGGCATGGTTGCCGCAGCTCTTCAATGGAACCTCGACAAAATCCAAGTTGACCAAGTGGAGCCAGTGGTCGCCAAAGAAGAAGTGCGAAGTGAAGCCATAATCGTGAAGAAGGGGCAAGTTGCAGGCTTAAGGCAAACGGCACATGGAATAATGAAGCGGAAAGACGTGATAACTCTTGATTTTCAAGCATACATTGGCGCAAAAGAGGAATACGACGCCATAACCATCAACGGAGTGCCACCGGTCCACCAGAGGATTTCCCCGTGCGTCCACGGCGACCTAGCCACAGTAGCCATGATCGTCAACGCTATACCTAAAGTAATTAACGCGCCGCCAGGTCTGCTCACGATGAAAGACTTGCCTGTTCCTTCAGCTGCCGTTGAAGACCTGAGAAAGTACCTTTGAAGCAACTGTCGACTTATGCAGTGACTCTCGGATATTGAACAAAAAGGATACATGATAGACCTACGATAATGAACGCTGAACGCGTGAATAAAATTGTCATTTAAACATGCTGGGGTTCATCCGAAAGGATCGCTGGCGCTCGCAGAGCTTATTGAATCTGTGAAGAAGCATCCTGACTACAATAAAGTAGGAGCAATGGCGCTTTTCATAGGTGTGGTCAGGGGCGAAACCAAAGAAGGCGAGTCTGTTAGCCGTCTTGAGTTGGAAGCTTATGATGAGAAAGGCAATGAAGTTTTGGAGAGAATCTGTCAAGACCTGAAGCATGAGAAGGGCATAGTAGATGTGCAGGTTCACCATTTCACGGGAGAGTTTGACCTGGGCGAAGACTTGGTATACGTCCTAGTGGCTGGCGGACACAGGGAAAACGTGTTTCCTGTTTTACGTGAAGCTGTTGAACGTTACAAGAAGGAAGCGCCCATATTCAAGAAAGAATACGCGAAGGATAGAAAAGGAAGAATCAAATCATATTGGGTCAGCGAACGTGAAACCAAGGAATAGGTGACCAATGCTATGGATAAGGCTCTTGACTTCAACCTCGCATCTCCCTGCGGCTCATATTGTGGCGAATGCAGATACTACAAGCAAGGTTGCCCAGGATGCGGCTACGTGAAAGGCAAGCCCTTTTGGGGTGAATGCCGCTTTTACTCGTGTGTTGCAGCGAAAGGCGTGGAACATTGCGGTCTCTGCGCTGAATTTCCATGCAGCTACTATTTGACGACGTTTGATCCTGATGAGGGACAGTGGCGTGTCTTCTACCGTGCTGGTCAACTGGTCTACAGAAAGAAGATAGGCACTGAGGCTTGGATTAAGGAGAAGATCAAGGGCGGGAACCAGGATCCGAAGTTCAAGAAATAGTTCTGATTAATCTTAGATATTGTTTCATCTTGCCAGTATCATTTTGTGCTCTTTATATCCCATGTGGCGACTTAGCCCTCTTGCCGTCTGCTCTACTTCTTTCAAGTCTTCCTTGTCTATTCTTTGGAAAGGCGTAATCGTGATTGTCAACATGCCCTTTGTCTTGTTTTGCTTCCATGTTCCTACAATCTGTCCATTGACTAACACGGTGGCTGCGATGTCCCCGACTTTTGGCTTGAAAACACGTGGCTTGTACTCCTCTCGGACTATGCGTCTTCTGTCCTTGTGCCCGAGCAAGATTGAATCAAACTTTGGCAACAGGCACGGAGGCGCCTTTTCATCAATGTCTATCGAATCGATGAGTTTGAGATCCTGTTTTAGCAATAGAAACTTACCCTTCTGACCTTCCACCTTGACTTCGTCAGTTATGCTGCTGGCGGCTTCAACTGCTTTTTCAGCGTCGCCCGCCATTAATCCGCTCCAGAGACAGAAGTCTTGCTTCGTGGCTGGACCGTAACCATGTAAATACTTCAAGAGAAGTCTCCTATGCGCCTCTTCTTCACCTGTCTTGCTTAAGTCGATGTGTGGCAGCCACTTGTCAAGCCTTGCAAAGCATGATTCTCTTTCGCATGGTTGAGCATGAACAGTTAAGCCTTCGTACGCGGTTTCTTTGAGGATTCCACCCCAGCCGGAGAACAGTCTTTCATAGGGCTTGGAGTCATCCTTCAATAGAGAGCGGACTTTGTCGTTTAGGTCTTTGCGTTTGAGCGGGTTTTCGGCTAGAGCTTCTAAAATTTTTGGAAAGATGATGTTTCTTCTTTCGTCTATTGCTGGCCAGTCAGGCGCATGCATGAAGCGACCGTGATGCTCAAACCACATTCTCCTAAGTGCCTTGTTGTAGATTGGCAAGTCTGCAGATCGAATCACGTGTAGAGTTCCGCGCATGACCCAAGTCTTCACTAGCGACCTGGATTTGTAAAGGGCTTCATCCAGCATGACGTCTTCGAAATCCTGAACACGATTCCATAATGAGAGATAGGGGGTGGTCGCTGCTTGAGCGTGCAAGCCGCAGACATCGTCGACGACTTTTTCAAAGTCCTTTTTCTTGGCTTTCATGAACAGGTGATGTTTGATTAGGTAAAGGCGAGTGACCGTTTCCAACCGAAGGCTTTCAAGATGTGTCATTGACTCATTCCTTCAGAGTGGAGTAAGCGTTAGGGGTCGTCCGCATAAACGTTTTTACATCATCCATTATTATGTGTGTTAGCGTGATTGGCGTTGGACACTCTTGAAGAGTTCAGGCGTTACCGCGAACGCATGAATAAGCGCATCCTTTCAGCAGGCAATCTCGGGATTAAACGGTTTTTCGCTTTAGACGCTCGAGCCTACGAGAAAGGAGCGTTAGACACTAAAACGAAAGAGCTGCTTGGCTTAGTCGCTTCCACAGTCTTGCGCTGCAATGACTGCATCACCTATCACGTTGTACGTTGCGTTCAGGAAGGCGTTTCTGACGCCGAGTTTTTCGAAGCATTGAACGTTGGACTGGTCGTAGGCGGGTCGATTACCATTCCACATCTGCGCCGCGCAGTTGACGTATTAGATGAGTGCCGAAAGAAACAGAAGAAGCGCCAAAAAATCGAGCTTTAAGTCAAAAGTGTTACTGGTCTTCAAGCTTTACGATCTTACAGCATCTCCTCTCTAAATGCCCCATCAAGCTGACTCCCGCCCGTGCTCTCTGCTCTTCCTTCTCCAAATGCTTCTGGAACCCCACCTGCTTGACGCGCTCATAGTTTTCAACAACAAATGGATACCATTCACGTTGATACTCAGTGCGAGCGCACGTGAGATATTCCAGGCAGAGCAGACAGCTTTCAAGCTTCTTTTCTTGAACGCATTTGCGGTTCTCGCATGGCGCGCCTCCGCCGCTTAGACAGCCCGGGCATTGTGCAGCAGCGAACCACTCTAAGCCTCTTCTGAATTCGTCGAACTTGAATGATTTGACGGCGTAGTTGACCCAATAATATCGTACTGTATCGACAAGCCTCTTCAACTCTGCAGCCATCATTTTCACTCGTCCGTTTCCACTTGGACATTGCCCACAGTAGACGCCACACAAACCGTACTCGTATCTCCTTCCGGTTGGTCCAGATTGTTCTTGCGACATCATTATTCACGTGTTAGCCTACCACGCTTGGTAGTTCTTATGGTTTTCTTGTCCGTAAACGGAAGCTGCGGACGGCGCCAGAGATTAAAGGTTATATTCACCTGTGAAAGCACAATTGCCATGCAACCTGAACTAGTGCAGCAACTTGCAAGCAGAACAATGACGAAAGAAGAGCTTCTTCAGAAGGTTGAGCGCAACTTCGACCTGCTTCCTGATGTGCTGAAGGGACTCTCTTCGTCAAAGGCAGCGATTAGATACGGTTGTGCCAAGGTATTAATGGACTTGAGCGAAAAACATCCAGAAAAGCTGTATCCATACATGGATGCTTTCATAGACCTGCTGGACAGTAAGCACAGAATTCTTACTTGGAACGCTATGGCTATTGTAGCAAACCTGGCTAGGGTTGACAAAGACAAGAAGTTTGACGCAATATTCAACAGGTATTACAGCTTCCTGAATGATGAATACATGGTCACTGTAGCCAATGTTGTTGGGCACTCGGACAGGATCGCATTAGCAAAACCCTATCTTAGTCAGAGGATAGCTAGCGAACTTCTGAAAGTCGAGAAGATCCGAACAACTCCACACTTAACTGAAGAGTGTAAGAGAGTCATAGCAGAGAAAGCCATCAAATCTTTTGACCAGTTCTTTGAAAGAATCGATGCTAAGGAAAAAGTAATTTCCTTCGTGAAAAGACAGCTTAATAGTCCAAGAAGACCCCTCAACACCGAAGCGGAAAAATTCCTTAGGAAATGGGTGGACGTGTGAAGATAAATTCCGCAGCTAGGATAGTAGATGCAGTCACGGATTCTGAATATGAGAAGTATCTTTACGGTTGCCTGTTCCACAGTAAAAGAGACAGGTATGGAGGACGCTTTTCCAGAAGAAGAGACAACTTCTACCATCATCGCCGCGAGTACTTGAGGCACGCGATTTCAAAGGGCTTTCACAAGAAGATACTGATTTTCGAAGGAAAGCAAGTCGGCACTATTGAGTATGCCCCTCTTGAGGGCGCTGGTCTTCCTATCATCGGCGACAACATTATTGTCATGAATTGTGTATGGGTGCAGAAAAAAGCTCAGGGACACAATTTTGGAAAGCGATTGCTGGAGGACATGATAGAAAGTGAAAAAGATGCTTCTGGCTTCGCTACAATAGCATTAGAGAATTACTGGGGGCCATTCTTTAAGAAAAGCGAAATGGAACATCTTGGTTTTGAATCCTTGAAGGCAGTTAGAGTTAGGCATAAGACAAAAAATAGGGAGAGATGCTTCAAGTTACACCTGATGTGGTTGCCATCAACCGAAGGTTCAAAGCCTCCGACATGGAACGAATCCACTTCTAGAAGGCGTATACTTCTGTCGAGGGCATTCACTGTTTCATGAGAGGCATCTTAATGCTAATCAAAGACTGAAGCTAATACAAATCCTCGAAAAATGCTGATCTGCTCTGCGACGGAATAAACGGTGACCATTTCTAAATCTACGCTATGAATTTCCATTCACACCACATGTTCTTCGGACGCTCTTCGGGCGGCGCTACTCGGCAATTGACTTTGATGTTTGGGTTGAATTCTTCGACAAAGGCTTTCAGATAGCTGAAACGCACGTTCTTGCACGGAAAAACGCCTAATGCCTTGCTCATTCTTGCTTCTTGCACTCGGCACTTGGTAACTCTGTAGATTGCCTTGGAAGGCGATTCCTCGACTTGTTTCTCTTCTTGATAAAGTGACCAACTCGTATTTCTTAAAGCATACATTAACGATGGAATGTCGTTTTTCTTGATTTGTAGCAGGTTCTTGAGTTCTCGGGCTTCAAGTTTGCCCAAAAGCTTCCAGCAGTTTGTGTCGATTTGCGTTGCTGCTTCTGTTCCGAATTTTTCTTCGATGCCTAGAAAGTATAAGCCGTCGAGGCGCCAAAGATTCCTGATATGCATGTGGAAAAGGTTGAGTAACGTTTCAGTAGACATGTTCTTCAGCATTTCATAGTCTTCTTTGGTCAAGCCACTCATTTCAGGTCAGCCTTGTGGAACATAGTGCATGAAGCATTTAATATTTAAGCAGTTAAGCAAGCTAGAGACAAGACAAGATAGTGTTACAGGCATAACTTATGCTACGTAGTTGAGGTGAGCGGTACGGTTCGGATAAGACAGGCTTCGGCTGAAGATTTGAAGCGTCTTCAAGAATGCGAGACTCAGATTTGGGAAAGTCTGAGAGAATGGCTGCCAGATTCATTTGTCAATCCTAACATAGATTTCATTCAGCGACCCGAGTATATGCTGAACTGGCAGCAGATGCTTCAAAACACAGAGGTGATTTATCTTCTCGCAGAAGAGGACAAAGAAATCCTTGGTATAGCTACGGGAAGAGTCAGAGAAGACGGAGTTGGCATGCTGGGGTTCTTAGGAGTCAAGAAAAAGCATCGTAAAGAAGGCTTGGGCTCAAACCTGCTCAAGAAATTCCTCGAAGAATCAAAGAAAAGAAACGCTCACAAAGTTTGGCTGTTCACATCGCCTAACCTGCACTCCGCTATAAGACTGTACGTCAAAACGGGATTTGTGCCTGAAGGCTACATGAGGCGACATTCCCACGGCTTAGACCTTATTATTTACAGCAAGTTTCTCGATGAATGAACCCTGGACCCAGATCAGGAGTGCGTTTTCATCCATTTTGCTGCTTCACTTAACAGCGGGTTTGGAGACACGTCTATAACTGGAATATCCATAGTACCCACACGTATCGATTGTTTATAATCAGGCATAATTGCGTAGACTACATCAGACCAGAATATTCGACCCTTCACGTATTCGTCTACGAGAAGGTCGGTTGACGGGGATATGGGAGAGTAGGAGAACACGACGCCTTCTGCCCACTTCAAGATAACAGACTCTCCACTACTCATGATAACGGCAACAATTCTTGACAAAGCCTCAACAGAGGGATAACGAGTACACTCCAGAATAACCAGCTCTTTAGGAGACCGGCAGACGATATTCAAGCCGACTATCACCAGTCTTTTTCGCTTTCTTATCACTCTGAAAACGATGTTTAGCTTTTAAAGTCTTCCACAAAAAGAATGAGGTACACCCGGCTTGCAAAATCCTCAACAAGAAAAGTATGCTACTTAGATGAGGCATTCTTTAAGGTAGTCGTCTAGCGTTTTTGCTGGTACAACTTCTACTTTGTAGTCTTTGGCATCAAGCGAGTATTCATAGTTCTTTTGGGGGACAACCACCTTATTGAAACCCCATGCCTCGGCAGCCTTGATCTTCTCATGCAATCCGCCTACAGCTGTGACCATGATTTGGTCGCCGACACCCAGGTTAATTTCGCCAGTCACAGCAACATCTTGTCTTATTGGGCGTCCTTCAATCAGTGAGCACAATAGAATAGCCATTGTGACCCCTGCAGATGGTCCATCGACGCCGTAAGCTTGTGAAAAATCTATGTGCGTAAGGTAGTCCTGAGCTATGTCAACGCCGTATTTATGCAGTATGACACTGCGTACTTTGTCTATGCTGTCTGATATGAAAGAATCATTCTTTCCTTTGGCGACGCCGGTGACTTTGTAGTAGCCCTGCAGTGGATAATCTCGGTTAACCTTGCTTCTTTTAACCATCTGCGCCTTGACTGTGAGCACGTTTCCCGTCATCTCGCCACTGTAGGGGTCTGTTACAACTGCTAAACCATAGGTTTGCCCAAGCAGCGTGCCATGCGGGTCGATTTCCAGCAGCTTGCCTCGTTCACTGAGTTGATGCTCCAGGATTTGGCGTTGAATAGTCTTACAGTGTTTTTCGACGGCTTCTTCCACGTGTCTGCGCTCAACCTCGGCGCAGTCTTCGTTCATAGCTAAGGTGGCTGCGGTTTTCACTAGGGAAATCAGAGGTCGGAACTTGGTTGACAAGGCGTCTCGTTTGTTGCTTCGGCGCCTGCCTTCTTCCATGATTGCTTCACATGCTTCATGGCTGAAGGGAAGCAGATGGAATCGTTTGGCTTCCTGTGCCACAAACTGGACGTACTTACGCCTGTTCTCAAGTGTGTTCGGCATGTCATTGTTCATGCGCACAACTTTGCCGTAGCCATAAATCCGGTCCATTAGGGCTGGATGAATCTGCCCGATGGAGTCGAAGTTGCCAGCGCCTACCAAGAAGCACATGCAAGGAATGGGCTCGGTTGAAACAGCCATAGCAGCCGTACCGCTGGTTAAGAGGTGTCCTCGAGTGGTTATTGGCAGTTGTCCGTCTTCCAATACTGTAAGCAGGGTTACAGCTTCTAGGGGGCTAAGGTTCTTGATTTCGTCAATGTACAATATGCCTAAAGAGGCTCTGTGCACGTCGCCGGCTGTAACTCGTTGATGTTCTGGTGTGCCCATGCCGCCAGTTTGGAAGGGGTCCCAAGCTATGTCGCCGAAAAGCTGAGAAGACATGTGTCCTGTCGCATCTTCAAAAGGTGCTCTTTGAGAGGAGTTGTCTACTAAAAGCTTGGGCACACCTGACTGCTGAGCTCCCCCTATGCCTCCAAGGTTGAGTCCGCCAGCGCCCATTTTGCCGAACCACCAAATGAATATTCCGAAGAATATGAGCGAGCCTGCTGGTACAAAAATGAGTACAAGCGAAGGGAAGGATTTGGCGAAGTAGTCGAAGAAGTTGTAGTTGAACATTTCGTGAAGGGAGACGCCGTCGGCTACTGCCGGGTTCAACTGCCAATTGTCAATTAGTCCATAGATGCCGTACATTCCTATGAACAACATAACCATACCGAAGACCAGCAGAAAGGTTTGAATGACCCGCAAGCCGCCGGAGACCAAGAATTTTCTTTTTTCTTGGCGCAACCGTTCCCTCTTGATAGCATCTTTGCCTTTCCCAGCTTCCTGCATCGAGATCTTAGGCTCGCTGGGAACAACTCTGTTCTTCCAGCACAATACGTCGAAAAGCTTGATCTTGTTCTCTTCGTACATTTCTGTGAGTTTTTCGGCTAACGCTCTGCCTAGGAGTGATTTGCCTGTGCCGGGATCGCCCAGCAAAAGCAGGTATGGTCCAGGACTCATCTTGGTTTTTACGGTTGGTTTGGGCGCCTGAGGGTCTTTCCATTCCTCATACCATTTCTGTTCTTCAAGCATCCTGAGTTTATGAGCCCATTCATCAAGGCAGAGAAAACATTCTTGAAGTGCGCGTTCTTGACCGATCACCCATGAGATCAGGTTGTCGTCAACCGGAAAACCTTCGGTGGATTTGAAGTTTGCCCAGTCCCAAGGGATTTGGACTTTCTTCCCATTAATTGTTCGCTCGAGAATTTCAGTTTCGCTTCCGAAACATGAGTAATCGTTGCTTTTCGACTGGGCAGTCATGAGAATCTATATGGCATCTTTATTTTCCAAAATTAAAGTCGTTATTTCAACACTGGTAATATGGCTAAAGTGGATAGAAGAAGCCATCACGTCGGTTTAGGAGCGCTTAATAACCTCCACGAACAAAGGTGCTTTGGCAATTCCGGAGGTTTAGGACTTTTGAAGTATGAGGTACGGTACAAGCCGTCTTACAGCATGTTAGTGGTGCAACTAGACCCAGGCGAGACAATAACAGCAGAGTCTGGTGCCATGACGTACATGAACCCAAACATTGAAGTCAAGACGCGAATGAGAGAGAAAAGCTTCTTGGGCACGCTGGGGTTGACGTTTCTGGGCAGGCAGTCTTTCTTCGTCAACGATTACACAGCATCGTCGGGACAGGGCGAAGCTGCTTTTGTCTCGGCGCCTGTGGGCGACATCGAGGTTCTCGAAGTTACTCCTAATCAGGGTTACATAGTACAGAAAGCGGCTTACATAGCGTCAACCCAAGACGTAAACCTAGACGTGCAGTGGCAAGGTTTCACCAAAGGCTTGTTCGGACAAGGCTTGTTCATGATCAAGGTGAGCGGCAAGGGCTCGTTATTCATTAACACGTTTGGCGCCATCGACAAACACGCATTGAAGCCTGGAGAAACAATGATCGTGGACAACTTCCATTTGGTTGCGTTCAGCGACTCATGCCAATACAAGGTGACAAAGTTCGGAGGACTCAAAGAAACGCTGTTAGGTGGCGAAGGCTTGGTCACAGAGATAACTGGACCCGGCGACGTCTACATTCAGACAAAGAACTTGAGAGAATTCGTGGACTGGCTCTGGACATTAATAGAGCCCAGAGTGCAGTCAAGAGCCCGCTGAGAGAGCAGCAGTCGTGTTGAAAAAAGCGCTGAAATGACTACTGTTATATAGTTGGACTTCTTTTCTTTTGAAATCTAGGGGAGCTGGGCAAAACCCGGCTGAGAGGACGACTAGCATGCGTCGTCGACCCTTAGAACCTGAACCAGATAATGCTGGCGTAGGGAGTGCCGCAGTGTCTCAAACATACATGCTACTCAACCTAAGAAAAGCTAAGGCTGACTTAATTTCTGCAGATGTTCTCCAGGAGGATTCCGCAAATGGTTAAGCTGCCTCCTGAATGGGGAGCCGAACCCGTACCAGTCGAAAAAAGAATTCTGAAGTCAATTGATTACTTTGTTCTATGGTCCAGCTTGGCAGTTGGCCTGCTTGTTTTTCAAGCCGGAAGCTTGCTTATTCCCGGGCTGTCTGTGCTCGAAGCCGTTGCCGTAGCCCTAGTAGGTTCAATCATTGGCTCCGTGATGCTGGCTTTAGCCGGTGGCTTGGGCAGCAAGTACGGCGTGCCCACCATGGTCAGTTTGAGAGGAATCGTAGGGCTGAAGGGATCATATCTTCCAACATCACTCAACGTTTTGCAGCTGGTGGGTTGGGCTTCGTTTGAAATACTGATAATGGCTGACGCTGCTTCACTTGCAGGCTCTTTTCTGGGCTCATACACGAGGTACTTTTGGATTCTCATCTTCGCGGGGTGGTGCATGTTCTTGAGTTTCGGAGGTCCATTAGTGGTTGTGCGGCAGTGGCTGGAGAAGTTTGCCATATGGCTTACCTATGGCACCACGATTTTCATAACCTACATTGTTCTTTCGAGGTTCTCTCATCTATTGTCGTCTCCGGGAGACGGATCCTTGCCCATAACATTAGCCTTGGATCTGGTCATAGCTATGCCAATCTCATGGTGGCCACTGATATCTGATTACAACAGGTTTTCAAAAAGCGAGAAAGACGCCTTCGCTGGAACGGTAACAGGATACACTTTTGCGAATTTCTGGTTCTATGCTTTAGGCGCCTTGCTCACCTTGGCTTATCCTAGAGAAAGCATAATTCGATCTTTAGCGTCGATTACTTTTGGGGGTCTAGCCCTGACCATCTTGCTTGTGGATGAGACAGACAACGGATTTGCCGACATATACTCAGCTGCTGTGTCCATACAGAATGTATCGCCGAAATCGAAGCAGTGGAAGTTGATTGTGGGCATAACTGCCGTAAGCATTTTTGTAGCTGCGCTCATTCCTAGTCAGTGGCAGTTAGCTTACGAAAGCTTCCTACTTTACATCGGAGGTATCTTCGTACCGTTGCTTGGGGTGCTCTTTATGGATTTCTACTTTATCAAGAAAAGACAGTACGCCCTAGACGAGTTTTACACTTCGGCTAAACACTATAGGATCAAGCCGCTCATCGCTTGGTTCATCGGCGTTGTCACGTATTTTGCGCTTTACACGTACACCACCGTGGGTTCAAGCATTCCGTCTTTCATAGTCTCAGCTCTTGTACTCTACTTGTTAGGAAAGGCGAGTTAGTTTATGGTTCAAGGTAAGAAACCCGAGCGAAAGATTCCCGTAGCGATAACGATAGCGGGCAGCGATTCTGGAGGAGGCGCAGGCATTCAAGCAGACCTCAAGACCTTCGCAGCCCTCGGCGTCCACGGTACAACTGCCATCACATCGATCACTGCTCAAAACACTCATTCAGTTGCGGCTGTTGAAGACCTCGAGCCAGACATGATTCAGAAGCAAATAAGCGTTGTAGCTGAAGACTTGGGTATTGACGCTGGAAAGACAGGTATGCTTCACACAGAGCAGATAATCAAGGCTGTATCATCCAAAGTTGCCAACTACAGATTCCCACTCGTGGTCGATCCTGTTATGGTCGCCAAGTCGGGAGCGCCGCTTTTGAAGCCAGAGGCTATGAATGCCATGGTAAACCATCTCTTGCCCCTCGCCACAATCGTAACACCGAACAAGTTTGAGGCGGAGAAGCTTGCTAATATGATAATCAAGACCAAGGAACACGCAAAGACTGCTGCGAGAAAAATCTCTCAGATGGGATCTGATGCCGTTGTTGTTAAAGGCGGTCATATAGACGAGGAGGGAGACGCTGTGGACATTCTCTACTATAAAGGCAGGTTCAAGATGTTCCGAGCTCCCCGCCTAAACGTGAAGACTACACACGGCACAGGTTGCAGTTTTTCAGCAGCGATCACAGCCGAGCTTGCAAAAGGAGAAAAAACACCAGCGGCAGTTGAAACTGCCAAGAGATTCGTAACGTTAGCAATAAAGTTTGGACTGAATTTAGGCAAGGGATATGGACCAGTTAACCCGCTTGCGTATCTCTACCGAGAGTCTTCTAAGTATGAGGTTCTGAGGGACATAGAAGAGGCAAGACGACTTCTTGAGCTGAATCCAAAGGTTTCGTCGCTTGTACCCGAAGTGGGCATGAACGTTGCGATGGCGATTCCCTACGCGGAAAATATCGATCATGTGGCTGCGGTTGAAGGCAGAATCATGAAAGTGTCAGGAGGCGTTAAAGCAGTAGGATGTCCAAAGTTTGGCTGCTCTTCGCACCTCGCCAGGTATATACAGGAAGTCATTAAACACGACTCTGCGAAAACAGCTGCAGTTAACTTGAGGAATTCGGAAGAAATTCTGCGACTTCTGAAAAAGCGAGGTCTAAAGGTGTCTTTTTATGATCGAAAGGAAGAGCCTGAAGATGTCAAAAGAATCGAGGGCATGACCATACCGTGGGGCGTTAAGCAAGCAATCAAGAGAATTGGAAAAGTGCCCGATGTGGTCTATCATATGGGAGATGTTGGGAAAGAGCCTATGATAGTAGTCCTTGGGGCAAATGCAAGTCAGCTAGCGAGGATCGTTTCACAAGTTGCGCTGGAGATGCGAGAAAAATGATGAAGATTGAGGCTGCGCATGTCAAGAAGATAGCGTTGCTCGCTGTTTTTTCAGCTTTGGGTGTGGTCCTAGCTCCGTTCTCATGGTTTGAATTTCTAGGCACTAAAGCCTATCCGGCGCAACACTTAGTCAACGCGCTTTTGGGAGTGCTCGCTGGACCTCTATGGGCAGCTGTTGCTGCCTTCTTCATAGGAAGCATTAGGATAGGTCTTGGAGTAGGCACAATCTACGCGTTTCCAGGCGGGATTCCTGGAGGCTTGGTTGTCGGAGCCGTTTACTGGGCGCTTAAACGATTCAGAGCAGGTGAGAAAGTTCGTTTGTTGTCTGCTTTCTCTGAACCGATGGGCACGATATTCATAGGAGTAACCTTGTCTCTTTATCTTGTGGCTCCTCTAGTGGCGCCTAACGTTGGAGTAGCTCCTTGGGCAGGGACCAGAAGACCCCTAGATCTGATCGGAGAGAACGGTGCCTTGCTCGCCTTTCTGATTTTCTCAGCAGGATGGGCGTTAAGCTCCATCGCCGGATGCACAGTCGGGTTCATTGCTTTATCAATCCTTAATCGAGCTGGAATAAATAGAGGAACATTACTTGGCGAAAAGGCAGAGCAAGGTTCAGCTAAGGGCTAAGGACATCGTTGGCAAAAGAGTTCTAGTTTTGGGTGAAGCGGGTTCAGGAAAAACCACGTTAGCCGCTAGAGCACTTGAGAAGTTAATGACACTTTTCGACTCTGAAGAAATCACTGTCATCGATATGGCTCCCCAACGAATAGGCGGCGTCGGCGGAAGACTATCAGACATAACCGATGCAACAAGGAAAGTAAGATATCTTGCGCCACAAACGGTGTACGCTCCAAGATTGACCGGCGCCTCACGTGAGCAAGTGCTGGAATATGCGGAGCTTAATATGAAAGGTATGGAGCCGCTGTTTAACATGTTTATTCGCAAGCCGACTCAGGTTCTCGTTTTGAATGATGTTACGCTTTATCTTCATGCTGGCGATTTGGAGACTGTGCTGAAAGCTTTAAGGAAAGCTAAGACTTTCTTAGCCACAGCGTATCGTGGGTCAAAGCTGGCTGAAAACCATGGGTCTGGAATAAGCGCTCGCGAGGAGCAACTAGTCAGGAAGCTAGCGACTCACATGGACCAGATTATCGAAATCGATGTGCGTTAGTAAACGCTTAAACTAGTGCTAGTCAATATCCTCAGAAAGAACACGAAAAGGAGAAGGTTGTGTTTGGCAGGCGCTGAAAGGAAGTTCACTCTCGACGAACTCAAGCAGTATGATGGCAAAGAGGGCAAACCAGCCTACATTGCATGCAATGGTAAGGTTTACGATGTCTCTGAAAGCTTTCTGTGGCTAGAGGGTGATCATCAGGGTCAACATGTGGCTGGAAAAGATCTCACAAGTGAATTGAAAATGGCACCTCATGGAGAGGAAACACTTGGGCGAGTGAAACTGGTGGGCGTGCTCATTTTGAAGCCTGAGTAGAAAGAAGGCTAGACCACCTTACAGTTGACTCGGCTGCAGAGCATAACCGCAACGGTAAATATTCCACGTTACTCTTCTAATCATATGGGCTATGGGAAGTTCCTCTTACTCACTCTTGTTCTGGCTCTGATGTTTTCCGCACATCTTAGCAATCAGTTTCAAACGCCAATAGGCTATGCAACCGTGTCTTCTCAGGAATCGCAGATTGTTGCGATGGTAGATGGAACCAGCGCCTACAATTATGATTTGGGGCTGGAGAGAATAGCTTTGAACCGCAGTGTCTCAGAGTATGGGTTTCGGTCAAGCGGATCAGCTGGTGCAAATGCAGCTGCATTGTGGCTGAAAAGCAAGTTTGAGAGCTTCGGATTGAACACCAGCCTTGAATCGTTTGAATTCATCAACTGGAATCTGCTCAGTCAACCAGCGCTTGTTATTGACGAAGACGGCGTAATCGACACCACAATTGATCAAATGTCTGTAAGCTCTTTTCAATCAGAGCATTACAGTTGGCCCACCGCTGAAGGCGGAGTCTTTAGGGATTTGGTTGTTTTGCCCTTGCCAGCTGCGGGCAGCTTCAACGAAATAGGCGTAAACCCGATCAATATGACGCTTTGGAATAGTATAAACATGCTTGGCAAGGTCGTGTTGATTGGTCGAGAGATCCGTTTAAGTTCTGTGTGGGAAGAGGCTTGGCACTCTAAGTTGAGTTCGCAGCCGCCCGCAGCAGTCATTTACACGTGGTGGTATTCGTGGATGTCGTTTACTCCGCCGTTTTTCAGCTCTGTGGGCGGACGTCCAGTGAGCAGCTGGGGACCTTACTACTGGATCTTTGGAATACCGTGTGGGTGGGTAGACTACGCTGACGGTGTGTTGATACGCGAAAGAGAAAGTGATGCCAACGTCTCAGCGAAGGTTGTGATTCCATCGGTGATCGCGTCTGGACTGCATTACAATGTTGTTGGAAGGCTGCAGGGAAAAGCTAGTCCCAACAAGCTTGTCATAATTTCGGCACACTATGACACAGTCGTTACTGCGGGTTTTGTGGACAATGGCGCGGGCACAGCCGGAGTCTTGGAGTTGGCTCGAGTCATAACTGATGCCTTCAGGTCAGGCGCCTACAGCCCAAATTACACCCTTGTCTTCGTAGCCTTTGCAGGTGAAGAGCTTGGCTTGGTTGGCGCTGCGAATTACGTGAAACAGCACAAGGCTGAGATGAAAGATATTGTCGCGGTCATAAACCTTGACTGCATCGGCAGTGACAGTTTGAGCGTTGCCAAGACAGAGCCTGGAAGAAACTTTGACTTGGACGAGTTGATTCTGGAAGCTGCCCGTGATTTGAATGTTACAGCAACGCTGACCGAGCCCGGAGGCTCAGATCAAGAGGTGTTTAGGAGCCCTGCTAATGGGGATAGCGTTTATTCTCATTGGTGGCCCGGACTTTCTGCAGGGATTGGCGATGCAATTCCTGTGGCGTCTAGTACCATGCTTGTTTCGTACCCTCTTTTTTACTCGGACAATTGGAGAAGAGGCACGCCCGGTTGGATTCACACATCTTACGATAATTCTACATCCACTCAAACATTGAGCTGGCTTGAGGTTGACGATCTTGAAGAGCACATCAAAGTAGCCCTGCTTTCGGTTATGCGCGTTTCGCCTTCAGTTCAGAAATCTGTTGACGCTCCTGTCTTTCCATGGTGGATAATCGGCATAGGTGTAGCAGGAGTTGTAGTCGCGGTTGCTGTTGTTTACTTCTTGAAAGTTAGAAAGCCGTCTGTTGAACCTGTTGTGCCTAAGCAGACCTAACTTACGGCGGGTCTAGTTTGTTCGTTTGCCTCCGCAGTGGGGGCATTTGTCGTATTTTTCGTCGTAGAGGTTGTTGCAGTATGGGCAGCGGATTTTCACGATTTCTTTGATTATTTCGCGTTCTTTCACTATGGCTGCTGGCTCGTCGGATTGAGGCTGCGCTGGCTTTCGAACAAGTCTGTAGAAATTGATTATCACAGAGAATATGATGAAAACGAAGACGAGGACAAAAATTAGGCTGAACATGAAGGAAAACGTGTCGATTTGCAGCATTACGATGTGACCCATAAGAATTAGGCTTAGCTATGGTTTCTAAGCCTTGCGGAAAATGAGTTGCCCTGTCATTTCTTGTTCTTGTTCTCGTTTCGATAGATTATGGTGCCGCATTCTTTGCAGTAGTCGAAGTTTGAATCGCTGTTCTCCACAACATCTACTGGACGCTTGCATTCATTGTTGGGGCACTTCATCTATGCGGTTCACACTCTTTTGAAAAGACTGTATTCGAGTGGTTCAGGCTCATGACATGGACAAGCCTTGCACAATGCGCCTTCCACAAGTTCTTTCAGCACGCAGCAGTAGACTTTTGCCTTAGCCATTGAAATAGCTTGTTTGCAGCGGTTTGAGAAAATTTGAGGGGACCTGGACGGTTTGCGTCGGCGTCTTGGTTTGAATGGGTCGCTTTGACGTTTTCTATATTGTTCGAGTTTCTGCAAGTATTTTTCGGGAAAAGTTGTGTCAAATGTGCCTTGAGGGGCTTTGTGCATGAGCATCATCGCTTTAGACTGGTTCACTCGGTTAAAAATGGGTTATGAAGCGAGAATACTGATTCGGATGGAACGTCGGTGAAGAAGACGTGAAAGTGACGAGATCTGTAGCTCTTTCTGGAAAAATGCGGGCTACGGGTAGTCTATGCGGTATATTTTTGCTTTGCCATTGTCGAACAACTTAGTGAAATGTTGAGGATACAGGGTGCCGTCGAACACGAGTCTGAGTAGAGTTGTCTGGGCACCTTGCGGGGTGGGTTCGTATGTGTCGCTTTCTTTGTGGCAGACGAGGTAGTCTGTTGAGTTGTAGCCTGCGATTTGGGCAATCCAATAGAACTTCTGTAACTCGTCAGGGATGAAGATCAATGCGTATTTGGTGTTGTACTTTGCGAGGATGGACAGCGACTGTTCTTCAGGAAGCATGAAGATGTTGGCTAAGTCGTGGATTCTTTCGGATGAGCCCCATGTTCCGAAAAGCTGGCTCTGCAGGTTGCCGAGTAGGGTTCGGGTTGAGCCCACTGTGTAGTATATGTCTCTGGATGGGTAGGCTTCTATGACTTCTCTTTGGCTCCATTCCTTGACAGCTCTGCCGTAATCCCACCAGCACAGCACAACTGAGCCCACTGGCGTGAGTTCTTTCAGCTTGGCAAAAGCTTCAGGCATCTTTGGCGTGCGAGAAAAATATTGCAGGACTGCATCCTGCTCCCGATCATAATCATGTTTCATCCAGACGAGCGAGAGGGAAGCCGCAACTAGAACGGCTATTATGACGACGGCGAGAAACCATCTTTTGCGCCAGAATCTCGGAGTCATACATGTGACAGACGATTCGCTCGCTGAATTATGGTTTTTGGTACGTTGCTTTACGGTTCTAGTACGGTTGCTTACAAATACTGCTAAATGCGTGAACGCGTATGATTGGAAAATGAGGGTTCCTAGGGTTGGGACGCCGATCAGCGTCGTCAACAATGCTCCTTCTCATACTGGTTTTTATTTTATCGTATCTTGCTTTGACCAGTGCGCCCTACAACCATAACCAACTGCTTAAGGTGCCGAATCTTCAAGTCGAAAAGGCAGCTGTTATCGCTTGTTTCTTGTTCAATCCGGGCGAACACGCAGCATCAACTCTACTTAATCAGACTACACGAATGACTGTGTTCGATTTTATCAGAGATAATTCCGGGCTTCATTTCAGAGCAATATCAGACTGTTTGAAAATGCCTATCGGAGTTCTTCAGTATCATCTAGGTTTACTGGTCAACAGCGGTTTGATAACGGTGTATCCAGATGGGCGGTACAGAAGGTATTTTGAAGCCAAAAGGTTCACGGAAACCGAAATGAAGGTAATATCTGCACTCAGACGCAAAGTGTCTGGTTTAATTTTGGTTGCTCTTTTGAAGAGACCTCAGACGACGCATAAGGATCTAGCTAAACAGCTCAAGGTGTCATCGCAGGCTTTAAGCTGGCAGATGAACCGGTTGGAAAGAATGAACCTCGTCAAGAGAAATGTTGAAGCATTAAACGTCAAGTACTCGCTGGACGAGGGAATTCAGGGACTAGTTTACCGATACGCTGTGCTTAAAATAGTGCAGCGAGCAGGATTTGAAACTGCGAACTCCGCAAAGAAGCTCTCTGATTTCTATTACTAGGATTCGTGTGCTACCTCTTTGCGCACATGGTCTATAGCTTCTTTCACGTCCTTCATCGTCTTTTCGATTTCGGGACGAATTTTTCCTCCGTAGTAACCATACTGATGAAGATAGAGAAAGGCTGAGTCGCCAACTTCTACCAGTTTTCTCCGTCCT